>Ga0207713_1001475_pt1 | contig 18631 bp, 15 predicted proteins | sample KBSS64metaG_FD_184404 | JGI IMG/M metagenome (GOLD analysis project Ga0207713, IMG submission 184404) | Switchgrass rhizosphere microbial communities from Kellogg Biological Station, Michigan, USA - KBS S6-4 metaG (SPAdes) (version 2) | ecosystem: Host-associated > Plants > Roots > Rhizosphere >... | reverse complement strand
ACGCAGTTTCTTGAACATGGGAAAGTGACCCTGGGGAAAGCGTGGGTAAAAAAGTGCGGCAAACTCTAACAATGGCAGGGATTTTGGGCAAGGAGCCAATATGTTAAATTGGCTGTTTTTCCGAGCACGCCAGCAGATGATCGCGGCCGTTAGACCGCCAAAATGCTGACATGTTCCTCACCGCGGACCTTGTTCCGTTCTTTGTTTCCCCTGGAGATCACCATGGCGCTTGAACGCAGCGACGTGGAAAAGATCGCCCATCTGGCCCGCCTGGGCCTGAATGACGGCGAACTGCCACGCATTACTGACGCCCTGAACAGCATTCTCGGCCTGGTCGACCAGATGCAAGCGGTCGATACCGACGGCATCGAGCCCCTGGCCCACCCCCTGGAGGCCAGCCAGCGCCTGCGTCCCGACCAGGTCACCGAAAGCAACCAGCGCGAAGCCTACCAGGCCATCGCACCCTCGACCGAAAGCGGTCTGTACCTGGTTCCGAAAGTCATCGAGTAAGGGATAGAGCCTGCCATGCATGAATTGACCCTGGCCGAGATCGCCCGCGGACTCGCCGACAAGTCGTTTTCCTCCGAAGAGCTGACCGGCGCCCTGCTGGCGCGCGTCAAGCAGATCGACCCGCAGATCAACAGCTTCATCAGCGTCACCGAAGCGCTGGCCCTGGGCCAGGCACGTGCCGCCGACGCCCGTCGCGCCGCTGGCGAGACCGGTGCGCTGCTGGGTGCGCCGATCGCCCACAAGGACCTGTTCTGCACCCTGGGCGTGCGCACCAGCTGCGGCTCGAAGATGCTCGACAACTTCAAGGCGCCGTATGACGCCACCGTGGTCGCCAAGCTGGCCGAAGCCGGCATGGTCACCCTGGGCAAGACCAACATGGACGAATTCGCCATGGGTTCGGCCAACGAATCCAGCCACTACGGCGCGGTGAAGAACCCGTGGAACCTCGAGCACGTGCCCGGCGGTTCGTCCGGTGGTTCGGCCGCGGCCGTGGCCGCGCGCCTGCTGCCGGCCACCACCGGCACCGACACCGGCGGCTCGATCCGCCAGCCGGCGGCACTGACCAACCTCACCGGCCTCAAGCCGACGTACGGTCGTGTCTCGCGCTGGGGCATGATCGCCTACGCCTCCAGCCTCGACCAGGGTGGCCCACTGGCGCGCACCGCCGAAGACTGCGCCCTGCTGCTGCAAGGTATGGCCGGCTTCGATGCCAAGGATTCCACCAGCATCGACGAGCCGGTCCCGGACTATAGCGCCGGCCTCAATGGTTCGCTGCAGGGCCTGCGCATCGGCCTGCCAAAGGAATACTTCGGCGCCGGCCTCGACCCGCGCATCGCTGAACTGGTCCAGGCCAGCGTCAAGGAGCTGGAAAAGCTCGGCGCGGTGGTCAAGGAAATCAGCCTGCCGAACATGCAGCACGCCATTCCGGCGTACTACGTGATCGCCCCGGCCGAAGCCTCCTCCAACCTGTCGCGTTTCGACGGCGTGCGCTTCGGCTACCGCTGCGAAGAGCCGAAAGACCTGACCGACCTGTACAAGCGCTCCCGTGGCGAAGGCTTCGGCGCGGAAGTGCAGCGCCGCATCATGGTCGGCACCTACGCCCTGTCGGCCGGCTACTATGACGCCTACTACGTCAAGGCGCAGCAGATCCGCCGCCTGATCAAGAACGACTTCATGGCCGCCTTCAACGATGTCGACCTGATCCTCGGCCCGACCACGCCAAACCCGGCCTGGAAGCTTGGCGCCAAGAGCAGCGACCCGGTTGCTGCCTACCTGGAAGACGTCTACACCATCACCGCCAACCTGGCGGGCCTGCCGGGCCTGTCGATGCCAGCCGGCTTCGTCGATGGCCTGCCGGTCGGCGTGCAGTTGCTGGCCCCGTACTTCCAGGAAGGCCGCCTGCTCAACGTCGCGCACCGTTACCAGCAAGTCACCGACTGGCACACCCGCGCCCCTAACGGCTTCTGAGGAATTCACACATGCAATGGGAAGTTGTGATCGGGCTGGAGATTCATACCCAGCTGGCCACCCAGTCGAAGATCTTCTCCGGCAGCGCCACCACCTTCGGCTCCGAGCCGAACACCCAGGCCAGCCTGGTTGACCTGGGGATGCCCGGCGTACTGCCGGTGCTGAACCAGGAAGCCGTGCGCATGGCCTGCATGTTCGGCCTGGCAATCGATGCCGAGATCGGCAAGCGCAACGTGTTCGCGCGCAAGAACTACTTCTACCCCGACCTGCCGAAGGGTTACCAGATCAGCCAGATGGACCTGCCGATCGTCGGCAAGGGCCACCTGGACATCGCCCTCGAAGACGGCACCATCAAGCGCATCGGCGTCACCCGCGCGCACCTGGAAGAAGACGCCGGCAAGAGCCTGCACGAAGACTTCAGCGGCTCTACCGGTATCGACCTGAACCGTGCCGGCACGCCGCTGCTGGAGATCGTCTCCGAGCCGGACATGCGCAGCGCCAAGGAAGCCGTGGCTTACGTCAAGGCGATCCATGCGCTGGTGCGCTACCTGGGTATCTGTGACGGCAACATGGCCGAAGGCTCGCTGCGCTGCGACTGCAACGTGTCGATCCGGCCAAAAGGCCAGGCCGAGTTCGGCACCCGCTGCGAGATCAAGAACGTCAACTCGTTCCGCTTCATCGAGCGCGCGATCAACAGCGAGATCCAGCGCCAGATCGACCTGATCGAGGACGGCGGCAAGGTGGTGCAGGAAACCCGCCTGTACGACCCGAACAAGGACGAGACCCGCTCCATGCGCAGCAAGGAGGAGGCCAACGACTACCGTTACTTCCCCGACCCGGACCTGCTGCCGGTGGTGATCGAGGACAGCTTCCTCGACACCATCCGCGCTGGCCTGCCGGAGCTGCCGCCGCAGAAAGTCGAGCGCTTCCAGAGCCAGTACGGCCTGTCGGCCTACGACGCCAACGTGCTGGCTTCCAGCCGTGAACAGGCGGACTACTTCGAAGAAGTGGTGAAGATCGGTGGCGACGCCAAACTGGCCGCCAACTGGGTCATGGTCGAGCTGGGCAGCCTGCTGAACAAGCTGGGTATCGAGATCGACCAGGCGCCGGTCAGCGCCGCGCACCTGGGCGGCATGCTGCTGCGCATTCGCGACAACACCATCAGCGGCAAGATCGCCAAGACCGTGTTCGAGGCCATGGCCGCCGGTGAGGGCGATGCCGACAGCATCATCTCCAGCCGCGGCCTCAAGCAGGTCACCGACACCGGTGCGATCGACAAGATGCTCGACGAGATGCTCGCCGCCAACGCCGACCAGGTCGAACAGTACCGCGCCGCCGACGAGGCCAAGCGCGGCAAGATGTTCGGCTTCTTCGTCGGCCAGGCGATGAAGGCCTCCAAAGGCAAGGCCAACCCGGGGCAGGTGAACCAATTGCTCAAGGCCAAGCTCGAAGGGTGATTGTTTTTCCCCTGTAGCCTTGCGAGGGCTTTGCCCTCATTCGCGGGCAAGCCCGCTCCCACAGGTATGTCGCTGTGCCTGTGGGAGCGGGCTTGCCCGCGAAAGGGCCATATCGGAGCGTCCGAATTGCTAAAACGATCCCTGACCACCCTCGCCCTCTTCTCTGCCCTGGCCGGCTGCGCCAGCCATGACATCGACCCCCGCGGTTACAACGAAACCGGCACCGCGTCCTATTACGGCTCGCGCCACCACGGCAAACGCACCGCCAGCGGCGAACCGTTCAACCAGCATGGCCTCACCGCCGCCCACCGCAGCCTGCCCTTCGGCAGCCGGGTGCTGGTCACCAACCTGGCCAACGACCGCAGCGTGGTGGTCCGTATCAACGACCGTGGCCCGCATACCCGCGGCCGACTGATCGACCTGTCACGTGCCGCAGCAGAAAAAATCGGCATGCTCCGTAGCGGAACGGCGCGCGTCCGGGTACAAGGTCTGAGCGACTGACCTGACACCCGCCCTGACTGGAGCCCCGCCATTTTCGACCTTGCCACCCTCCCCACCTTCAGCCTGCTGCAAATGGGCGTCGCCCTGCTGCTGCTGATCGCCGGAGCCGAACTGCTGGTGCGCGCAGCGCTGCGCCTGGCCGGGCGCCTGCGCGTGCGGCCATTGATCATCGGCCTGAGCCTGGTGGCCTTCGGCAGTACCGCACCGCAGCTGACCGTGAGCCTGCAGGCCGCCTACCAAGGTGCGCCCGACGTGGCCGTGGGCAGTGTGATTGGTAGCAACATCTTCAACGTGCTGGTCATCCTCGGCCTGGCGGCGCTGATCATCCCGTTGCGGGTCTCTCGCCAGCTGGTGCGCCTGGACATCCCGCTGATGATTGCCGCCAGCGGCCTGGTCTATGCGTTCTGTGCCAACGGCCATCTGGGCCGGGCCGAAGGGTTGTTGCTGCTGCTTGCCCTGGCGGGCTACCTGGCCATGCTGTGGCACCAGTCGCGCAACTATGCCCGCACCTATCCGGCGCCAGATGCCGGCGCGGCCAGCGCCGGACGCTTCTGGTCCGGGACGCTGCTACAGGTGCTGTTCGGCTTTTGCCTGCTGAGCCTGGCCGGCCACTTGCTGCTGGAAGCGGCCATCGAAGTGGCCACCGATCTGGGCTTGTCCGAACGCGTCATCGGCCTGACCGTGGTCGCGGTATGCACCTCCCTGCCTGAGCTCGCCGCCGCACTGATCGCCGCCATTCGCGGTGAGCGGGAGATTGCGGTAGGCACGGTGATCGGCAGCAACCTGTTCAACCTGCTGGCAGTCCTCGGCCTGACCGCACTGGTCACCCCCGAGCCACTGACCATCTCGCCCAATGCACTGGCCTTCGACCTGCCGGTGATGCTTGGGGTCGCCGCGCTGAGCTTGCCGGTGTTCTACTCCGGTTATCGCATCACCCGCGCCGAAGGGCTGGTGTTCCTCTGCCTGTACCTGGTTTACGGCCTGCATGTGGCAGCCTTCACCATGGGCATGCCGCTGGCTGGCCGCCTGGAGCGGTTGATGCTGTTCTATGTGCTGCCGGTGCTGGGCGCGGTGCTGTTGTTTACCACCGTGCGGGCCTGGCGCAAGCAGCATTGAGAAATTCGGAAGCAGGTCCGCCCTCTTCGCGGGCAAGCCCGCTCCCACAGGATTTGCACAGCACTCACTGACAGCGCAGTACTTGTGGGAGCGGGCTTGCCCGCGAAGGGGCCGAGCCTGCCATGCCTATTTGGCCTGGCGGGCCTTCTTCAATTTGAAGGCCACCCACAGCACCGCAATCCAGCCCGGAATCAGCATCACCGAGATGCGAATCGGCGGGGTCAGGTACATCACCACCAGGATCAGCGCGATGAACGCCAGGCACAGGTAGTTGGTCAGCGGGTGCCCCCAGCTCTGGTAGAACGGGGTGATGCCCGCTGCCAGCTTGGCTTTGCGGAACTTCAGGTGGGTAATGCTGATGCTGGCCCAGTTGATCACCAGCGCCGACACCGCCAGCGCCATCAGCAGGCCGAACGCTTCACCGGGCATCAGGTAGTTGATCAGCACGCACATACCGGTCGCAAATGCCGAAACACCCAGCGCCGTCAGCGGCACGCCGCTGCGGCTGACCTTGAGCAGCTGACGCGGCGCATCACCCTGGCTGGCCAGACCGAACAGCATGCGGCTGTTGGCATAGACGCAGCTGTTGTACACCGACAGCGCGGCGGTCAGCACCACGATGTTGAGGATGGTCGCCACCAGGTCGCTGTCCAGTTCGTGGAAGATCATCACGAACGGGCTGCCGCCCTGCACCACTTTCTGCCAGGGGTACAGCGACAGCAGCACCGCCAGGGCGCCGATGTAGAAGATCAGGATGCGATAGACCACCTGGTTGGTCGCCTTGGGGATGCTCTGGCGCGGGTTGTCGGCCTCGGCGGCGGTGATACCGACCAGCTCCAGGCCACCGAACGAGAACATGATCACCGCCAGCGCCATCACCAGCCCGGTCACACCATTGGGGAAGAACCCGCCGTATTGCCACAGGTTGGCCACGCTGGCATCCGGGCCGCCGTGGCCGCTGGCCAGCAGCCAGCCACCGAAGACGATCATGCTGACGATGGCCACCACCTTGATCAGGGCGAACCAGAACTCCATCTCGCCGTAGACCCTCACCTGGGTGAGGTTGATCAGGTTGATCACCACGAAGAAGATCGCCGCCGTGGCCCAGGTCGGGAAATCCGGCCACCAGTACTGCACGTAGATACCTACGGCCGTGAGCTCGGCCATGCCGACCAGCACGTACACCACCCAGTAGTTCCAACCGGAGACGAACCCGGCGAACTCGCTCCAGTATTGGTGGGCGAAGTGGCTGAAGCTGCCGGCGACCGGCTCCTCGACCACCATCTCACCCAATTGGCGCATGATGAAGAAGGCCATCAGACCGGCGATGGCGTAGCCCAGCAGAACGGAGGGGCCAGCCAGCTGGATGGTCTGGGCGATGCCCAGAAACAGCCCGGTACCAACGGCACCACCCAACGCGATCAGCTGGATATGGCGATTCTTCAGCCCGCGCTTCAACTGCTCGGGCGTGCTCTGGTCTTGCATGAAGTGTCCTTTGGCTCAGTGAGGCGGTGTTGTTGCTGTTGTTTGCAGTCAAGGATCTAGATCCATCCGCCCCACTGCAAGATGAAAATACCAATATTGGTGGTGATCGCAGCCATTAACGTGGTGATCACGATGATCGACGCCGCCAGTTCATGATTGCCGTTGGCTGCACGCGCCATGACGTAGCTGGCTGCCGCCGTCGGGCTGCCGATGTACAGGAACAGGATGCCCAGTTCGGCACCACGGAAGCCGCACAACCAGGCACCCAGGGTGCCGATCAGCGGCAGCCAGACCATCTTCACCAGGCTGGCATCGACGGCCAGCTTGCCGCTGTCGCGCAGCGCTGCCAGTGACAGGGTGCCGCCAATGCAGATCAGCGCCAGCGGCAGGGTCATCTGCGCCAGGTAGTCGCCTGAGGTCAGCAGCCAGTTGGGCAGCGGCACCTGGCCGTAGGCCATTGGCGTGGCCACCAGTACGCTGATGATCAGCGGGTTGCTGAAGATGCTCTTGCAGATGCTCCAGGGGTCGGACTTGAGGTCCGGGCTGTACACCGCCAACACCACCGATGACAGCGAGTTGTACATGAGGATCACCAGGCCGGCGAGCACCGCCCCCAGGGAGATGCCGTAATCGCCATAAAGGCTGGCGGCCAGGGCCAGGCCGATCACGCCGTTGTTGCCGCGGAATGCACCTTGGGTGTAGATGCCGCGGTCGGCCAGCGGGCTGCGCCAGATGGCCATGCCCCAGGACACGGCAAAGCCGACCAGGGTGGCGGCGACGAAGTAGAGGATGACCTTGGGCTGCACCGCTGTGGCCAGGTCGGCATGGTAGATGCCGAGGAACAGCAAGGCGGGCATGCAGACGTTGAACACCAGCTGCGAGGCGACGCGGTTGAAGTTGTCGTCGATCAGGTGGATGCGTTTGAGCAGCACGCCCATGAACAGCATGGCGAAGACGGGCGCCGTGATGTTCAGCGTCTGGATAAGAAGGGCGAGCATGCGCAAGCGGTCCTGATGGGAGTTGCCGTTAGGCGGCTAATGATACGCCAACGCGTCAGGAAATGCGGGGATCGAGCAGGACTTTAAACAAGTTTCTGCCTGCGCCGGCCCTTTCGCGGGCAAGCCCGCTCCCACAGGTTATGCACTGCCCTCGGGCCATCGCAGATTCCTGTGGGAGCGGCGGTTCGGCGCCCCGACTTGCCCGCGAAGAAGCCGCCGCCGACTCAGCGGCGGACGGGACGCTTCTGCAGCTTGCGTTGCAAGGTCCGGCGGTGCATGCCCAGCGCCCGCGCGGTGGCGGAGATGTTGCCCTCGTGCTCGTTCAGCACGCGCTGGATGTGTTCCCACTGCAGGCGGTCCACCGACATCGGGTTTTCCGGCACCAGGGAGTCCAGGTCGGCATGCTCGGAGAGCAGCGCCGCCAGCACGTCGTCGGCGTCGGCCGGCTTGCACAGGTAGTTGCAGGCACCGCGCTTGACAGCCTCGACCGCGGTCGCGATGCTCGAGTAACCGGTCAGGATCACCACGCGCATCTCTGGGTCCAGCTCCAGCAGCTTGGGCAGCAGCACCAGGCCCGAGTCGCCTTCCATCTTCAGGTCCAGCGTGGCGTAGTCCGGCAAGTCCTGCTGGGCCAGAATCAGGCCTTCCTCGGCGGAACCGGCCGTGCTCACGCGGAAACCGCGGCGGCTCATGGCGCGGGCCATGACCCGGGTAAAGGTGGCGTCATCGTCCACCAGCAGCAGGTGCGGCAGCTCTTCGCCTTCGACCTGGATTTCTTCGCTCATCATTCATCTCCTCGCTTGCCATGGGGCAGGCGCAATTCGGTCAGGGTGCCACCCTGCTCATGACTATAGAGTTTCACCGAACCGCCCGCACGGGTCACGCTGGCTTTGCTCAAGAACAGGCCCAGGCCGAAGCCTTTGCCTTTGGTAGTAATGAAGGGTTTGCCGATCGCTTCGGCGATGGCCGGCGGCACCCCGGGGCCATGGTCACGGATGCTGATCAGGATGTCCTGGGCGTCCCAGTCAAGGGTCACCTGCAGGTCATCGGGGCAGGCATCGGCTGCATTGTTCAACAGGTTCAGCAGCGCCTGGGTCAGGTCCGGTGGCGGCGTCAGGCGCGGCACCTGGCCGTCGCGCAGGCGCTGGAAGCGGTAGCTGGCCTCCGGGCGCATCAGGTGCCAGCGGTTCAGCGCCTCGTCGAGCCAGGCGGTGACGTCCTGTTCGACCACTGCCAGGCGGCGGTTGGCCTCGGCGGCGCGCACCAGCTGCTGCAGGGTTTCCTTGCACAGCTTGACCTGGTCCTGAAGGATCTGCAGGTCTTCCTGCAGCAGCGGGTCGGTGTGGTCCTGGCGCATTTCATTGAGCAACACGCTCATGGTCGCCAAGGGTGTGCCCAGTTCATGAGCCGCGCCAGCGGCCTGGGTGGCCACGGCCAGCAGTTGCTCATCACGCAGGCTTTCTTCGCGGCGCTCGGAACGCAACTGCTCCTGGCGGCGCAATTCTTCGGCCATGCGCGCGGCGAAGAAGGTGATCACCGCGGCAGCCAGGGCAATACTCAGCCACATGCCGTAGACCTGCATCTTGTCCCGCGCCATCGGCAACCCTTCGAGCGGGTAGAACTGCACCAGCAACAGGCTGTAGGCGGTCAGGGCGATGCCCGAGAGGATCAGCGAATACAGCCACGGCAAGGTCACCGCAGCGATTGCCAGCGGCACCAGGTAATAAGAGACGAACGGGTTGGTCGAGCCACCTGAGTAATACAGCAAGGCGCTGTGGATCAGCAGGTCGCAGGCCAGCTGCAAGGCATATTCAGTCTCGGTGACCGGCAGCGACAGGCGCAGGCGCAGGGCGGTGAAAGCGCAAAGCAGCGACGACAAGGCCAGGGTTGCGGCCAGCGACAACCACGGCAGCGGCAGCAGGTCGGTCCAGTAGGCGACGCCCACAGAGCCTGCCTGGGCAGCCAGGACCAGAACGCGGATGACAGTCAGGCGCCAGAGGTTCTGGCGTGTTGCGGACAACGGTTGTGCGACGGCGAGCATGCGCTCTCCCGATGAGTGCTCCAGAAAAATCGGCTGGAGTATACCGAAGCCGGGCACCCCGCTGCAGCGATGCGGCAAAGCGCCACACTTTGTCACAAGTTCATAGTGGCACTTTTGAACCCACTACACTGGTCCCGGTCTGATGGGCCATGCGTGGGATGGATGGCCAGAACCCACGCCCATTATTGCCAAGGAGTAACACATGCACATTCCACGTCGCGGCGCGGCCCTGATCCTGTCCTGCGGCCTGCTCGCCAGCCTGCCGGCCCTGGCGGCCGACGAACCGCGCTACAACCAGGTATCGCTGCGCGCCGAAGTCAGCAAGGAAGTGGCGCGCGACCTGATGGTCGTGACCCTCTACAGCGAAGCGCAGAATACCGACCCGGGCAAGCTCGCCAAGCAGATCACCGAAACCATGAACAAGGCCGTGCAGCAGGCGCGCCAGGTCAAGGACGTGAAGATCAGCCAAGGCAGCCGCAACAGCTACCCGGTGTACGACAGCAAGGGCCAGAAGATCACCGGCTGGCGTGAGCGCGCCGAGCTGCGCCTGGAAGGCGCCGACTTCCCGGCCCTGTCCCAGCTCACTGCCGACCTGCTGCAAGAGCTGAAGATGGGTGGCATGGACTTTTCCATCGCCCCGGCCACGCGCAAGGCCAGCGAGGATGAACTGCTCAAGGACGCGGTGAATGCGTTCAAGGCCCGTGCACAGCTGGCCACCGAGGCGCTGGGTGGCAAGGGCTATAAAGTGGTCAGCCTGAACCTGAACAGCTCGGGGTACCCGCGCCCTTACCTGCGCAGCGCGCCGATGGCGATGAAAGCCATGGGGGCTGATGAGGCGGCGCCAGCGCCGGATATCGAGGCCGGTACCAGTGAAGTCAGCATGAATGCTGATGGCCTGATCGAAGTGCAGATGCCTTAAGCCGATACACAGTACCTGTGGGAGCGGGCTTGCCCGCGAAAATGACACCGCAATGAATGGCACGGGCTGCGCCCGTGTTCGCGGGCAAGCCCGCGCCCACAGGGATTGCGTCAGTTTCAAGATTTTCAGACATTTCCTACGCACTATAGAGGTGCGTCCTACACCCCTTCCCGCCTCGAAACATCCAGCAAAAAGCCATCATTTCGCCTGCGCAAACGTTCAACTTCGCCGAAAGTTATACGAATGCGACATCCATGTACGATCGTACTACTTTTCTGACGCCAACTATCCTTCTGCCTGTTGCATTGGGAATACCCCCTGCATAAGTATCCGCAGGTCGGCTCACGAGGCCACCTCAAACCAAAAATGACAACAATGAGGCCACCATGCTCAAACACGCAGTCATTCCGTTCCTGCTAGGTGCAGGCTTGCTCGCTGGCGCTCCGCTGGCCCACGCCGCGTCCAACCTGGTGTTCTGCTCCGAAGGCAGCCCGGCGGGCTTCGACCCGGGGCAATACACCACCGGAACCGACTTCGACGCCTCGGCCGAGACCGTGTTCAACCGCCTGACCCAGTTCGAACGCGGCGGCACCGCGGTCATCCCGGGCCTTGCGACCAAATGGGACGTGGCCGACGACGGCAAGACCTACACCTTCCACCTGCGCGAAGGGGTCAAGTTCCACACCACCGACTACTTCAAGCCGACCCGCGAATTCAACGCCGACGACGTGCTGTTCACCTTCGACCGCATGCTCGACAAGAACCACCCCTTCCGCAAGGCCTACCCCACCGAGTTCCCGTATTTCACCGACATGGGCATGGACAAGAACATCGCCAAGGTGGAGAAGCTTGACGATCACACGGTGAAGTTCACCCTGAATGAAGTGGACGCCGCATTCATCCAGAACCTGGCCATGAGCTTTGCCTCCATCCAGTCCGCCGAATACGCCGACCAGCTGCTCAAGGAAGGCAAGGCCGCCGATATCAACCAGAAGCCGATCGGCACCGGCCCGTTCGTGTTCAGCAAGTACCAGAAAGACGCGCAGATCCGCTTCAAGGGCAACAAGGACTACTGGAAGCCCGAGGACGTGAAGATCGACAACCTGATCTTCGCCATCACCACCGACGCCTCGGTGCGCATGCAGAAGCTGAAAAAGAACGAGTGCCAGGTCACCCTGTTCCCGCGGCCGGCCGACATCGAGCCGCTGAAGGCTGACAAGAACCTGCAGATGCCGCAGCAGGCCGGCTTCAACCTCGGCTACATCGCCTACAACGTGATGGACAAGATCAAGGGCAGCAACGAGCCCAATCCGATGGCCAAGCTCGAAGTGCGCCAGGCACTGGACATGGCCGTCGACAAGAAGAAGATCATCGAATCGGTCTACCAGGGCGCCGGCCAGCTCGCCGTCAACGGCATGCCGCCGACCCAATGGTCCTACGACACCAGCATCAAGGATGCGCCATACGACCCGGAAAAGGCCAAGGAACTGCTCAAGAAAGCCGGCATCAAGGAAGGTACCGAGATCACCCTGTGGGCCATGCCCGTGCAGCGCCCGTACAACCCCAATGCCAAGCTGATGGCCGAAATGCTGCAGTCCGACTGGGCCAAGATTGGCATCAAGGCAAAGATCGTCAGCTATGAATGGGGCGAGTACATCAAACGTTCCAAAGGCGGCGAACAGGGCGCCATGCTGATCGGCTGGAGCGGTGACAATGGTGACCCGGACAACTGGCTCGGCACCCTCTACGGCTGCGATGCCATTGACGGCAACAACTTCTCCAAGTGGTGCTACAAGCCCTACGACGACCTGATCAAGCAGGCCAAGGCCACCTCCGACCAGGCCAAGCGCACCGAGCTGTACCAGCAGGCCCAGCACATCCTCAAGGAGCAGGTGCCGATCACGCCGATCGCCCACTCCACGGTGTACCAGCCGATGAGTGCCAAGGTGAAGGACTTCAAGATCAGCCCGTTTGCGTTGAACGCGTTCTACGGCGTCAGCGTGGACAAATAACCGCAGGCTGAACTCAACCACCCCCGTCATACACCCCCACCCCCGACGCTACCCGCGCCGGGGTTGGGCCCCTGTTGCCGTCATTCGTACCCCGAGGCGGCGTAAACAGCTGGAAAAGGAACCGCCATGCGCCACGTCACTGCCCTTACGACCCTGCTCGCTGTCGGCCTGCTGAGCCAGGCCCCTGCCCTCCAGGCCAAGAACCTGGTGTTCTGCTCCGAAGGCAGCCCGGCCGGCTTCGACACCGCCCAGTACACCAGTGCCACCGACAACGACGCCGCCGAGCCCATCTACAACCGCCTGGTGGAGTTCGAACGCGGCGGCACGGCGGTACACCCGGCGCTGGCGACGAAATGGGAAGTCTCCGACGATGGCCTGCGTTACACCTTCCACCTGCGCGAGGGCGTGAAGTTCCACGCCAACAAGGCCTTTACGCCAAGCCGTGATTTCAACGCCGACGACGTGCTGTTCACCTTCAACCGCATGCTCGACAAGCACCAGCCATTCCGTAAGGCCTATCCCACCGAATTCCCGTACTTCGTCAGCATGGGCCTGGACAAGAACATCGGCCAGGTCGAGAAGACCGGCCCGCTGACCGTGGTCTTCACCCTGAACAAGGTCGATGCCGCCTTCATCCAGAACCTGGCGATGAGCTTCGCCTCGATTTTGTCAGCGGAGTACGCCGAGCAACTGCTGGCCAGCGGTCGCCCCAGCGACATCAACCAGCAACCGATCGGCACCGGGCCGTTCGTGTTCCAGCGTTATCAAAAGGACTCGCAGATCCGCTTCAAGGGCAACAAGGATTACTGGGCCCCGGATGAAGTGAAGATCGACAACCTGGTGTTCTCGATCAACACCGACCCGTCGGTGCGCATCCAGAAGCTGCGCCGCAACGAGTGCCAGGTCACCTTGCACCCGCGCCCGGCCGACCTGCCGGCGCTCAAGGCCGACGGCAAACTGCAGGTCATGCAGCAGCCGGGCTTCAACCTCGGCTACATCGCCTACAACACCCAGCATCCGCCGTTCGACCGCCTTGAGGTGCGCCAGGCCATGGACATGGCGGTGAACAAGCAGGCCATCCTCCAGGCGGTGTATCAGGACTCCGGCCAATTGGCGGTCAATGCCATGCCGCCGACCCAGTGGTCCTATGACAGCAGCCTCAAGGACGCCCCATTCGACCCGGAAAAGGCCAAGCAATTGCTGCAGCAAGCCGGAGTCAAGCCGGGCACCGAGATCACCCTGTGGGCCATGCCTGTACAGCGCCCCTACAACCCCAATGCCAAGCTGATGGCCGAGATGCTCCAGGCCGACTGGAACAAGCTCGGCTTCAAAGTACGCATCGTCAGCTACGAATGGGGCGAATACCTCAAGCGCATGAAAAGCGGCGAGCACGACATCGCCCTGATCGGCTGGACCGGCGACAACGGCGACCCGGACAACTGGCTCGGCACCCTCTACAACTGCGACGCCATTGGCAGCAACAACTACTCGCTGTGGTGCGACCCGCAATACGACAGCCTGGTCAAGCAGGCCAAGCAGGTCACCGACCGCGAACAGCGCACGGCGCTGTACCAGCAGGCCCAGCAGCGCCTGAAGCAGCAGGTGCCGATCACCCCGGTGGCGCACTCCACGGTCAACCAGCCGCTGAGCATCAAGGTGGCCAATTTCAAGGTCAGCCCGTTCGGGCGCAATGACTTTTCCGGTGTGAGTGTTGATTAGGCGATAGACCTCACCGGCCTCTTCGCGGGCAAGCCCGCTCCCACAGGTCCAGCACAAGCTTGGAGATCTCAGGAAATCCTGTGGGAGCGGGCTTGCCCCGCGAAAGGGCCGGCACAGCCAACACAATTCCCCGTTTTGGCCCAGCGACCCTGGGCAACCCTGGCAACACCGCAGCAAGCAACCCGGCCCACAAGGCCGGGCAATAACTAAAAGAACAGAAAGGGAGCTTTAACCTTGAGACTATTCACCTTGACCGCTTTGGCCTTATCCATCGGCACCTTTTGCGCCGAGGCCCAGGCCGATACCCAGAGCCAGGACTACGTCCCGTTCAGCCTGAAATCCACCAGCGAACAGGACCAAGCCAAGGGCTTCATCGACGGCCAAAGCCTGTCCGGCAGCACCCGCAACTGGTACGCCCACGAACGCGCCACCCGCGCACCGCTGTGGAAGTACTACAAGCGCGACGGCACCCGCCACGACACCCACAGCCGCGACAACTGGGTGCAGGGCAGCATCCTCAACTACAGCTCGGGCTTTACCCAAGGCACTGTCGGCTTTGCCGTCGAGGCCGCCGGCTACAACGCCATCGCCCTGGAACAGGGCCGTGCAGCGATCGCCGGGCCGAACAACCGCACGCTCACCCACAGCGACGGCGACCCGATCGGCCAGTGGAGCAAGATGGGCCTGGCCAACGTCAAGGCGCGCATGTCCAATACCACCCTCACCGTCGGCCGCCAGTCGGTAGATACGCCGATGATCGCCTACATCGGCAACCGCGCGCTGCCGTCGAGCTTCCAGGGCGCGTTCCTGCACAGTGCCGAGTTCGACAACCTGTCGATCGACCTGGGCACCTTCGACCGCGTTTCGCCACGTACCGAACAGAGCCTGAGCAAGTTCCGCAGCGAATACGGCGCCACGGGCGTCGAGACCGACCGCGCCAGCACCGCCGGGGTCAACTACCAGCCGTTCAAGAGCCTGAGCACCAGCCTGTACGCCACCCAGGTCGACGACTTCTGGAACCAGTACTACTTCGGCGCCAACCACGTACTCGGCGACAACGCCGTGCTCGCCCTGAACACTGGCCTGAACTACTACAAGACCGTGGACACAGGCAGCAAGAAGATGGGCGAGATCGACAACGACACCTACAGCCTGTCGCTCGGCCTGACCCACCAGGCGCACACCCTTACCGCGTCCTGGCAGCAGGTCAACGGCAACGAATACTTCGACTACCTGCACGAAACCAACGGCATCTACCTGGCCAACTCGCTGCTCTCGGACTTCAACGGCCCCAACGAGAAGTCGCTGCAGATCTCCTACGTGCTGAACATGGCGCCCTACGGCGTGCCGGGCCTGAAGTTCAACCTCTACAACGCCCGCGGCTGGGGCATCGACGGCACCCACTACCGTGGCACCGCGTATGACGTCAACGGCCTGGACGGCGAGACCCACTACGAGTGGGGCATCGGCACCAGCTATGCCGTGCAGAGCGGGCCGCTGAAAGACACCAGCATCCGCGCCACCTACACCGCGCACCGCGCCAGCAAGGCCCAGGCCGATGGCAGCCTGGACGAGTTCCGCGTGGTCACCACCATTCCATTCAACATTCTCTGACCGCTGGCGCCACGGCCCGCTTCAACCCGGGCCGTGGCGGCTACGCTGGAATCAATGCAAGCAGGGAGTTTCCATGACATCGCTACCGCTCCGCGCTGCCCTGGCAGCGGTCATCCTCGGCGCCGCCGGCAACCTCGCGGCCAAGCCGCTGGTGGTGTGCACCGAAGCCAGCCCGGAAGGCTTCGACGTGGTCCAGTACACGACCGCGGTTACCTTCGACGCCTCGGCCGAAACGGTGTTCAACCGCCTGGTCGACTTCAAGCCCGGCACCACCGATATCCAGCCGGCCCTGGCCGAACGTTGGGAGATTTCGCCTGACGGACTGACCTACACCTTCCACCTGCGCCAGGGCGTGAAGTTCCACACCACCGACTACTTCAAGCCGACCCGTGACTTCAACGCCGACGACGTGTTGTGGAGCCTGAACCGCCAGCTCGACCCGAACCACCCGTGGCACGCCAAGACCAGCGTTGGCTACCCGTACTTCGAGAGCATGGCCTTCAAGGACCTGCTCAAGTCAGTGGAAAAAACCGACGACCACACCGTAGTCATTACCCTCACCCGCCCGGAAGCCCCCTTCATGCGGGACATGGCCATGGGCTTCACCTCGATCTACTCTGCCGAGTATGGCGACCAGTTGCTCAAGGCCGGCAAGACGGGTGATCTCAACAGCAAACCGATCGGTACCGGCGCCTTCATCTTCCAGCGCTACAACAAGGATGCCCAGGTCCGCTTCAAGGCCAACCCGGACTACTTCCGCGGCAAGCCACCGGCCGACACGCTGGTGTTCGCCATCGCCACCGACAGCAACGTTCGCCTGCAGAAGCTGCGCGCCAACGAATGCCAGGTCGCGCTGTACCCCAAACCCGATGACGTCCCGCTGATCAAAAAAGATCCGACCCTCAAGGTCGACGAAATCGAAGCGCTGGTCACCGGCTACATCGCGATGAACACCCAGCACAAGTACCTGAGCGACGTTCGCGTGCGCAAAGCCATCAACATGGCCTTCGACCGCCAGACCCACGTCGACCAGCTGTTCGGCAAAGGCAACGCACTGGTCGGCGTGAACCCCTACCCGCCGACCATGATCGGCTACAACACCGAGAACAGAAATCCGCCCCGCGACCTGGCCAAGGCCCGCGAACTGCTCAAGGCAGCCGGCGTACCGGAAGGTACGGTGATCACCTTGTTCACCCGCAACGGCGGCGGCGCGACCAACCCCAATCCGCGCCTGTCCGCCGAAATGCTCCAGTCCGACCTCAAACAGATCGGCCTGAAGCTGGACATCCGCGTAATGGAATGGGCCGAAATGCTGCGCCGCGCCAAGAACGGCGAGGCCGACCTGGTGTCCACCGGCTGGGCCGGCGACAACGGCGACCCGGACAATTTCCTCAGCCCTCTGCTCAGCTGCGACGCCGCCAAAACGGGCGAGAACTATGCGCGCTGGTGCAACCCTAAATTCCAGGAGCTGATCACCCGCGCCCGCGAGGTGATCGACAACGACGAACGCGCCAGGCTCTATGCCGAGGCTTTGAAGGTGTACGATGACGATCAACCCTGGATCAGCATGGCCCATCCGAAGCTGTTCACTGCCATGCGTGACAACGTGGAGGGTTACGTGATCAACCCTCTGACCAACAACAACTTCGCCACCACCAAGGTGAAGTAGAACAACAATGATCGCCGGGACCCCACACGGGCACCGGCGGCACTGCGTGACCTGCTGATGAGGTAACCCCGACAATGTTGAGTTTTATTGCCCGGCGCCTGGGCCTGCTGATACCGACCTTCTTCGGTATCACCTTGCTGACCTTCGCGCTCATACGCCTGATCCCCGGCGACCCGGTGGAAGTGATGATGGGCGAGCGCAGGGTCGACCCGGAAATGCACGCCCAGGCCATGGAGCGCCTGGGCCTGAACAAGCCACTGCCGGTCCAGTACCTGGACTACGTCGGCAAGCTGGCCCAGGGCGATCTCGGTGAATCGCTGCGCACCCGCGAGAGCGTGTGGACCGAGTTCCTCACCCTGTTCCCCGCCACGCTTGAACTGGCCATGGCCGCGCTGCTGTTCGCCGGCATCGTCGGCCTGCTGGCCGGGGTGATCGCCGCACTCAAGCGCGGTTCATTTTTCGACCACGGGGTGATGGGGATCTCCCTGGCCGGCTATTCCATGCCGATCTTCTGGTGGGGCCTGATCCTGATCATGTTCTTCTCGGTCAGCCTGGGCTGGACCCCGGTGTCCGGGCGCATCGACCTGCTCTATGACATCGAGCCGAAAACCGGCTTCATGCTCATCGACACCCTGCTCAGCGACGAGGAAGGCGCGTTCAAGGACGCCGTGATGCACTTGATCCTGCCGGCCATCGTGCTCGGTACCATCCCGCTGGCGGTGATCGCCCGCATGACCCGTTCGTCGATGCTCGAAGTGCTGCGCGAGGACTACATCCGCACCGCCCGCGCCAAGGGCCTGTCGCCGGCCCGGGTGGTCTTCGTGCATGGCCTGCGCAATGCGCTGATCCCGGTGCTGACGGTGTTCGGCCTGCAGGTCGGTACGCTGCTGGCCGGTGCTGTGCTGACCGAAACCATCTTCTCCTGGCCGGGCATCGGCAAATGGCTGATCGAAGCCATCGGCGCCCGTGACTACCCCGTGGTCCAGAACGGCATCCTGTTGATCGCCTGCCTGGTGATCCTGGTCAACTTCGTCGTGGATATCCTCTACGGCCTGGCCAACCCACGCATCCGTCATCAGCGCTGAGGCCTTCGCCATGACTAGCCCGATTCCGAAATCCGTCA
>Ga0207713_1001474_pt1 | contig 18633 bp, 23 predicted proteins | sample KBSS64metaG_FD_184404 | JGI IMG/M metagenome (GOLD analysis project Ga0207713, IMG submission 184404) | Switchgrass rhizosphere microbial communities from Kellogg Biological Station, Michigan, USA - KBS S6-4 metaG (SPAdes) (version 2) | ecosystem: Host-associated > Plants > Roots > Rhizosphere >... | reverse complement strand
TCTGTTTGATAAGTTTTATCGAATGGATAAAGCACGTTCTAGCGAAGTGGCAGGATCGGGCATTGGTCTTTCCATTGCCAAACGAATTGTCGAACTTCATCAAGGAGAAATATGGGCAGAAAGTGAGAAAGAAAAGATAACGATGTATGTTGCGTTGCCTTTTCCTCATGATAAAGAAGAGAAAGAAATTATTTATGAAGATTTATGAACTAATTAGATTAGCAGTAGAAATGATGTTTACACCAATTTCTGATAATGTTCTCATGCTAACTTTTTATGAAAAAACACCTTCGAGTGATTACCTGGTAATCACTCGAAGGTGTTTTCTATTACTTTATTAAAACCGTTGTATTAGCCGGAATCACAAGCCATTGATTATCTACAGCTTATTTCATCTGTTGGAAAGTTTAAACGTAAGGGCGTAGAAATTGGTCATATCTCAGGCATGTTAAAGAAAATAGCCCGTGAGTTTAATGTACCTGTCATAGCTTTATCGCAGCTTTCTAGGGGTGTAAAGCAATGTCAGGATAAACGGCCGATGATGTCTGATATTCGTGAGTCAGGAAGCATTGAACAAGATGCAGATGTTATCACCTTTTTATATCGAGATGATTATCACAACGATTATTCAGAAAATTAAGTCATTATAGAAATCATTTTAGGGAAGCAGCGTACGGTCCAGTAGGTACCGTACAAACGTTATTTAGAAAAGAATACGGCCAGTTTATCAACTTGTCACGTCAGCTAGAGACCAAGATGGAGGCTGAGTTAATTGGATAAAAATCAGGTGTTTCAAGAAATGAAAAAATATTACGGTCAAACAGGAAAGGTTATGGATCCTCATGTGTTTCAATCACAGTTCTCAGGCTCTGTGTCAGCTCAAGAAGCAACATTAGGGATTTTGATGTTCAATCAATACTTAGACAGCGAGGTGAGAGGAAATGGCTCTATTAGCTAAAGCTGTTCGTCAACGTCAAAATTATTTAATCAATGAACTAGTGCGGTACGGATATTTTAAAGCTTCTAACGGCAGACAGTTATACAAATTAAGCCTAACGGAATTGGAGCAAGTTCATGTCAAAGTGAAGTCTACTTTTGGCAAACAATTAAAGGAAGGAGAATGATGAAATGATTGAGCTTACAGTATACGGAGAGCCAGTCGCTCAAGGCCGACCAAGAGCAAGTAATCGAGGCGATTTCGTTAAGCGGTCTTATTGCACACAGTTTAATAGGGTCACCGAACGCTTCAATTCCAACACCGCAGCTACGCTTGTGACTTATAACGACTTAGTTTTGCCTATAAAGGGATAAATGAAAAAGACGTTCAGCCAAGAGCGTCTTTACAGGTAAAATAATTTTATAAAAGGTAGTTTCATTATACCTTACCTTTTATGAAAATGAACCAGGAACATCTTCCCAGCAACTCTATTTGAAATTATAACATGAGGAGGTATTTTCTGGTGAGATTACAAGAAATTAAAATAAATGCCGATACAATGAAATTGGAAATTGATATAATGAAGCAAAAAGAAAGCTTTGCTATCGTTGTATGCGATGGACAGGCCAAATTAACCAAATTACCGCATCATGGTGAGACGAAAATTATTACTCATCAAGGGAAGGTAAAGCGTGTTAAATTTGATGAGGGGGAAGAGTTTTGAATTCACATTCTATTGCACTTGTAGTAAATCATAGTCATTGTACGTTACCGGGAACATTTAATGACTATTTTTCCTTTGATGATATTGAGGGCACTAACATTGAAGAAGGTGTAGTGCGCCTCCCATATAGAGTTTTTTTTCCAAGGCATCCGCAATGGGATGAATTTAATGAAAGGCTAGGAGCAGAGCAAACATTTATTTTTTCGAGAGTTTTACTTTCTTATTATGATGCAGCTTACATGCTTTTTAGTTTTACTGCAAAGTATAGATCAGGAAAAGATTTAGCTAATAATATTTCCTTTGAAGATATTGAAAGACAAGCTCAAGAATATAACATTGATGATTTTAATTACTCGTCACTGAATTATGAAACATTTCTTGGATTATATGATAGTCACAGTGACAGAGTACTTAATAGTTACTCATTTTCTCATAATGATTTACAGGAGCTCTTTTGGGCAATGAATATGGAAAAGCTTTTAACAAGTCAAGGGATATCCTATTATCCTGATCGTACTTTTACATTAGACGAACAAAAAACAAATAACTTCTCCTTATTGACGTATAAAATGCTCAAAATTAATGAAGTAGGAATGGTAATGCATACTTGGAGAAAGTTAAACTCATATAACAATTCAGATTTTATTAATAATATGAGTAATATATTAGAATTTATAGAAAAAGACCTTATGAAGAATATACACACATTTAATACAGAGATAGGAGAACTTCCTGTTTTGCAGAATTTGATTAGACTGGCATCAAAAACAAAAAGGGGATTTTATTTTGGCTTATTTAATAACTCAGAATTATTAGGATTCCTCTCTCGTCACGGATCTAAGAGTTTAATTAATTATAATGAAATGAGCAATAATACCGAATTAAAAATGAAAGTTATTAGGGATAGGATGTTAAGGGGAATAATTCCAAACCAAAGAGAAATTCAATATATGCTTAATGTTTGGCATTATACTACGTCTCTAATAGTGACAATATGGTTTAGGTTAAAAAAACAAATGAAAGAGAGTTCTCCTAGCTAACTGGAGGACACTAATCGTTACACAGAATAACTGTGTTTTGATTAGTGTCCTATTTATTTTATATAGAGATAGTTACTTGATTAAGTAGTTTATTTTGATGTGAAAAGTTCTAGTTAATTGATACTATATATTGATATAATGGAGCAAAAAGGAAGATTTTCCATTATTGTATGCGATGGAGAAGTTAGATTAACAGAATTACCACATCATGGTGAGAAGAAAATCATCACTCATCAAGGAATGGTAAAGTGCGTTAAGTTTGATGAGAGGGAAGAGTTTTGAAAGAGTTATTAATAAGCATTTTAACTAATGGGGTGTTTATAACAACTGCAACCTTGTTTATGAATCATTTTCAGAGTAGAAATCTACAAAAACAAAAAAATTAATTACAAAAAGAAATCGAACAGTTAAAAAGTGATTTACTATTAATGGAAGTAAATATAGGGGGAACTAGACGTGGAATCTAATGACAAAAATATTCTTCAAGATTTTTTCGACGATGAGAGGCTATCTGAAATAAATCGAATGATTCAACAAGTAGTAAATGGGCATGCTGTGCAAACTAATAAGGATAGGTTATTACAGCAGGCAATAGAGCGCAATAAACAAATACAACAAGCATTATTAAGTCAACTTACAACTGGTTTACCGCCTTCGCAAAATAAAAGGTCGTTTGTAGATTTAAGAGAAGATAAAGAACAATGGGTTAAGGATGTAATTGACATACTTACCAATGGTAGTGGGGGAGGTACAAAGCAAGCTGCCATTAAACGTATTACCGATAAGTGGACAAGGATTAATGGAAATTACAACGGATGTAAATTATGGACCATCAATGCTTTGGAAGAATATAAACGTTTAGGTTGCCCGATAGAAGAGACAGGTTTAAGTAAATACTTTACCCATGAACACGCTATGCCTCAGAATGCTTTCATCAAAATTTTTCTTAAGCCACAGACTCATTTTGCTGTCTTGGCGCTGCTTTACAACGGCTTAAACGGAGTAGTGGTAACAAAAGCTGAAGACGCGATTTTAAATAAAAAATATCAAAGCAAAATGCCTGAGTCATTCTCAAATCCCAAAAACAGTTTCGAAGAAGACTTGTGTTACTTAAATCCATGGGCGCGTTACATTGAAGTAGATATGACAAGGGACATCCAAATTTGCGAGTGGGATAAAGATGGTAAATTGATTTCTCATGAAGACTATAATATCCGTACGGACGTAAGAATAGACCCAGAAACCGAGCTTTAAAGGTAAGAACGGAATGGAAGGACATATCCTATTTGAACAAGCGGATTTGTAAATTGTTTAGCTATCGTTTATCCAGAACTTGCTCCTCAATGACACAGAGAAAAAAATGAGCACAAGTATCCGGTCGAGAAAGCCTTTGGAAAAAGTAAAAAATATACATAACTATAAGAGGGGAGAGAGCCTATATAAAATGTTATATTATTTCACAGCTAGCGATAAAGATTCACAAAGACACTTAACAAAGACACTTAAATGATACAATACATAATCCTTTTCCAATTAAACAGTGTCTTCATTTATTAGATAACAACATAGTAGATGAACTTAAAAAGTCTAAGAAGCATGAATTTGTAAATATGTGGGGAGCTATCCCAGGGTCAGACAATAAACAAAGATGGTTAAAACTTCAGCCGGGGGATAAAATTCTTGTCTATTCTAAAGGGGATTTTTTATACTATGGGACTATCTTTTTAAAAACACATAATAGGCAAATCGCTGAAATTATTTGGGGAACAAATAAAGAAGGTATGACATGGGAATATATTTATTTTATAAAAAATCTGGAAAGAGTAAGTTTTAACGTTAAAGATTTTAATGAATTTTTCGGATATAGCAACATCTTTGCTCCTCGGGGATTTTCGAATATCGAGGATAAACGCTTTAAACTTAGATTACAACAATACGAATCTATAGATGAGATGATTCACACTTTAGATAGTTCATTTTTTTTAGGGAATGATTTACAGGAAGAAGAAAGTTTTCATAACAGCCTTCACACTAAGGATTTAAGCAAAGTTACAGTAGTAGAAACTTTAAAACCCGAAGACAAACCTTTGTTGAAGATGATTAATGGTCGTTATCGATGGACAAGAGATAAAGAACTTGCTAAAAAAGCCTTAAAAAGAGCAAAATTTCAATGTGAGATAGATAATCAACACATTTCGTTTATTAGCAAAGCTAGCGGTGTTTCTTATATGGAAGCTCATCATCTCGTACCACTCAAAAGACAAAATGAAATCGAAAACAGTTTGGATGTTCTAAGTAATATTGTGAGTTTATGTCCCAACTGCCATAGAAAGATTCACCACGCAGAGTATAAAGTAAAAAAGCAATTGCTTAGACAGTTATTTGAGCAAAGGAAAGAAGACTTGTTCAAACAAGGGGTAAAAATTACTTTTGATTATTTAATTAACTCCTATGGTATTAAATAAATTGTAATTAAGGAGAAGAATTGAAGTGGAATTACAAACTGAAGTCGTCAAAAATATTGCTAATCAGGTTAAAAAATTTAATTTATATGCTTTACCTCAATTTTTGTGGCTCGCAATTCTTTACTACTTAATGATAAACGTCTTCTTTCAATACTTTCAAATATTATTTAAAGAGGACGTTTCAATACCATTTAAAGTAATCAACTTTAATAACCTTATTATAGATACAATTGATAAATGGTTACCTTTTACCTGGCTTTTAGGTATTGCATTTTTTCTAAGTGGGATTTTAATTTCTCTAATTAAATTTTTCCCCTATATTGACTCATATAAAGTATCAGATCATGGTGACTATGGTATTTTCCTTGGAGTATGGATTTCGTTGATTGCATTTGCATGCACTTTATACAATAAATTAGGTTTGTATTTTCCTATTATGGTTCCTCTAGTTCCTACAATAAAGTATATCTGGGATAAAACGATCAAGAAATCAAATAAGAAATATTTTGATTAGCTTATTTGTTAACACGGTTCTTAGAACTAACAACATTGTGTTATCAGCCAACTAGGGGACGCCAACCTTTACACAGAAAACTGTGTTTTGATTGGTGTCCTTTTCATTAACAAATTTCCTTTTTGTTAATGAAACAATAAAAGCATTTTAGGTTTTTAATATGGTAAATTAATGAAAATAATAAAAAAAAAGTCGTAGATTAGAAAGGAATATTGTACTATAATGTCCAAGTATTATAAAAATTGGGGGCATTACATTGAACAAAAAAATTATTATTCCTTTTACAGTTCTGACAATGGCTTTTACAGCAGTTGGTGAGACAATGACTTTTGACTATTCTAACAAAGCTGAAGCCGCAGTAGTTCAAACAGGGGCAACTACGTCAAACTTAAATGTGCGCCAAACAGCAAGTACAACTGCTAAGAAGGTAACTACATTACCAAAAGGAACCACTGTAACTATTAATGAAGCAAAGAGCGGTTGGTATCGTATTACCGTAGGGAAATATACAGGTTGGGTATCATCAAGTTACGTAAAAGCAGTTCAGCAATCGGCAAGTAATACTAGTAACTCTACGCCAACTACTAGTAATTTAGTAGTGAAAAAGGGTATCACTACATCTAGCTTAAATGTACGTCAAACAGCAAGTACGACTGCTAAGAAGGTGACTACATTATCAAAAGGAGCTACTGTAACTATTAATGAAACAAAAAGTGGCTGGTACCGTATTACTTCTGGGAAGTACACAGGCTGGGTATCATCAAGTTACATAAAAGTTATTCAAGAAACTACAAGCAGTCCTAGCAAATCGGCAACAGGTAATACAACAGTAAAAACAGGAACTACTACGTCAAACTTAAATGTGCGCCAAGCAGCAAGTGCGACTGCCAAAAAGGTGACTACACTATCCAAAGGGACTACTGTAATTATTAATGAGACAAAAAATGGTTGGTATAGTATTACTTCAGGAAAATATACTGGCTGGGTATCATCGAGCTATATAAATGTTTCAGCCCAAGTAACAAATCCAGCGAAACCAGATACTAATACAACAACTAAGCCAGAAACTAACACAGCGCAAACGACTACGCCTAAGCCGCCATATCAGACACCTCCAATTCCAGAGGTTAATCCTGAGGATGATGCACCTTATTATCCACCGGTTCTTGATGTACCCGCAGCTACAGAAGCTTATACAACAACACGGGGAGTACAAGTTTATGCTGTAAACCCTAAAAAATCAGAAGCTGTAACTATGACTAATTCTTGGGATCGGTTTATAAAGCAAAAAGAATATGAGGCACTAGGAGCATCTCTTTCTTTACCTTACAATGTGAATGTTTATTCGAGTGGTACAGGGCTTAATGTTGATTTTACAGATCAAGGGCAAAATACTGAAATTGGACGTGCAAATGGAACACTTACTGCACCGGGAGTTAGTTTAGGATCCTATATCGATATAAAAGAAAAGGTTATGACCTTTGGTATCGATAATTCTAAATTAGGATCAACTGATAAAGATATACAAAAACCTATGGCAGAATATGTTCTTGGTAAAATGTTACAACCTTATATACCAAATCACTTTGACTTTATAGTTTATCAGTATTACTTGATTAGAAAAAATGGAGTAAGTCAAACAGTTAACCACCATCATTTAGATGGATACTATATCACTATTGACTGGTCTGGCATTACAATAAAACCTGACCAAAAAAAGAACTAATTTAGCACTACATTAACAGTTAAAAAATAAATAAAGCTCTACCAGCTCACTGGGGGACACTAATCGAAACACAGAATACCTGTGTTTCGATTAGTGTCTTTTTTAAATAATTAATAATAACAAATTAATTATTTGGAAAAAAACTAGACTTAAAGCACTATATAATGCTATATTAATTCCGTTATATCCAATAAATTGAATAGGAGAAATAAAATAGGGAAAACATTTATTAAAAAAATTAGTTTAGTATCTATGGCTATCGTTATGTTTACTCTCTCGTATTTACCAGCGGTACAGGCAAGCTATACTGAAAACCCAAATGGAGTTTATTATGAATTGTCAAGACAAGTCTACAATGTTAAGGGAGATGGCTCTCATTCTAGCATAGAGTCAGCACTAAACAGTAAACTTGGTAAAGGGAAATTTAAGGTAATTGATACTATTGATGTTAATGAACAAAATTATCATAAGGCTGGAACTTCTTCCTCTTCAGGGAAAATACTACCGTTAGACAAGACTGGCTTTCAGGCCATGACAGTAGTAATTGAGGGAAGTAAGAAACTATATATTGCGTTCAGTGGTTCACAGAGCTTCAGTGATTACAATACTGCGAAGAATATTATGGAAGATGATATCCCTGGACAACTATATCAAGCACAACTTTATGCAAATTATATTTATAAGAATTTCCCTCAATATCAAGGTTACAAATGGTATTTCACGGGTCACTCCCTTGGTGGTTGGTTGGCAACAAAGTTGTATTTAGACATTCGTGCAGCCAATTGGGTTATCCCTACAACTTCAAAGTATAAATATGGTGGACCTATTGGTAAAAAGACAATTAACGGGGTTTATACGTTTAATCCATTACCTATACGTAAGGGCCAGCATCTTCCTCAAACGCAATGGGATGCAAATAAAAATGGGGTCTATAACCAAGACATCAAAAACCTTTATATTGAAAATGAATGGCTAAATGGCGTCTATGATATGCATTCTACAGAAATAAATTATTTTGGTACTAAGGGAAGTATTAATACAGGTATTAAAAGTTATTCAACTCTGGGTTATAAACCCAATTCCTTACTTTTTGATGTAGGGTATTACTATAACTGGTGTGATAGAAAACAACAAGCTGTTGTAGATGGTCATAGTATCTATAATTTTACTAAATATGTACAATATTAAGTTGCATGTAACCCATAAGTTCTACTAGATTGCTAATGGGCACTAATTTAAATCATTTTAATTAGTGCCTGCTTTCTATCAATTAACTTAATATTGCAATGAAATTTGATTAAAAAACTAATTTAAATTATTAAGTAATGATATAGGAAACTTAATAATACCGTGCTACCAGCTAACTGGAGGACATTAATCTTTACACAGGAAATTGTGTTTTGATTGATGTCCTCTTTTTTATTTCATAAAGGGGGATTTACAGTGAAGGTTAAAGTGGAGAAGAATTATTGTAAACGGTGTGTATGGCAGCAAAACGGATTATGCATGTTCCAACGCTGTGTTAAGGGATATGGGTTTGTAGCAGATAAGCCAGTTAAAAAGGAGGTTAAATGATGGGAGTCGAACAGTTAACATTACTTGAGCCAGTGGATGAAAAATTAGTGCGGAAAATTGTAATTAAAGAATTAAAAGAATATATAGCTCTAAAGGTCCAGGTGGAAAATAAAGAAGAGTGCGAACATGCAGGTTTTGAATTGTTTCCATCTGTTCGTAATTCTTATCATATTAACGAATTAAAGGTCAAACAAATTAATAGGGCATTAAAAAACAGCCTGGATCAAGAAGAGCTCTTAATCATTGAAAAGGCATACCTTACATCCCAACGAACGAAAGACATTGAAATTTATCTTGAAATTGGAGTGAAAAAAGATACTTATTACGCAATGAGAAACAGAGCGTTGAATCGCATAGCTACGGCACTTGGGATAATCTAGTTGCTGTTTCTTTTTCCGAAAAAACACCGAAAAAACACCGAAAAAAATTAGAAAAAAGAGGGATAAAATAGGGGACTATTTATTTCTTTATGAAAGGTAAGATTTTCTTATAAGCAATAGCAATTTGCTTGTGGGAGAAGCGCCTTTCCCTTATCAAGATGTACTCGGGTGTATCGAATGACTATGAAGGTTGCCGGCTAAAATTACGGGGGAACAACTGGAGTCTAGCTGTATTGCGTACGATAGCCACGGGGGAGTGAAGTGTGCAAGTCCTTCACGAAACTATTGTCTGTCGTTCTATGTACAGCAACCGTTACTACAATCCTTGCCGCCTCCCGGGTGATTGATAGAAAACGGGTTTAATTTGCTTAAGCAATTAGCATAATGAGGTGTTAAAAAAATTTAAAAGTTGTTTTCTAAAAAAACATTACACTTTTTGCCGATATTATGAGTAGAAAGTTGGTGTATTTAGAAAATGGATATAAAATTTAATTTTAAAGTACTAAGTGTAACTGAGGAAAAAGACTCTAAATGTTACGTCGTGCAATGCTCATATCAAAAATCAAGGCGAGTTATTAAAGCTCACTATGATGGAAGTGTATATATTCCGGATTATCAACAACAGTTAGCAGCTATGCCTGATTTAGATAGAACAATTCTTGATATTCAACTAGCAAGTTTCATATTAAAAAAGGAAAAACGTAAAGTATAGGAAATTTCACATTGGAGCATGTTATGAATAGCTAGCTATTTCCTTGGTTGGCACGATGTTTCTCCTTCAATGAGTATAAGGTTTCTAAAAGCACCCTCCTCCAGGGGTGTTTTTTATTTTGAGGAATTTAACGATAAATACACAACAATAAAAAATCATCATACTTTAATAAAAATTTTTTTTATACTTCGAAACAAAGTAGGTGATTAAATGTTCTATTCTAATTTCTATACCCCTTTCAACTATGCTTTCTATCCTTATTTCATGCCCTCTTTTGGACGTCCAACTGGATATGTACTGAATTCTAGTGGTGAAGTTGACAGTTGGTGGGGGAATTATCCATTGGGGCATCCTGCTAAGGCTCCAAAATTTGGGGTTGGGGGGCAGGCGCCTATTTCAGGACCTGCTATACCTTTCAGTTTCAGGGGTTACTATTGAAGTAATAAGCATAAGGATGCTGATCACTCAGTGTCCTTTTTTTATGAAAGTGATGAGGAATTCATGAAACAAGCAGGTAGTTATTAAAGGAAGTTTATATAACTCCACAATATGATGTTTTATTTACGTTATGAGATGAAGCAAAAAACAATTAAGGTAGGAGAATAGCGAACATTAAGGGGTGTTTTGACCACTAGAAAAAAGAACCTCCTTGTAATTTAAGCTAGAAGAGTCAGTGGAAGCGATAGAATACTGGTAGAACAAAAGTAATTTTTTTGTTTTAAAGGTGTTATTATGGTATCAACACAAGATTTTAATTTGAGAAAATTAGGTTAAATAAGTTAAAAAAGGAAGATGAATATGAATGACTATTCCTTACTATTTGAAGAAGATTTTACTTTCAATCAAGAATTGGTAGATGTAGAGATTTTGGCTGAAATTTTGAGAAACGCAACATTGTCAAAATGCCAAATAAAAATTGGTTCATTTATTTTACAAGGAACAAAAGGGATTACTAAAGACATTCAATATAGCGATGAAGAATTTCAAATGTTATCGGATGTACATAGTTATACTTTTCCTGTACAAGATGGTGATATAGAACTTTCTCTCCAACTATATGAGAATACAAATTATCATTTTCGTATTAATTGCTTCAGCAGATGTAATAATCATACAGGACAATTATTTTCCATGAATTTGACAACGAAAAAAGATGCAAAAGGAGCTATTTTTTTTACTCAGCAAATAAAATTCTCTGAACGGTTAGAAGGAGATAAAGAAGCTGCTAAAGCTTTTAGAAGAATGAAGCAACAAGTGTTTGCCGGTATGCTCTACAAATTGGGTTACGATATAGCTGATACCCATGACATCCTATTAGGGGTATATGATACTAAAACTAAGAAATTTTTAAATACAACGCCAGAGAAATTTTTATCTGATTTACTTACTATTTCAATTTTAAAAGGTCATTTTATGGGTAATAAAGGTTATCAACTTGAGATTTTACCGTCGTATAACTTAGATTATTCTTGGCTATCTACATCTATTAGAGAGGAGGAAGATAAATTTATTCCTGAAAAAGTAAAAAAACAGATAGGCAATCGAACTATTCCTTTGAGTCTAAGATTTAAGGTGTTAGAGAGAGATCGCTGTTGTAAACTATGTGGCCGTTCCCCTATTGATGGTGTAAAACTTCATGTTGATCATATAAGGCCGTACTCATTAGGAGGAACAACTATTTTTGAAAATCTTCAAGCTCTTTGTGAAGACTGCAATATTGGGAAAAGTAATAAATCTTCAATGAAGTATTGAGAGAGAAGACCAATTATTGATCTAATTTACACTTCGTATTTATGAATATTTAAAGTCACTCACCTTATGAGCGGCTTTTTATTTTATATAATTAGAAAGAGGGAGTGCAAATGTAGAATGGCTAGAAAGAGAGATCCACGACGTGATGAAGCTTTTGGGATATGGAAACAAAATAATGGAGAAATAACAAATAGAGCTATAGCAGAACAGTTGGACATTCCAGAAAAGACAATTAGTGCGTGGAAAAGTCGTGATAAATGGAATGCAGTACTGCAAAAAGATGAATGTAGTACTGCAAACAAAAAATCTTCTCCAAAAGCACGAACTTCAACTAAAAAACGGTTAACTGAAAATAATAACGAAACTATTGAACTTACAGAAAGACAGCGGCTTTTTTGTTTATATTATGTAAAAACGTTTAATGCTACTATGTCTGCAACAAAGGCTGGTTATTCCGCAGATACAGCGCATGTGCAAGGACCACGACTGTTAGGAAATGTTAGGGTTTCTGCTTATATAAAGGGGCTTAAACACACACTGACTGAAAATCTCTTTTTAGACGCTCAGGATGTACTGGCCAAGTATATAGCCGTTGCATTTGCTGACATCAATGATTTTCTTACATTTGGGCGAAGGCAGCAACAAGTCATCACTATGTACGGTCCTTTATATGAAAAAGATAAGGATGGGAAAATAGACAAAAGTAAGCCTGTTATGGAAACAGTCAATTATGTTGATCTAAAAGAAGGAGCTGTAGTAGATGGCACCATTATTTCTGAAGTAAAGCAAGGGAAAGATGGCGTATCTATTAAGTTAGCAGATCGGTTAAAAGCATTAGATAAATTGTCATTGTACTTTGATTTATTTCCTGACAGCTTTAAACGTAAGATTGAAGAAGAGAAGCTTAGTATCTCTAAACAAAAACTCGAACTTGATAAACTACGAATTATCGGTGATGAGGAAGAGTATGAAAATGACGGCTTTATTGCTGCATTAAATAGTAAGACAGCTGAGGTGTGGAATGATGACGACGAAAACAAAGACAGTTAATCAGAAATCATTTCAAACTATTTTAATGGCTAGTCCTAAGAAACTTAAGCCCGCTCCCTTTACATTTAATCCATTCTCTAATAAGCAAATAAAAGTCTTAACGTGGTGGCGTAAAGATTCACCAATGAAGGATAGTGACGGTATTATATGCGATGGCTCTATTCGTGCTGGTAAAACAGTATCAATGGCCTTATCTTACGTTATGTGGGCTATGGAGAGCTTCGATGATATGAACTTTGGTATGGCTGGTAAAACAATTGGTTCTTTAAGGCGTAACGTTATTACGCCGTTAAAAAAGTTGCTTAAATCACGTAAATATAAGGTACGTGATCACCGCTCAGATAATATGTTATCCGTTACGAAAAACGGTGTAACGAACTTTTTCTATATATTCGGTGGTAAAGATGAGGCATCACAGGATTTAATTCAAGGTATCACCTTAGCGGGTATGTTCTTTGATGAGGTAGCCCTAATGCCTGAGAGCTTTGTCAACCAGGCAACAGGTCGTTGCTCTGTAGATGGCTCAAAGTACTGGTTTAACTGTAACCCCGCTGGCCCTTATCATTGGTTTAAGACAAACTGGATTGATAGAAAAAAAGAAAAGAACTTGCTTCATGTTCATTTCACAATGAATGATAACCTATCTCTTTCAGAAGCTATCAAGAAACGTTATTACAACATGTATAGCGGCGTATTCTACAAGCGGTATATCTTAGGTTTATGGGTCCTAGCTGAAGGTGTTGTGTACGATATGTTTGATAAAGACAAGCATACCGTCAAACCGCTAGATAGAGCCTATACACAATATTATGTATCATGTGATTATGGTACCCAAAACCCGACAACATTTGGTTTGTGGGGTCTTTTTGCTGGTGTTTGGTACAAAGTAAAGGAATATCACTATGATGGCCGCAAGAATAATAAACAAAAGACAGACCAGGAATATTTAGAGGATTTAAGGGAGTTTATTGGAGATATAAAAGGATTTAAAGGCGCTATAGTGGATCCATCTGCTACCTCCTTTATTGCTTTGTTGAAAAAGAATCGTATTAAGGTTATTAAAGCAAAGAATGATGTAATTGAAGGCATTCGTAACGTAGCAAATGTCTTAGTCAATAACCTTATAAAATACAATAATACATGCATTGAAACGTTCCGAGAGTTTGCTTCATATGTGTGGGATGAGAAAGCGGCTGACCGCGGTGAAGATGCCGTAGTTAAACACAATGATCACCAGATGGACGGTGACCGCTATTTTGTTAATACAATTCTGTTTGGTAAAAAGAAAATGGGTACACTGAGTAAATCTCAATTTGGTTTGTAGGAGGTGAACGTATATGATTCGGATGGGTAGTGATTTTGAAGTAACACCAGAACTTGTACAGACGTTACTTAAAAAGCATAGTACAGAGCGTGAGAAGCGACTTTTGAAGTATTATAAAGGTGAGCATGACATTGTAAATCGCAAGTTTGATGATGAAACAAAGCCTAATAACAAGGTTGTTACAAACGAATGCAAACGAATTACAAATGTAAGTGTGGGTTATTTCATTGGTAAGCCTGTCAGCTATAGTACGACTAAAGACAATAAAGATTATATGGAGCGGCTACAAGAGGTTTTTGACTTAAATAATGAGCAGAAAGTAAATGCTGATCTTGCTAAATCCGCTAGTGTGTATGGGTATGGCGTTGAAGTCCTCTATACAAGTCAATCAATTACAGGTGAACTTGAAATCAGTTTCGCTTTTTTAGATTTGGAAGAGCAAGACGTTCTCTTAGTATATGACCGATCTGTTGAGAAAAACTTAATTGTGGCCATACGTCATTATTCGTATAAAGATGTACTAACAGATCGAACGAATAAAGAAGCCTATGTATATACTGCAGATTCTATTTATCACTTTAAAGAGGGTGAAAATGAAATGAACTTAGTAGATGAAGAACCTCACTACTTTCGTGAAGTTCCTATTAATGTTTATTACAACCGTGATAATATCAGTGATTTTGAGGATATCGTTACATTAAATGATGCGTACAACATTCTTCAATCCGATGATATCAATGAAAGTGAATATACAATTGTGTAAATAGTGAAGTATTTAATGAATATATTTATAGCTTCATCATTTACTCAAAGTGACGACAAATAGGAGTTTTTCTTACAACCTAGGTAAAAGGTAAACAATAATCACATTAAGTATTTAACCTTTTACCTAAGATATCGTAGGGTTTGAGATAATAAAGGCCTGCTTATTTTTTAGTCGCTTTGTCTCTGTTTGCAATGCCCTCAGTTTTGTTTGCTGGGATTTGACTATAAAATTTGCGTATTTTCTTTTTACGAGTAATCAATTCTTCTACCATTTCATTAGTTAGTTCAAACATATACATTACAGTTTCCGTATTCTCGTTTAGACGAATATCACCAGGGTGTATGCCTTCATTTCCATATATACGAATAGCATCCAATCCTTGTTGAATATGATCAGGTATACCTTTTTTAACCAAATCACCAATCATTGTATTAATTTTAGCCTTCTTAATTTGATAGTCTTCTAATAACGGAATTAAAATCTCTATAGCTAAGCGTAACAAAGCTGCCGCGGCCCTAGGAGAATGTTTAAATACTTGCTGAGCTTCTAAATAAATATCCTTAACTGCATTTGGCATATCTTCATGAGCGGAGGGTAATTCTGTTTCAAATGGATAAATTATATTTCTATTTTCCCAGATAGTGTATTGTTCACAATACTGGCAAATACTTAAGGTCAAATGCCAATCTCGCTTCGCTGTGAAATCTATACTTCCCAATGGAGCGTATGTCACAGCTTTACCCATATTACTATTTAAAGAAAGAGTGACTTTTTTATTTTTGTCATGTATTGAATGAATAGGAAACCATTCGTGTTCGGTTAATACACCACAACGAGGGCAATTAAAATCTGTTTCTTCATAAACAGGTAGTTTAGTTTTTGACATAATTCTGTCTCCTTTTTATAGATTATTATACATTAAATACCACCTTGTAGAATGAACATTAGTACATAAGGGTTTTTTTATTGCCTTTTTATGCCTGTAGGCGCTATAAAAAACAGCATATAAACCATTTTCATAGAAGGTCATTACAAAATTACGATCGGTACATAAAAATAGTTTTTTAAAAAAATATCTAACTTTGACTAAAAGCTAGAGGGAAGTTTATTAGCTTAGTATTAAATTTCAAACGGCCGTTGCCGATATATAAGATGCTAAAGTTGATAAAATTGCGGACATTGCAAAAGGTTTAGTATAAATTTAAATTCTTTAAATAAATAAGGAGAAACAACTATGAAAAAAAACATCTTAGCAGGAGCATCTTTAGTATTGGCAGTATCTATCTTAGGGGCGTGTAGTAATAACGGAGAAGCTACAACTAATGAAATTGAAGATAACAAACAAACTGCACAAGCAGAATTGCATATGCAAAAGGGCGTACAGTTTGTTTACAAGGGAAAGGCAGTCACTGACAAAGACCTTAAAAATCACAAAAAAGAATTCTTAAGTGGGACCACTGACAAAGAACTAAAGAGTTTCGGTGGAGATAACTACGTTGCTGAAAATTACGTATTAAAAAATGAATTGCTTAAATATGTGGGTTCTAATACCGATGAAGTATTGAAAACATATGATAAGTATTCGGAAACAACAAATAAGGCATACCAAATGAATAAAGGATAATACGTGATTGCATTTGTTTCGGACAAAATTGTGGAAGAAGAATTAACTCCGGACAAAGTTAAGAAACTTTATGAAACTATTCCTAAAGAAAAAAGAACAATGTCTTTTGAAGTGTTTAAACCAAACAAGTATCTTCTCTTCCAACTTGCTGCTAGAGAAGGCTTAATTGATCCAGACAAGCTTCAAAAAGATTTATACAAAAGAGCGGACATAAAAAGCAAATCCTTAAAAATGAACAAAAATTTAAAGAGAGTTATTCCTATGTAATGAGAACTATTAAATGGCATTTCGTCTTTTTAAGCATTAATTAATTTAAATATAAGAAAAACATCTATATTTGTTAAATAGGTGTTTTTTATTGCTTTTTTCGTACCTGGAGGTCTGAAAGAACAGCAGACGAAACATTTTTATAGGAAAATATTATGAGATTACAAGCATACCACGAAAAGCGATGACAGTTTGGTATACTTCCTTGTTTATAATGAGAAGTACAAGAATTGTGAGTATATACAATATGAAAGACGACACTTATGAGACAGCAGAAGAAGTTGACGGACTTTTTTCTGTAAACGCTGGTTGTATAGCATAAATATCGTTCAAATAATCAGGGTTTGTGATAAAATACCTATGTATTTCTATTTTATGGATAGGAAGGAGCATTATAATGTTGACAACTACATATGTTTCGCAGTTTGTTCATTCAGTTATAAAGAAGTTTGGCTAGAGGATATAAAGAAAGATTATGATAACTTAAGCCTTCTTAAAGAAAGTTCGTTGCAAAACGCTTTTTACTTTCATTTAAGAAGACGACTTGGAGAAGATTTTTTAGCAGAAAACAACCTAAAAATTTATCCGGAATTTAAAATTGGAGGAAATAGAGCAGATTTAGCAGTTGTGGCAATAGATCCTAATTCTACTGAAGAATATTTAAAAGAGTGCGTTACAGAAGTTATCTCTGTTATTGAAATGAAGTACAAGGGTCAATATGCAGGAGAAAGTAACTTCGATAACGATGTACTTAAGGTTTTATCATATATCGATGAGAAAACATACGATACAATGTATTATTTGGCTTTCATAAGAGAAGTGTACTTTCATCCTGATGAAGTTACCAATTGGATATCAGATGAACAAGCATTAGAAACGAGAGGGAGTTTAACAGAGATGTACTCCTATGGTGACAGGGAAAACAATCATATGATTTGGGGTATTAAAGAATATTGAATAGACTCTCATGCATTGTTATGGCATGCAAAGAACGCGAGAAGGAGCAACGGGATATAGATAGGGTTTGTGATTGCTGGTCACTGCAATAATTGGGTGGAGTAAATCATTCTTTAATTAGTACATTAATCTTTTTTGTTTTTACTGGATAGGCTAAAGCAACTTACTTCTTACAAAAAAACGCCTTCGAATCATTACATAGTAATCACTCGAAGGTGTTTTCTATTATTTTATCAAAACCGTTGTATTTCCCGGAATCACAAGCTGATTTTTGCCTTTTTTAGCACCTTTTTCACTAGCAAAAATCAATTTACCTTTCGCTGCTACAGATACTTTTACAGGTTGATTTGAAATGTTATGATACACACTAATGGAGTTGCCTTTGTACGTACGGCTATAAGCAACAACTTCTTTACTGTCTACTGAAATAGACTGAAGCGTTCCTTTTACTAACTCTTCATGCTGCTGACGCACGCGAATCATTTCACGGTAATGATTTAACAAAGAGTCCTTTTGTTTGGTTTGTGCTTCTACAGACACACCGTTGCCGCCTTTATTGTATACAGGTGTTTCCCAGCTAGTTTGTCCAAGTCCGTTTCCTTCGTACCAGCGGAACGGTTCACGGATTAACTCATCAGGCTTTTCACCAGTCATGCCGATTTCTTCACCGTAATAAATATACGGGTTGCCAGGAAGCGTAAGTAAGATAGAAGCAGCTGATTTTGCTTTGTTCACATCGCCGCTCAGCTCACTCATGACGCGATTTTGGTCATGATTGGTTAAGAAAATTCCGTCAATTTTATTTGGATTATATGATTTG
>Ga0207713_1001473_pt1 | contig 18653 bp, 15 predicted proteins | sample KBSS64metaG_FD_184404 | JGI IMG/M metagenome (GOLD analysis project Ga0207713, IMG submission 184404) | Switchgrass rhizosphere microbial communities from Kellogg Biological Station, Michigan, USA - KBS S6-4 metaG (SPAdes) (version 2) | ecosystem: Host-associated > Plants > Roots > Rhizosphere >... | reverse complement strand
TCCCGTTCCTGGAACACGATGACGCCAACCGTGCATTGATGGGTGCGAACATGCAACGTCAGGCCGTTCCAACTCTGCGCGCTGATAAGCCGCTGGTTGGTACCGGTATGGAACGTGCTGTTGCCGTCGACTCAGGTGTTACAGCAGTTGCTAAGCGTGGCGGTACCGTACAGTACGTCGATGCTTCCCGTATCGTTATCAAAGTTAACGAAGACGAGATGTATCCGGGCGAAGCGGGTATCGACATCTACAACCTGACCAAATACACCCGTTCTAACCAGAACACCTGTATCAACCAGATGCCTTGTGTATCTCTGGGTGAGCCAGTTGAGCGCGGCGACGTGCTGGCAGACGGTCCGTCCACTGACCTCGGTGAACTGGCGCTCGGTCAGAACATGCGCGTAGCGTTCATGCCGTGGAACGGTTACAACTTCGAAGACTCCATCCTCGTCTCCGAGCGTGTAGTTCAGGAAGATCGTTTCACCACCATCCACATTCAGGAACTGGCATGCGTGTCCCGTGACACCAAGCTGGGGCCAGAAGAGATCACTGCCGACATCCCTAACGTGGGTGAAGCTGCGCTCTCCAAACTGGATGAGTCCGGTATCGTTTACATTGGTGCAGAAGTGACCGGTGGCGACATTCTGGTTGGTAAGGTAACGCCGAAAGGTGAAACCCAGCTGACGCCAGAAGAGAAGCTGCTGCGTGCAATCTTCGGCGAGAAAGCGTCTGACGTTAAAGACTCTTCTCTGCGTGTACCAAACGGTGTTTCAGGTACGGTTATCGACGTTCAGGTCTTCACCCGTGACGGCGTTGAGAAAGATAAACGTGCGCTGGAAATCGAAGAAATGCAGCTCAAACAGGCTAAGAAAGACCTGTCTGAAGAACTGCAGATCCTCGAAGCGGGTCTGTTCAGCCGTATTTATGCGGTGCTGGTTGCCGGTGGCGTTGAAGCTGAGAAGCTCGACAAACTGCCACGCGATCGCTGGCTGGAACTGGGCCTGACCGACGAAGAGAAACAAAATCAGCTGGAACAACTGGCTGAGCAGTATGACGAACTGAAACACGAGTTCGAGAAAAAACTCGAAGCGAAACGCCGTAAAATCACTCAGGGCGACGATCTGGCACCAGGCGTGCTGAAGATTGTTAAGGTGTATCTGGCTGTTAAACGTCAGATCCAGCCTGGTGATAAGATGGCAGGTCGTCACGGTAACAAGGGTGTTATCTCTAAGATCAACCCGATCGAAGATATGCCGCACGATGCTAACGGTACGCCGGTAGATATCGTACTGAACCCACTGGGCGTACCGTCTCGTATGAACATCGGTCAGATCCTGGAAACCCACCTGGGTATGGCTGCGAAAGGTATCGGCGACAAGATTAACGCCATGCTGAAGCAGCAGGAAGAAGTCGCGAAACTGCGCGAATTCATCCAGCGTGCCTACGATCTGGGTACCGACGTGCGTCAGAAAGTCGACCTGAATACCTTCAGCGATGAAGAAGTGCTGCGTCTGGCTGAGAACCTGAAAAAAGGTATGCCAATCGCAACGCCGGTCTTCGATGGTGCGAAAGAAGCTGAAATTAAAGAGCTGCTGCAACTGGGTGGTCTGCCAACGTCTGGTCAGATTACGCTGTTTGACGGCCGTACCGGTGAACAGTTCGAGCGTCCGGTAACCGTAGGTTACATGTACATGCTGAAACTGAACCACCTGGTCGACGACAAGATGCACGCTCGTTCTACCGGTTCTTACAGCCTGGTTACTCAGCAGCCGCTGGGTGGTAAGGCGCAGTTCGGTGGTCAGCGCTTCGGGGAGATGGAAGTGTGGGCGCTGGAAGCATACGGCGCGGCATACACCCTGCAGGAAATGCTCACCGTTAAGTCTGATGACGTGAACGGTCGTACCAAGATGTATAAAAACATCGTGGACGGCAACCATCAGATGGAACCGGGCATGCCAGAATCCTTCAACGTACTGTTGAAAGAGATTCGTTCGCTGGGTATCAACATCGAACTGGAAGACGAGTAATTCTCGCTCAAACAGGTCACTGGTGCCGGGTTAACCCCCGGCACCAGATTGTGCTAACTCCGACGGGAGCAAATCCGTGAAAGATTTATTAAAGTTTCTGAAAGCGCAGACTAAAACCGAAGAGTTTGATGCGATCAAAATTGCTCTGGCTTCGCCAGACATGATCCGTTCATGGTCTTTCGGTGAAGTTAAAAAGCCGGAAACCATCAACTACCGTACGTTCAAGCCTGAGCGTGACGGCCTTTTCTGTGCACGTATTTTCGGGCCAGTAAAAGACTACGAGTGCCTGTGCGGTAAGTACAAGCGCCTGAAACACCGCGGTGTGATCTGTGAGAAGTGCGGCGTTGAAGTGACCCAGACCAAAGTACGCCGTGAGCGTATGGGCCACATCGAGCTGGCGTCTCCAACGGCTCACATCTGGTTCCTGAAATCTCTGCCGTCCCGTATCGGCCTGCTGCTGGATATGCCGCTGCGCGATATCGAACGTGTTCTGTACTTCGAATCTTATGTGGTTATCGAAGGCGGTATGACGAACCTGGAACGCCACCAGATTCTGACCGAAGAACAGTATCTGGACGCGCTGGAAGAGTTCGGTGACGAATTCGACGCGAAGATGGGTGCGGAAGCTATCCAGGCCCTGCTGAAGAGCATGGATCTGGAGCAAGAGTGCGAGCAGCTGCGTGAAGAGCTGAACGAAACTAACTCCGAAACCAAGCGTAAAAAGCTGACCAAGCGTATCAAACTGCTGGAAGCGTTCGTTCAGTCTGGTAACAAACCAGAGTGGATGATCCTGACCGTTCTGCCGGTTCTGCCGCCAGATCTGCGTCCGCTGGTTCCACTGGATGGTGGTCGTTTCGCGACGTCTGACCTGAACGATCTGTATCGTCGCGTCATTAACCGTAACAACCGTCTGAAACGTCTGCTGGATCTGGCTGCGCCGGACATCATCGTACGCAACGAAAAACGTATGCTGCAGGAAGCGGTTGATGCCCTGCTGGATAACGGTCGTCGCGGTCGTGCGATCACCGGTTCTAACAAACGTCCTCTGAAATCTTTGGCCGACATGATCAAAGGTAAACAGGGTCGTTTCCGTCAGAACCTGCTCGGTAAGCGTGTTGACTACTCCGGTCGTTCTGTTATCACCGTAGGTCCATACCTGCGTCTGCATCAGTGCGGTCTGCCGAAGAAAATGGCACTGGAACTGTTCAAACCGTTCATCTACGGCAAGCTGGAACTGCGTGGCCTGGCCACCACCATCAAAGCCGCTAAGAAAATGGTTGAGCGTGAAGAAGCTGTCGTTTGGGATATCCTGGACGAAGTGATCCGCGAACACCCGGTACTGCTGAACCGTGCACCAACTCTGCACCGTTTGGGTATCCAGGCATTTGAGCCAGTCCTGATCGAAGGTAAAGCTATCCAGCTGCACCCGCTGGTTTGTGCGGCATATAACGCCGACTTCGATGGTGACCAGATGGCTGTTCACGTACCGCTGACGCTGGAAGCCCAGCTCGAAGCGCGTGCGCTGATGATGTCTACCAACAACATCCTGTCCCCAGCGAACGGTGAACCTATCATCGTTCCTTCTCAGGACGTTGTATTGGGTCTGTACTACATGACCCGTGACTGTGTTAACGCCAAAGGCGAAGGCATGGTGCTGACTGGCCCTAAAGAAGCTGAGCGTATTTATCGCGCTGGCCTGGCCTCTCTGCATGCGCGCGTTAAAGTGCGTATCACCGAATACGAAAAAGATGAAAACGGCGAATTCGTTGCGAAAACCAGCCTGAAAGACACGACCGTTGGCCGTGCCATTCTGTGGATGATCGTACCGAAAGGTCTGCCTTTCTCCATCGTCAACCAGGCGCTGGGTAAGAAAGCGATCTCCAAAATGCTGAACACCTGTTACCGCATTCTGGGTCTGAAGCCGACCGTTATCTTCGCTGACCAGACAATGTATACCGGCTTTGCTTATGCAGCGCGTTCAGGTGCATCTGTTGGTATCGATGACATGGTCATCCCAGAGAAGAAACACGAGATCATCTCTGAAGCGGAAGCCGAAGTTGCTGAGATCCAGGAGCAGTTCCAGTCTGGTCTGGTTACCGCGGGCGAACGCTATAACAAAGTTATCGATATCTGGGCAGCGGCGAACGATCGTGTATCCAAAGCGATGATGGATAACCTGCAGACCGAAACCGTGATTAACCGTGACGGCGTAGAAGAGCAGCAGGTTTCCTTCAACAGCATCTACATGATGGCCGACTCCGGTGCGCGTGGTTCCGCAGCACAGATTCGTCAGCTGGCAGGTATGCGTGGTCTGATGGCGAAGCCAGATGGCTCCATCATCGAAACGCCAATCACCGCGAACTTCCGTGAAGGTCTGAACGTACTCCAGTACTTCATCTCCACGCACGGTGCTCGTAAAGGTCTGGCGGATACCGCACTGAAAACAGCGAACTCCGGTTATCTGACGCGTCGTCTGGTTGACGTTGCGCAGGATCTGGTTGTGACCGAAGACGATTGTGGCACCCTCGAAGGTATCACCATGACCCCGGTTATCGAGGGTGGTGATGTTAAAGAGCCACTGCGCGATCGCGTTCTGGGTCGTGTAACCGCGGAAGACATTCTGAAGCCGGGTACTGCAGACATTCTGGTTCCACGCAACACGCTGCTGCACGAGCACTGGTGTGACCTGCTGGAAGCGAACTCTGTTGACTCCGTGAAAGTACGTTCCGTTGTATCCTGTGACACCGACTTTGGTGTATGTGCGCACTGCTACGGTCGTGACCTGGCGCGTGGCCACATCATCAACAAAGGTGAAGCAATCGGCGTTATCGCGGCACAGTCCATCGGTGAGCCGGGTACACAGCTGACGATGCGTACGTTCCACATCGGTGGTGCGGCATCTCGTGCGGCTGCTGAATCCAGCATCCAGGTGAAAAACAAAGGTAGCATCAAGCTCAGCAATGCGAAGTCTGTTGTTAACTCTTCAGGCAAGCTGGTTGTGACCTCTCGTAACACCGAGCTGAAGCTGATCGACGAATTCGGTCGTACCAAAGAGAGCTATAAAGTGCCTTACGGTGCTGTTATGGCCAAAGGTGATGGCGAGCAGGTTGCTGGCGGCGAGACCGTAGCAAACTGGGATCCACACACCATGCCGGTTATCACCGAAGTGGCTGGTTTCATCCGCTTCACCGATATGATCGACGGCCAGACGATTACTCGTCAGACCGACGAACTGACCGGTCTCTCCTCGCTGGTTGTTCTGGACTCTGCAGAACGTACCGCGGGTGGTAAAGATCTGCGTCCTGCTCTGAAAATCGTTGATGCTAACGGTAACGACGTTCTGATCCCAGGTACCGATATGCCTGCTCAGTACTTCCTGCCGGGTAAAGCGATTGTACAGCTGGAAGATGGTATTCAGATCGGTGCAGGTGATGCTCTGGCGCGTATTCCACAGGAATCCAGCGGTACCAAAGATATCACCGGTGGTCTGCCACGCGTTGCGGACCTGTTCGAAGCACGTCGTCCGAAAGAGCCTGCAATTCTGGCTGAAATCAGCGGTATCATTTCCTTCGGTAAAGAAACCAAAGGGAAACGTCGTCTGGTTATCACCCCAGTAGATGGCAGCGAACCGTACGAAGAGATGATTCCTAAGTGGCGTCAGCTCAACGTGTTCGAAGGTGAACGTGTAGAACGTGGTGATGTTGTTTCCGATGGTCCAGAAGCACCGCACGACATTCTGCGTCTTCGTGGCGTACACGCGGTAACGCGTTATATCACCAACGAAGTACAGGACGTTTACCGTCTGCAAGGCGTTAAGATTAACGATAAGCACATCGAAGTTATCGTTCGTCAGATGCTGCGTAAAGCAACCATCGAAAACGCAGGCAGCTCCGACTTCCTGGAAGGCGAGCAGGTTGAATACTCACGCGTTAAGATTGCTAACCGCGATCTGGAAGCGAACGGCAAAATCGGTGCGACCTTCGCACGCGATCTGCTGGGTATCACCAAAGCGTCTCTGGCAACCGAGTCCTTCATCTCTGCAGCATCGTTCCAGGAAACGACTCGTGTCCTGACCGAAGCCGCTGTTGCAGGTAAACGTGATGAACTGCGCGGTCTGAAAGAGAACGTCATCGTGGGTCGTCTGATCCCGGCCGGTACCGGTTATGCGTACCACCAGGATCGTATGCGTCGTCGTGCAGCGGGCGAACAGCCAGCAGCACCGCAGGTTACTGCAGAAGATGCATCCGCGAGCCTGGCAGAACTGCTGAACGCAGGTCTGGGCGGTTCCGACAACGAGTAATCGTTGATAGAGCTAATAAAAAACCCGCTTCGGCGGGTTTTTTTATGGCGTTTTTGAGTCCCGGTAAGGTATCGCTACCGGGCCATCTTCAGTTAATCAGCGGCAGCCGACGATAAAGCTCAATCATATCGCCTGCCAGATCCTGGATGACCATCGCGTTCATCAGGTGATCCTGGGAGTGAACGGTGATCAGATTGACCGGAAGCTTCCCGGTACCTTCATCAAGACCAATAAGCTGTGTCTGAATAGTGTGCGCATGCTTCACATATTCACGCGATTCTTCCATTGCCTTTTCGGCTTCGGCAAAGTCACCTTTGCGTGCCATCTGTAACGCCGTAAGAGCAGCACTGCGCGCGGCGCCCGCGTTAACCAGCAGTTCCATGATCGTTGTTTCTAAGTCTTCCATTATGACTCCAGCAGCTTGAGAGCTTTTTCCAGTACGACATCGCCTTTCATCATGCCGTAGTCCATCATATCGATCACAGCGACCTTTTTGCCCAGCGGTTCAGCCTGTGCCTGAAGTTTTGCCTGCTCGTACTTAACCTGTGGCCCCAGTAATACGATGTCGGCCGTCGCGATGTTGTCTTTAAACTCCGCGACCGGAACGGCTTTAATAGTGACTTCAACGCCTTTTTTCTGCGCGGCGTCTTTCATACGTTGAACCAGCATGCTGGTTGACATGCCCGCTGCACAGCATAAAACGATGTTCTTCATAATCAGCCTCGATCTACATGTGTTTATTGATAATTATCCCGTGCAGACCGCTTCAACAACCGGTTTACCGCGATTGTGTGTCAGGCATCACAAAGAAATCTGCATTTCACTGAAACCGGTTACAATTTTGCGTGGAAGGGCGGGATGCCCGTTGATACGGGCACAGTAAAAGGTGATGAGGTTAACTGTCGGAGGTGAGAATAATACGGTTTTTCCCCTGCTGCTTAGCACTGTAAAGCGCACCATCAACGCTGCCGACCAGCTGTTCCAGCGGTTCGAATTGCCATTCACCGAGCCCCGCGCTGAAGGTTACTCTGAGGTTTTCTTCTCGCCATTCGCGCCGTTCAACGGCGATGCGCCATGCCTCCAGCAGCGAGTGAGCGGAATGTATCAGCTCGGTCGGGAAGATAACCGCAAACTCTTCGCCGCCGTAGCGATAAACCGAGACGTGATGGGGCTGCATAATCTGGATCCCTTCACGCGCCACGTTTCGCAGGACGATATCACCGCTCAGGTGGCCCCAGGTGTCGTTGATCGATTTAAAGTTATCAATATCAATCAAAGCCAGAGCAAAGGGCTGATGGGCATTTAATCGTTCGTCAATATCGCTATCGAACGCCCGGCGATTCTTACAGCCGGTTAACGCATCATGGGTTGCCTGGCGTACATACGCCATCTCACGCTCTTTATTGGACTGGATCGCATGGGTCAGCGTTGCCTCAAGGCGAGGTGCCTGACTGACGTCTCCCGTTTTGATGGCGTTGATAATATTCATCAGGACGGTGCGTGAGGCATGGCGCAGGTACAAACCGAACAGAATGATAATGAGCGCTGCCAGCGCAAACCCCCAGCCGACGATGGTGGCCTCATGGCGGGTGATATCGGTGAGCGTCGCACCGGATACCCGGTAGATGACAAACCAGTCCGGATTGGTTAAGGAGTAGTAGTAATACCAGACTTCGCTTTTCCGATCGTAAAAATGGCCTTCGCCGCTGGTCATTTTGTCCATCAGCGCTTCGCTAACAAACTGCTTTGAAAGCGCGCCGGGATCCGGGTGCAGCACCACCGCACCATCACGTTCGACCACGAAGAATTCCCCCTGAACCGGGGCCACCATTTGCCGAAGGGTGTACCCCATTGACGTCAGATCGAGATGAAAAGCGAGCGTACCTTTCAGCCGCCCTTCCGGCGAAATCACGGGTTTGTAGAGGGTGACGGTCGGGTGCCCGGTAAAGTAGTCCATATAAGGATGCGTATAGTGGCTGAAGATGCTGGCTTCCGCCTGCCCAATAAACCACGGCCGGGTGCGGGCGTCGAATGTCGTGCTTTTTTCCGATGGGAGCACTTCCGGTGCACGCAGATAATGGCCCTGAGTATCGGCCAGGGAAATAGATGACACGGTCGGCATCAGGTTCTGCAAATGCATTAATGTCTGCAACCCTGCTACGGGATCGCTTTTTAGCGTGGCATCTAACCGGTTATTGCGGGCAAAGAAGGTGGCCGCGCGGCCGAGGATGTAGTCGTTTTCACGCAGGATAGATTCGGTATAGTTAACCGCAAGGTTATGGGTGAAATTACCATTAATTTTATGATAATCCTCCAGAAAATCTTTTCTCTGCGTCAGCGTGACAAACACGGCGATAAGCATGAAGCTAAACAGGATCCCCGCGAAGCTGATCATTATCGGCCGGGTAAAAGAGAGTTTTCCGCTGTGAAGTGCCATGAGTTGTACATCAATCCAGATGGTTTACGCGTTGCGCTAATTGATACCCTCTCAGCATAGTCGTTGTCTGGAGGTTAGCGGTGAATTATACGGATGACGTTTTCAGGCGAGATGATTTACCTTAAGAATCGATAAGAAATTACGTATTCACTCTATCAATCAAAGCATTCTTTGCTTTATGTCAGAGGCAGGGCGAAACGAGGAAGAAGCTTTTCGCCCTGGACAGCATCCGTTGCTGACAGAACAAGAATAAAAAACCGGGAGATATCTGACAATCACCCGGTTACCGCCCTACGAGCACCCTCGTAATCTTTTATCCTGTTTGCAGGGTGTTTCAACGTAATTGCGAGGCTCTTCCCAGCCAGCTGTCCCAGTCCTTCCAGACAGGCTGTAGCCCTTGTGCCGCCAGCGCTGCTGCTACGGCTTCCGGGCGTCGAGCGTCATGCGGGGCAAATTGTTCCAGCTCTGGGTGGTTATCCGCATACCCTCCCGGCTGCGTTTTGGAAAACGCGCTGACATTGTTAATCGCAAGCGGGATAACGCGATCGCGAAACGCCGGTGATTCTCGCGTTGAAAGGGATAGCTCGACTTCCGGGGCCAGCAGACGAAATGCGCAGATGGTTTGCACCAGTTGGCGCTCATCCATCAGTGAAGCCGGTTCAATGCCGCCGGCGCACGGGCGCAAGCGGGGAAACGAGATTGAGTAACGGCTTTGCCAGTAGCGTTGCTGTAGCCACAGCAAATGCTCTGCCACCATGTAGCAATCCACCCGCCAGCTATCAGAAAGCCCGACGAGCGCACCAAGTCCGATTTTGTCGATTCCGGCGCGTCCTAGCCTGTCTGGCGTTTCAAGCCTGAAGAAGAAATCCTGCTTCTTCCCCTTCAGGTGATGTCGGGCATACGTGGCTTCATGGTAGGTTTCCTGGTAGACCATCACGCCGTCCAGACCGAGGTTTTTTAGCTCCGCGTACTCGTCCTGAGACAGCGGTTGTACCTCCATCTGCAACGATGCAAATTCACGGCGAATGGCCGGAAGATGCTGGCGGAAATAGTCCATCCCGACTTTGCTTTGGTGCTCACCCGTAACCAGCAGCAGGTGCTCAAACCCCATTTCCCGAATGGCGGCACACTCCCGCGCGATCTCACCCTCATCAAGGGTCTTGCGCTTAATCCGGTTGCTCATGGAGAAACCGCAGTAGGTACAGTCGTTGGCGCACAGATTAGAGAGGTAGAGCGGCACGTAGAAGCTCACCGTATTGCCAAAACGCTGACGGGTCAGCCGCTGGGCACGCTGGGCCATCGGTTCGAGATACGCGCTGGCGGCGGGGGAGAGCAGGGCCATCAGGTCTTCGCGCGTCAGATGTCGGGCCGTTAAGGCGCGCTCGACGTCTGCAGGCGTTTTGCTGTTGATGCGCAGGGCAATATCATCCCAGCTAAGCTGTCGCCAGCGTTCAGTAAAGGTGCTCATCAGAACGCCTCCAGAAAGCCGGTCAGCGGGCTGGTGGCCTGCGCCTGGAAATGCCGGGAGCCTGGGCCTGATGCTCTGGCCAGGACACCCGCTTCCACCGCCAGCCGGAAGGCGCGAGCCATCATCACCGGTTCGTCAGCAACCGCAATGGCCGTGTTCACCAGAACGGCATCGGCGCCCATCTCCAGTGCCTGTGCGGCATGGCTGGGTACGCCAATGCCTGCATCGACGACCACCGGTACGGTGGCTTGCTCAATGATGATCTCCAGCATCGCGCGGGTTTCCAGCCCCTGATTAGAGCCAATAGGCGCACCCAGCGGCATCACGGCGGCGCAGCCAACGTCTGCCAGACGTTTGCACAACACGGGGTCGGCTCCGCAATAGGGCAGGACGGTGAAACCAAGCTGGACCAGCTTTTCAGCCGCTTTTAGCGTTTCGATGGGGTCGGGCAAAAGCCAGCGGGCATCAGGGTGGATCTCCAGCTTCAGCCAGTGGGTACCGAGCGCCTCGCGTGCCAGCTGGGCGGCAAATATCGCTTCTTCAGCCGTTTTTGCACCGGACGTGTTCGGCAGCAGCGTGACGCCTGCTTCCAGCAGGGGAGCCAGAATAGCATCGCTGCGATGATGCAGATCCACGCGCTTCAGTGCCAGCGTCACCAGCTGGCTACCGCTTTCACGGATGGCATCCACCATCAGCTGCGGAGACGCGAATTTCCCGGTTCCGGTAAACAGATGTGAATCAAAGACTTTATCGGCAATACGTAACATCTCATCCCCCTGCGATAACCTGGAATAGCAGGATATTATCGCCTTCGTTCACCTGCTGGCGCTCCCACTGCTCGCGCGGCAGGATCTGTTGATTGAGCGCCAGTGCCGTCCCCGGCTTAAGCTGACGCAGCGTTTCGAGCAGTGCGGCAACGGTGAGGTTCTCGTCGCACATCATCGGCTCATCGTTAAACAGAACGCGCATCGTGGCCTCCGCATGCCGGGCAGTGACGGGCGCGATGCAGCGCCAGATGACGCCAGCCGCCTGAACGAGCATCAAAGAGGCGTAGCGTATTGCGTTCCGCCTCCATGCCGCTGAGCAATTTGATGGCCTCCAGCGCCTGTAAGGTGCCCATCACGCCGACGACGGGGCCGAGAATGCCTGCGGTGCGGCAGTTACGCTCGGGCTCGGCATCATCTGGCCACAGGCAGCGGTAGCATCCCTTTGCCCACGGCGGCGTTAGCACCATCATTTGCCCGCCGAAACCGACCGCGCTGGCGGTGATCAGCGGCGTATTCTGCGCCACGCAGGCGGCGTTGATAGCCTGCCGCGTGGCCATATTGTCAGTGCAATCCAGCACCACGTCGGCAAGGGCGATTTCACGCTGAAGGCTCTCGTCGTGCAGGCGCTCCTGCAGGGCAATGAGTTCGATATCCGGGTTCAGCTGGCTCAGCCGCTGGCGGGTGATTTGCGCTTTGGGCTGGTTGATATCCTCGGTGGTATAAAGGATTTGCCGTTGCAGATTGCTCAGGTGTACCTCGTCGTCGTCAGCCAGCACCAGCGTGCCCACGCCTGCGCCTGCCAGATAAAGCGCGGCGGGCGTGCCTAATCCGCCAAGCCCGATAATCAGAACCCGGCTGGCGAGCAGTTTTTGCTGCCCGTCAACGGCGATATCCTCCAGCAGGATCTGGCGACTGTAACGCATAAAATCGTGGTCATTCATCCCCTGCTCCTGCCAGCCGTAAGAGCTGTGCCGTGGCAGACTGCCAGTCTTCTGCCTGGGTAATGGCGCTGACAACCGCAATACTGCCGACGCCGGTATCCAAAACGGCGGGCGCATGCGCCAGGCTTATTCCGCCAATGGCAACGGTGGGGTAATCTGCCAGACGCTGGATATGGCCTGCCAGCTGTGCCAGCCCTTGTGGTGCGGAAGGCATTTGCTTGGTTTGCGTTGGGAAAACGTGACCAAGCGCAATGTATGAAGGGCGGGCCGCGAGCGCCACGTCGATCTCCATATCATCATGCGTTGACACCCCCAGACGCAGACCGGCTTCGCGGATGGCGTTCAGATCGGTTGTCTCCAGATCTTCCTGCCCCAGGTGCACGCCGTACGCCTGGTGTTTAATCGCCAGTCGCCAGTAATCGTTGATAAACAGGCGGGCGTCGTATCGACACCCCAGGGCAATGGCGGAGACCACATCGGCCTCCACCTCGTCATCGTGTTTATCTTTGATGCGTAGCTGGAGGGTGCGCACGCCGGCATCGAGCAGGCGCGCGATCCATTCCACGCTATCCACCACCGGGTAAAGCCCTAGGCGAAAGGGCACGGGGGGGAAATTGGGCTGGTACATTACGCCTCCTCTTTTTTGAGGTAGATTTCACCGCCTTTGGCGCGGAAGTTTTCTGACATGTCCGCCATGCCCACTTCAATTGCCTGTGCGGCAGCGTAGTCGCGGACTTCCTGGCTGATTTTCATTGAGCAGAATTTTGGCCCGCACATGGAGCAGAAGTGCGCTACCTTTCCGGATTCCTGTGGCAGCGTTTCGTCGTGGTAAGCGCGGGCGGTGAATGGATCCAGCGCCAGGTTGAACTGGTCTTCCCAGCGGAATTCAAAGCGCGCTTTCGACATGGCGTTGTCACGAATTTGCGCACCCGGATGGCCTTTCGCGAGATCTGCCGCGTGGGCTGCAATCTTGTAGGTAATCAGACCCTGCTTCACGTCTTCTTTGTTTGGCAGGCCGAGATGTTCTTTCGGCGTGACGTAGCAGAGCATGGCGCAGCCGAACCAGCCAATCATCGCCGCACCAATTCCGGAGGTGAAGTGGTCATAGCCCGGTGCAATATCGGTGGTCAGCGGCCCGAGGGTGTAAAACGGCGCTTCGTGGCAGTGCTCCAGCTCTTCGGTCATGTTGCGGCGGATCATCTGCATTGGCACATGCCCCGGGCCTTCAATCATGACCTGGACATCGTACTCCCAGGCGATTTTGGTCAGCTCGCCCAGCGTATGCAGCTCGGCAAACTGCGCTTCGTCGTTGGCATCGCGGATCGATCCTGGACGCAGGCCGTCGCCGAGTGACAGTGAAACGTCATAGGCGGCACAGATTTCACAGATTTCGCGGAAATGTTCGTAGAGGAAGTTTTCCTGATGGTGGGACAGACACCACTTCGCCATGATTGAACCACCGCGCGAGACAATCCCGGTCAGGCGCTTGGCGGTCATCGGCACGTAGCGCAGCAGCACGCCAGCGTGGATGGTGAAATAGTCCACGCCCTGTTCAGCCTGCTCCAGCAGCGTATCGCGGAAGGCTTCCCAGGTGAGGTTTTCGGCAATACCGTTTACTTTTTCCAGCGCCTGATAAATCGGGACGGTACCAATCGGCACCGGGCTGTTACGCAGGATCCACTCGCGGGTTTCGTGGATATAACGGCCGGTAGAGAGATCCATCACCGTGTCTGCGCCCCAGCGCGTGGACCACACCAGCTTTTCGACCTCTTCTTCGATGGAGGAGGTCACAGCCGAGTTGCCGATGTTGGCGTTGACCTTCACCAGGAAGTTACGCCCGATAATCATCGGCTCTGATTCAGGGTGGTTGATGTTAGCGGGAATGATAGCGCGGCCGGCAGCCACTTCGTCACGAACAAATTCAGCTGTGATATTTTCAGGCAGACGAGCGCCAAAACCTTCACCCGGGTGTTGGTGACGCAAAACTTCACTGCGGATGCGCTCGCGGCCCATGTTTTCGCGAATGGCGATGAATTCCATTTCGGGCGTGACGATCCCCTGGCGCGCGTAGTGCAATTGGGTTACGCATTTCCCCGCTTTGGCGCGTTTTGGCGTTAACAGGCCGGTGAAACGCAGCTCATCCAGACCATCGTCGGCCAGGCGCTCTTTGGTATAGGCTGAGCTGCGGTCGGTCAGCAATTCGCTATCGTGACGCGCATCAATCCATGGCTGGCGCAGCTTTGCCAGGCCCTGTTGGACGTTGATCGCCACGTCAGGGTCGCCATACGGGCCGGACGTGTCGTAGACCGGCACCGCTTCGTTATTTTCAAACTGCGGCTCTTCTTGGCTGCCGCCGATAAGCGTCGGGCTCAGCTGGATTTCACGCATCGGGACGCGGATATCCGCCTTCGTGCCGCTGATGTAGATACGGTTCGAGTTCGGGAAAGCGGTGCCTTCCAGGGTATCGATGAAGCGTTGTGCGTGTGCGCGCTGTTCGCGGCGGGTCAGTTTAGTGGTAGACATAGCTCATTCCAAAAGTGAAGGACGTGGCTTGTCAGACAACGGATGAAGCAAGAGGAGATCGCCAGCAGGCGATACAACAGCAGTGTAACTCTTGTTCCCTTCGCAGGTATTAGCCTGATCAGGTTCCGCGGATCCCGAATTAACGGTCTCAGCCCGTGCTTTCACACTGGGCACTCCGACAAGAAAAATCCCCCTCGTGAGAGGGGCGAATGTTTGTAAACTACTCGTTAACGGCTAAGAACTCAAGCGGGCCGCAGGATGTTATCTTCGTTGCTGGCCTTCAGGTCGTTATCCAGCACGAGGGCAATCAGCTTATCTTCCAGCGTAAATCGCTCTTCCAGCGCTTCACCGAGATCGGACAGCGCCTGCTGAAATTCAAGATAGTTATCGTGATCGATAGCGTTCTCAAGGGTTGAATCATAGTAATCCATGATCTGCTGGGTATTGGCCTCCAGCAGCGGATAGAGTTTGCTTGCCGCTAAATACGGGCTTGTCCCTTCCATTTCACGGATAATACGTTCATAAATATTGAAATGGCCGTCGGACAGATAGTCGACCAGGCTCTGACAAAAGTCATCCAGCGCCTTTTCGTTCAGACGCATATAGGATTCTTTGCCAGGCTTAATACCGACCAGATTGTAATAAGCCACGAGTAGATGCTTGCGTACATGTAGCCAGCGATCCACCAGTTTGTTACTTCCTCCAACGCGCTCAGTCAGGCTTTCTAGCTGGTTTAACATGTTCGACTCCGCAAGGTTTAGAATTGAATCTGCTTACCCAAAATGTAACCACAATGCTAACAACATGTCAGTGAAGCGAAGGTAGTGCAATAGATATGGATCGTATTATTGAAAAATCAGATCTTGGTTGGTGGATCGTCAGTCATGAACAAAAATTATGGCTGCCCGCCGGGGAATTACCCTACGGTGCGGCGGAAAAATTCGATCTTGTGGGCCAACCAGGACTCAGGATCGGCGAATGGCAGGGCGATCCCGTGTGGTTGATCCAGCAGGCTCGTCGTCAGGATATGGGCTCGGTTCGTCAGGTACTTGATCTTGACGTGGGGCTGTTTCAGCTGGCGGGCCGCGGTGTGCAGCTGGCAGAGTTTTACCGCTCGCACAAATACTGCGGCTACTGTGGCCACACGATGCACCCGAGCAAAACCGAGTGGGCGCTGCTGTGTAACCATTGCCGCGAGCGCTATTACCCGCAGATTGCACCATGCATTATCGTTGCTATCCGTCGTGAAGACGCCATCCTGCTGGCACAGCATACTCGTCATCGTAACGGTGTGCATACCGTCCTGGCCGGGTTCGTTGAAGTGGGTGAAACGCTGGAGCAGGCGGTGGCGCGTGAGGTGATGGAAGAGAGCGGTATCAAGGTGAAAAACCTGCGCTATGTGACGTCACAACCGTGGCCATTCCCGATGTCATTGATGACGGCGTTTATGGCCGAATATGACAGCGGCGACATTGTTATCGACCAGAAAGAGCTGCTGGAAGCAAACTGGTATCGGTATGACGATTTACCCCTGCTGCCGCCATCGGGCACCGTGGCGCGCCGCCTCATTGAAGATACCGTCGCAATGTGTCGGGCCGATGATGAGTGACATGTTACACTGGGGCCATGACGCTTAAGGAACTGCAAAAATGACCGAACTGAAGAACGATCGTTATCTGCGTGCGCTGCTGCGCCAGCCCGTTGATGTCACCCCGGTGTGGATGATGCGCCAGGCGGGACGCTATCTGCCAGAGTACAAAGCTACGCGCGCGCAGGCCGGCGATTTTATGTCGCTGTGCAAAAACGCTGAGCTGGCCTGCGAGGTGACGCTCCAGCCGCTGCGCCGTTTTCCGCTTGATGCCGCCATTCTTTTTTCGGACATTCTGACTATTCCGGATGCGATGGGCCTTGGGCTCTATTTTGAAACCGGCGAAGGCCCGCGTTTCACATCACCTATCAAAAGCAAAGCCGACGTTGATAAGCTGCCGATCCCTGACCCTGAAGGGGAGCTGGGCTATGTGATGAACGCGGTGCGTACCATACGTCGCGAACTGAAAGGCGAAGTGCCGTTAATCGGTTTTTCCGGCAGCCCGTGGACGCTGGCGACCTACATGGTGGAAGGCGGCAGTAGCAAAGCCTTTACCGTCATCAAAAAGATGATGTACGCCGAGCCTCTTGCCCTGCATGCGCTGCTCGACAAGCTGGCGAAGAGCGTCACGTTGTATCTGAATGCGCAGATCAAAGCGGGCGCGCAGTCAGTGATGATTTTTGACACCTGGGGCGGCGTGCTGACCGGGCGCGATTACCAGCAATTCTCGCTGTACTACATGCACAAAATTGTGGACGGTCTGCTGCGTGAGAACGAAGGTCGACGTGTGCCGGTGACGTTATTCACCAAAGGCGGCGGTCAGTGGCTGGAAGAGATGGCTGCTACCGGCTGCGATGCGCTGGGTCTTGACTGGACGACGGATATCGCCGACGCGCGCCGTCGCGTAGGCAACAAAGTGGCGCTGCAGGGGAATATGGATCCGTCCATGCTCTATGCGCAGCCTGCGCGTATCGAAGAAGAGGTTGCGACCATTCTGGCAGGCTTTGGCCAGGGCGAAGGTCACGTCTTTAACCTCGGGCACGGTATTCACCAGGACGTACCGCCAGAGCACGCTGGCGCGTTTGTGGAGGCGGTGCACCGGCTGTCGGCGCAATATCATCAGTAAGGAGTGATCATGGATCTCGCGTCATTACGCGCACAACAGATCGAACTGGCCTCATCAGTGATCCGCGAGGATCGTCTGGATAAGGCTCCCCCGCGGTATATCGGCGGGGCGGACGTCGGGTTTGAGCAGGGCGGCGAAGTGACGCGAGCGGCAATGGTGGTACTGAGCTACCCGTCGCTTGAGCTGGTGGAGTACAAGGTGGCGCGTATTGCCACTACCATGCCTTACATTCCTGGTTTTCTCTCATTCCGTGAATATCCCGCGCTGCTTGCAGCGTGGGAACAGCTTTCGCAAAAACCTGACCTGCTGTTTGTCGACGGGCATGGCATTTCTCATCCACGCCGTTTAGGCGTTGCCAGCCACTTTGGCCTGCTGGTGGATGTACCCACGATAGGTGTGGCAAAGAAACGCCTGTGTGGCGCGTTTGAGCCGCTTTCCGCCGAGCCGGGTGCCCTGGCGCCGCTCATGGATAAAGGTGAACAGCTGGCATGGGTCTGGCGCAGCAAAGCGCGTTGCAACCCGCTGTTTATCGCGACGGGGCATCGGGTGAGCATGAACAGCGCACTGGCGTGGGTGCAGCGGTGTACAAAAGGCTACCGCTTGCCGGAGCCGACGCGCTGGGCCGATGCCGTTGCCTCTTCCCGTCGGGCATTTGTTCGTTGGCAGGAAATTCAGCCTTGATTCAGGTAAACTGCGGCTAATTTTCGATTCGAGACATCATCATGTTACAAAACCCGATTCATCTGCGCCTTGAGAAGCTGGAAAGCTGGCAGCACGTCACCTTCATGGCTTGTCTGTGCGAGCGCATGTATCCCAACTACGCCGCGTTCTGCAAGCAGACAGCGTTCGGTGAAGGCCAGATTTATCGCCGAATCCTGGATTTGATCTGGGAGACGCTGACGGTGAAAGACGCCAAAGTGAATTTTGACTCTCAGCTCGAAAAGCTGGAGGAGGCGATCCCGGCCGCGGATGATTTCGACCTGTACGGCGTTTACCCGGCAATTGATGCCTGCGTCGCGTTAAGTGAACTGATCCACTCGCGTCTTAGCGGTGAAACCCTGGAACATGCCATCGAAGTCAGCAAAGCCTCCATTACGACGGTCGCGATGCTGGAAATGACCCAGGAAGGTCGCGAAATGACCGATGAAGAGCTGCGAGCTAACCCGGCCGTTGAGCAGGAATGGGACATTCAGTGGGAGATTTTCCGCCTTCTGGCAGAGTGTGAAGAACGCGATATTGAGTTGATAAAAGGGCTACGCGCAGACTTACGCGAGGCCGGTGAGAGCAATATTGGTATAATTTTTAACCAATGAGACAACAAAACGTGATTTAACGCCTGTTTTGTCGCTCCTCGACTCTTCCCTTCTGCCCCCCGTCTGGTCTACATTTGGGGGGCGAAAAAAAGTGGCTATCGGTGCGTGTATGCAGGAGAGTGCTTTTTTGGCATTTTCGTCGCACTCGATGCTTAGCAAGCGA
>Ga0207713_1001466_pt1 | contig 18719 bp, 8 predicted proteins | sample KBSS64metaG_FD_184404 | JGI IMG/M metagenome (GOLD analysis project Ga0207713, IMG submission 184404) | Switchgrass rhizosphere microbial communities from Kellogg Biological Station, Michigan, USA - KBS S6-4 metaG (SPAdes) (version 2) | ecosystem: Host-associated > Plants > Roots > Rhizosphere >... | reverse complement strand
GGTCTAATTTGGTTGCAGCCGATTTCGGTTTTTCCCTCTGTTTACGTTTCGGATCGCCCGCCATGACTGCCCATCGAATTGGTTTCCTGATTTGGCCCAGCACTAAAGCTCTGACTTTGGCGCTGGCGGAGGAGGCCTTGCGTGTTGCCCAGCGTGTGCATCCGGACGTGGTTTACGAATTGTCGTTCCTGCAGGCCGAAGCACCGACCGAAGGTGAGTGGCAACTGCCCGGCGAACCCTGGGCCGGCAAACTCGAAAACTTCCAGAAACTGTTCCTGCTCGCCGATGAGCCACCGACAGCTTTGGCGCCGGCACTCAGCAGCGCGCTCAAGCAACTGGTGCGCGCCGGTTGTGTGATCGGTGGTTTGTCGGCTGGCGTGTATCCGCTGGCGCATCTCGGTCTGCTCGACGGTTACCGCGCAGCGGTGCACTGGCGCTGGCAGGATGATTTCGCCGAACGCTTCCCGAAAGTCATCGCCACCAGCCATCTGTTCGATTGGGATCGCGATCGGCTGACGGCGTGCGGCGGTATGTCGGTACTCGATTTGTTGCTGGCGGTACTGGCCCGTGACCACGGCGCGGAACTGGCCGGTGCGGTTTCCGAAGAGCTGGTGGTCGAGCGCATCCGTGAAGGTGGTGAGCGTCAGCGCATTCCGTTGCAGAACCGTCTCGGCTCCAGCCATCCGAAGCTCACCCAAGCGGTGTTGCTGATGGAAGCCAACATCGAAGAGCCGCTGACCACCGACGAAATCGCCCAGCATGTGTGCGTGTCCCGTCGCCAGCTGGAGCGGATCTTCAAGCAATACCTCAACCGCGTGCCGAGCCAGTATTACCTGGAACTGCGCCTGAACAAGGCCCGGCAGATGTTGATGCAGACCAGCAAGTCGATCATCCAGATCGGCCTGTCGTGCGGTTTCTCTTCAGGGCCGCATTTCTCCAGCGCCTATCGCAACTTCTTCGGCGCCACGCCGCGGGAAGACCGCAACCAGCGGCGCAGCAGCAGCCCGTTCGAGCTGTCCTCGGTGCCGCCCGAGCGCGGTTAATTCCGGGTATCAGTGCCTCGAGGGCGCTGATACTCCAGGTCTTGGTCAGTCTTCGATATTGACGACGGGCCGTATGACCTGGGGCGGATGATCGAGAATGCCGTCGACGTTCAGGGTGTTGCCCGTCTCCTGGAAATAGGCTCGGATGCGGTTCATCGCACTCATGGAAAAGGGGTTGCCACGTAAATCGTAGCGATCACCGACATAGGCCGGTACCTCCATCAGTTCGTCCGGCATTTCGCTGATTTCATTACCTGACAGATCGATTTCCATCCAGTTGAAGTTGCCAAGCGCACCCCTGGGAATTTCGCGGATGCCGGTCGTGCTCAAGTCCAGATCGGTCAGTGCCTGCAGGTTGCTCAGGTCGGGAGCCAGTCCAAGCGGGTTGTCCTGCAGGTGCAAGAGCTCGAGAGTGTGCAACCCCGCCAGGCCGTGCACATCTTTTGGCGTCAGGGTGATGTTGCATTCCGGCAGGCTCAGTGACGTCAGACGCCCCATCCTGAAGATGGCTTCGGGGACGGTTCTCAGGTCGTAGCCTCGGATATCGAGGCTATCAAGACTGGGGAACGCCTCCAGGAAACGGCCGATGCGCGGCGAGTGATCGCTGACACTGAGCAGGTACAGATCCGATACGTGGCCGAATTGCGCCGTCAGTGTCGGCAGTTCACCTCGTAGCGGCAGGCTCGACGCGAAGCGGTGATCTTCGATATCCGCGCCTTCCAGCGGTGTCTTGCGCCAGCAGGTCAGCAATTCCTCCTTGAAACGCGCACGGTTTTGCTCTTCTTTCAGGCGCTCCGCGGCGTCGAGTGGCTGGCCGCTGATGTCATTGACCGGCAGGTCGGCCTCCCATGCCGCAAGATCACCCAGCAATGTTGCCAGTTCGGTTTCAAGACGTGTCAGTTCGCTCCGCCCATCCGCCAGCGAGCCGTCCAGTCGGTAGACGAAGGCGCTCGCCTGTTCGTCGTCGAGGGCGGGGTACAGGGTCTGGACTCGGATCAGGTCTGTCATTTCGGCCATGACCCCAAGGTCTTCGCCGTTACGGCGATAGTAAATCTTGATCCGGTCACGGGTGGCGGCATTCAAGGGATTGTCGCCGAAGTCATAGCCATTGCCGACGGCTGCCGGCAAGGCGAAGACATCTTCGGGAAGCTCGGTGATGCGGTTGTTGTTGAGTACAACCGTTTCAAGCGCGGGGTGGTTCAACAGCCCCGCGGGAAGTTCGGTGATGGCCGTCGCCGACAGGTCGAGGTACTCCAGTGCTCGCAGGTTGCGCAAGTCAGGCACCATGCCCAGTGGATTGCGATACAGATCCAGGCTTTTGAGTCGGGTCAGCATTCCAAGAACGGTGTGGCCTTCGCTGTCCAGCACCACGTCGCAGTCGCTCAATGCCAGCTCCTCGAGTGCAGGCATGCGGGTGATCGATTGTGGAATGCGTCCGAGCGCCAGTTCGCGCAGCTCCAGGGTTTCGAGGCCGGGAAAACAGTGCAGAAAGCTGTCATTGATCCGCAGTTGTGAATTGCCATGAAGCGACAGCGCCGTGACGTGGCTGAAGTCAGTGCTCAAGGTGGGCATGTCGCCGATGAACGCAAGATTGAGGCTCAGCGTCACAGCTCGTGTTTCCGGATTCTCCTCCAGTCGCTCGCGCCAGAACGCCTCGAGTTCCAGGCGAAAGGCCTCGCGTTCGGCACGCTCGGTATCGCGTTCGATTTGACTGAGTACTTCATCGGTAGCGGGGAAACGCTCGGGAATATCGCCCACCCAGCGGTGCAGGGCTTCGACCAGTTGCTGCAATTCCGATTCCCAGCGGGCAATCTGCGCACGCCCTTGCTCGATGGTTCCAGGCAGCAGGTACAAGACGCGTTCGGCATCCTCGCGATCCACTGACGGGAACAGTTCTATGAGCCGGTCCAGGTCTTCGTTGGGCATGGAGACGCCGAAGTTTTGCCGGTGCTCCTGGAAGCAGACTTTGACCCGATCGCGAGTGGCCGGGGTCAGCGGGTTGTCGGCGAAGGTGAATTGTCGGGGGGTGTTCACCGGAATATCGAACAGGTCTTCGGGCAGTTCGCTGATCCGGTTGCGATCGAAGATTGCGACAGTCAGGCGCGGGTGTGTGAGCAGGCCGTCCGGCACGCTGGTCAGTTGGGTATCGACCAGACGCAAATGAATCAGTGCCGGCAGGCTGTCGAGAGTTGGAGGCGTACCCAGCGGGTTGCGACTCAGATTCAGATACTGCAGGGCATTCAAAGAGGAAAGGATGGTCTGGCCAGGCGAAGTCAGTGACAACCTGCAGTTTTCCAGGATCAGGCGTTGCAGCGAAGGCATTCGTGCGCAGGCTCGCGGGATCTCTGCGAGGTTGAAATCATGCAGTTCCAGATGATGTAAGCCGGTGAAAGACCCCAGAAAGGCGTCGGTGGCGCTCAGGGTCGTACTTCCATGCACTGACAACTCTGCAATATGGCTGAAGTCCGCCGACAACCGAGGCAGCTCGCCGATGAACGTAAGCGTCGTTATCAGGGTGTCGTGCCGCTGCCTGGGGTTGTCCGAAGACCGCATGTGCCACAACCGCTCCAGTTGGTCGGCAAAGGCTGTTCTCCTGGTGTGCTCGACGAACATCTCTGCCGGGCTCAACGGTTGACCGCTGACCGGATGTGAGGCGGGAATCGCGGTCTTCCATTGTTCGAGGTCCGCGACCAGTTGTTCGATTTCCGCCTTCCAGTGCCTGAGCAGGATGCGGCCCTGTTCCAGGTCGCCGGGCAAACCATAGAAGACGTCGCTGGCTTCCTCGGTGTCCAGGGCGGGGAACAGGGCTTTGGTGACTGCGATATCTGCTTCATCGGCAGGTATGCCGAAATCCGGACCGATTTCCCGAGAGTAGGTCTTGATGCGTTCCCGGGTCTCAGCGCTCAGCGGGTTGCCGGAAAAATCAAATCCTTCGCTGACGGTGGCCGGCAGTTGAAAAAAATCCTCGGGAAATTCGCTGATCCGATTGTCACTGACGATGGCCGTTTTGAGGTTCGGATGGCGAGTCATGCCGACTGGCGCTTCGTTGATTCCCGTGCTGGAAAGATCGAGGTAGTTGAGTTGGCTCAAGGCGCCGACATCGGGTGAATCGCCCAATGGGTTGCCGGGCAACTCAAGGGAGTCCAGCGCGGGCATGGCGGCCAGTGCCGCTTGCGCTTCGGCACTGAAGGTCACGCCGCAATTTTTCAGGACCAGCGCTTCGAGAGCTGGAAGGCGGGCGAGCGTTTGCGCAGTCCGGTCAAGGGTGAAATCGCGCAGAACCAGCGTAGTCAACCGCGGGAAACCGGCGAGGAATGAAGATGTGGAGGTGATCGATTTGTTGCCACTCAAGGACAACGTGCGGATGTGGCTGAAGTCCGCGCTCAGCACGGGCATGTCGCCCATGAAGGTTGCCTGCGCATTCAAGGTTTCGGCCCGTACCAGCGGCTGAGTCGTGGAACGGTGGCGCCATAGCCGTTCGAGGCGCCCGGCGAACGTTTCCCTGGCAAAGAGTTCTTCGAGTCGTTCATTGAGGGTCAGTGTCTCGCCACTGAGTGGATTGCGGTCTGGAATGTCCCGGACCCATCTGGCCAGATCTGCGGTCAGACGGGTTATTTCGGCTTCCCATCGTTCCAGCTGAAGCCGGCCTTGGGCGAGAGAGCCTGGAAGTCGGTAAATCAGCTCGCTGGCCTGGCGATCGTTGAGGTCGGTGAACAGCATTTTGGTCCGGTCGATCTCGGGTTGCTCTGGCCGCACGCCCATGTAATTGCCGGTGCGGTTGAAATAGACTTTCACCTGTTCACGCGTGGCACTGGAAAGTGGATTGCCGGCGAAGTCGAATGTCGCCCCGGTGCTGGGCGACAGCTCGAACAGCACACCGGGCAGCGAAGTGATCTGATTGCCGGCCAGCCAGGCGCTTCTGATGCGCGGATGATCCAGCAGCCCGCTAGGCAGTGCGGAAATGCCGGTATCCATGAGATTGAGATAGGTCAGCGCAGAAAGGCCGTTGACGTCCATCGTGATACCCAAGGGGTTACCCTGCAGATCGAGCGCCGTCAGTTCGTTGAGTGACGACAGCAGCAGCTGGTTTTGTGGGGTGAGAACGACGCCACATTGGCGCAGTCTCAGTTGTCGCAGCGAGCGCATCGTCTGGAGACTTTGCGGCAGGTCGTCCAGGTCGAAATGGTTCAGGGCCAGGCGTTGCAAGTTTGGAAAACGCTGGAGAAATGCGTCGACGCTGCCGGGATTGTCTGTGCCGGTCAGTTCCAGGTTGGTGATGTGATCGAAACTGGCGCTCAGGACGGGCAAGTCTCCCGGCAGTGGCTCTGAAAACAACAGACGGAAACCGGTCGCTTCCGGGGTTTCTCTGCGCCAGCATTTACGCAGAAGATGGGCGAACAGTTGGCGGTCGCGCAGGCTGGCCATCTGCCGGGCGAGGGACGCAGAGCCCCCTGTCTCCGGATTGTTGGGAACAGCGGCGTGCATCCACTGATTCAGGTCGCTGTCGAGCTGGGCGTATTCGAGGCTGAGCCGCGACAGTTCTGCATTCGCCCCGTGAGGGTGGGCTTGCAGTCGCGCGACCATGTCCTGCAAGTCGCCCTGCAACAGGCTCGGGTACACCTGCCTGATGCGGTTTTCCAGAGTGCGCGGGGTGTGCGGCGTTTCTCGGGCGTAACCTTGTGCCCCGGTCAGGCGCAGAGTCTCGATGGCCGGCGGGGAAGGGGGTTCGTTGACAATCGTCAGGCGCAGATCACTGCGTGGCAGCGGATTGTCACGCAGGGCCTGCCTGAGCTTTTCACCTTCACCGATGTGCAGGTTCAATGCCTGGCGCTGGGCGTCCGGCAAGGCTTGCAGAACACAGGTGTAGAAATCGGCGGTCCCCTGCAACTCCAGACCGTGCTGGTCATACGGCTTCCATCGACCGTTGGCGTCGAGTACCAGTACCCTCCTGATGGCGGCCGATTCGGGACCCGTGCTGTCGAGCAGTAGTCCTTGCGGGGATCCGGAGCGTACCTCCAGACGCACGTCGCCAGACCAGCCCGGTAATCGCTGGAGGCTGTGCAGCGCCAGGGTGTCGGAGTCGGGGTTGCGCACCGAATCCAGCTCCAGCCCTTCGTAGGCGCGAGTCACCCGCAGTTCATGCCGGGCCTCTTGCGCCAGTTCCTGTTGCCGAGCGGGCCAGTTTCCGGCTTCGATCTCCAACAGTTCTGAACCCGTGGCAGTATTGAGCAGCGCTTCGCTGATTTTTGCGGGCAGGCGGGGTTCGTGCAGGGCCACGGTTCTTGCCAGCGGTTCATCGCGGTGTTGAAGCGCCTGATAGCGCGTCTCGAACAAGGCCGTGCGTTCAGTTGTCGCGATCTGCGTCAGACGGGCACGCAGGTTTCGGGTGCGTACTTCGAGGGCGATCACCTGGCCGAATTCCTCTTCAAGCAGCGTATTGATTTCGTGGTTGTCGAGTGTCTGCAGCAGAGTCTTGAGCAAGTCGCCGTCGGTCAGTCTGTTCTCATGGATGTCCGTCAGCGGCAACTGTTGATCGGTGGAGGATTGCCAGACGACGTCGCCCTGTTCGCTGAACAGGCGTAGTCGTCTGCCGGAGGGCCACAGGTGCTGATCCTTGAGAAGCTGGAGTTGAATCAGCGGATCGGCGGTGAGGTAATCCTCGGCCTTGCTGCTGCCGATCCGGTCGATGAAATCCTGCAAGTCCCGATCAATCAGAAAACGCTGGAGACTGTCGGCCAGCAAGGGCGGCATGGGCTCGCGGTTCATGTGCATCCTGCGCAGGACGTCTTCGTCGCAACCGCTGACCTGGAGCAGCCGTTCGCGTCGCGTCGGGGGCAACGATTCAACACTTGGACCCAGGCGCTGCAATACCGTCGCTCTGTCCCATTCCAGCGGGCGCTCGAGTTCGGTATGGAAGGCGCCTTCACCGTTATGGAAAACGGTCGGGCGATACGCGTCCGGTCGGCTCGGATGTTCGATGTATAACTTGTCCGGCTGTCCCGAATGGCTGACGGCGTAGTGCCCCTGTTCGGCCGGCAGCCATTTGCGTCCTTGATACTCATGCAGGCCGGACGGGTCCGGCACGCTGCCATCGGGCGGCAGGGCCTGCTGTTCGTAGGGCTTCAGGTCCGGCTTCCAATACAGCGTTCTGCCGTTGCGCAACTTGACGGGCCGGAAACGATCGATGAAGGCCACGACGGGGGCCGGCAGAACCCTGGGAAGTTCGGCCAGGGCGATACTGCCGCCAATGCCGAAAGCGCCGAGTTGCACCAGGGATTCCAGCGCGGCGAAGAGCTGCTCGCCGGCCTCGGTGGCCAATCCTTGAGCCCAATCGACAATGCCCTCGAATACCTCGTCGAGAAACTGATAGGCCATGTAAGCCATCATCATTTCACCCAGGAACGGCACGAAGGGCAGCACGACAAACGCGGCAATCTGGAGAATCGACGTCGCCACGCTGACAAAGGAATCCCATCGTGCCCAGCGGGCATTGCGGTCGACGGCCGCGGTCGGGACGGCAAGGGTGGCGGCATCGTTGAGTATCTTGTTCAGCTTGCGTTGATAAAGGTGTTCCGACAGATCGCCAGCGATGGCGCTGATCGCCAGTTGCAGCTTGGGGTGCTCGATGGGGGTGTCGCGCCAGGTGGGCTGCGGGTTGCCGGGTTCGGGGGCGTGCCATTTCACATGGCTCAGGCGCCGGTTCAGCTCGGAGAAGAATTGCCCCCGCTGGGCATGGGCGACGAATCCGCTGAAAAATTGCTGGTACTGCGGGGAGCGCAATTGACGGGTGAGTTCCTTTTCCAGTTCGGCGGTCGAGGCATAGTATTTGACCGGGTGCTCAGGGTCGCCTGGCACGTAGGCCACCACGCCTGACGGTGTGCCTGCCTGTTCCAGGTCCGGCGCAAAAATCACGATACCTGCCAGCTCCGCCGACATCATCGTCAGATCGTGACAGCGCAGGGTCTGGCCGTTCACCCGCATGCCCTGCAAACCGTCGCTCAGGCCGCCGATCAGGCGATACCAGCGTTCGTCGATATCCCGGTTGAGGCGCCCCAGCTCAAGCGCGGCTTTGAGGCCTGCGATCTGGGTCGCCTTGACCTTCGGGGTCAATTCAGCGGCCACGGCAGGATCGGAGATACCGAGGCTGGTTTCAAGGTAGCGCTTGTAGCCGGCACCGATATCCAGCTCCCGGCACAGGCGAGTGAAAGCAGGAATGCCAATTTGTGTGCCGAGCGCCGGCAGTGTCTCGAACTGTCCTGTGGCCGACGGTTTGCTGATGAAGCAGGAGTCGCTGTCGTAGGCGTCGGCTCGTGTTTCATGTTCTTCGAAGTTGTGCAGCGCCGCGTCCAGCAAGGAAACCGTCCAGACCCGTACGCCGGTGCGGATGGAAAGGCCGGGCGGCGTGATCGGAATATAGAGGCGCAGGAAAGTTGCCCTCACGTCCAGCTCAAGTCCGTAGCGTGATTTCAACCCGGTTTTCAACAAGGGTTCGGCAAAAGTGTGGGCGTCCTGCACGCCTTCCAGCAACTGATCGACACTGTTTTGCACCTGCATGTGATCTGCGATGGCGGCGCGTAGCGCGAGGTGTTGTGCCCGTGGTGCCAACTTGAATGTGTCGGGAATTGTGCTGCGCGCATTTTTCAGTGCATCGCGCCTGGTCTGCGAAGACTTGCCCAGCCATTCAGGGATGCCATTGAGAAGGGGTTGATAGTGTGGCGGCGAATGAAGCGGGGCGTACTCGGAAGCCAGAGGAGGCACGGGTGGTTTTTCGGTCGGTGATTGCATGGTGATTGCGCCTTGGCGTCTGGAAAAGTGCCAAGCGAATCAAAATGCGCACGATGAAGTGCGGTACATAGTTATCGCAGCGACAAGCTGTGGAATTGATATCCTCGCAGGCCTGCTGCAATTGTCGTCGACGGTTTAAACTGCGCCTTTGCGACGGTATATGTCGCATTGCCGTAAACCCGGGAAAATGCGGGGTTTGCGCTATAAGAAGTTGTCGCTTGGCGGCAAGGCCGGGCACAAAACTGTCCTTACAATCCCCCCATCGCTCGCCAGTTTCAGGCGGGTGGCCCTCATCAGGAGACTCCGATGTCCGTTGAGCACGCTGCGGTACAACGCGCCGATTTCGACCAGGTTATGGTTCCCAACTACGCGCCTGCCGCTTTCATTCCGGTGCGTGGCGCCGGTTCCCGCGTCTGGGATCAGGCCGGCCGCGAGCTGATCGACTTCGCCGGCGGTATCGCCGTCAACGTATTGGGCCACGCGCATCCGGCGCTGGTCGGTGCCTTGACCGAGCAAGCGAACAAGCTGTGGCACGTGTCCAACGTGTTCACCAACGAGCCGGCCCTGCGTCTGGCGCACAAGCTGATCGACGCCACCTTTGCCGAGCGCGTGTTCTTCTGCAACTCCGGCGCCGAAGCCAACGAGGCCGCCTTCAAGTTGGCTCGTCGCGTTGCGTTCGACCGTTTCGGCACCGAAAAGTACGAAATCATCGCCGCGCTCAACAGCTTCCACGGCCGTACTTTGTTCACCGTGAACGTCGGTGGCCAGTCGAAGTACTCCGACGGTTTCGGCCCGAAAATCACCGGCATCACCCACGTGCCGTACAACGATCTGGCAGCGCTGAAAGCCGCTGTTTCCGACAAGACCTGCGCGGTCGTTCTGGAGCCGATCCAGGGTGAAGGCGGCGTGCTGCCGGCCGAGCTGGCTTACCTGCAAGGCGCCCGTGAACTGTGCGACGCCAACAACGCGCTGCTGGTGTTCGACGAAGTGCAGACCGGCATGGGCCGCACCGGCAACCTGTTCGCCTACCAGCATTTCGGTGTGGTTCCGGACATCCTGACCAGCGCCAAGAGCTTGGGCGGCGGTTTCCCGATCGCCGCGATGCTGACCACCGAAGCGCTGGCCAAGCATCTGGTCGTCGGCACTCACGGCACCACTTACGGCGGCAACCCGCTGGCGTGCGCCGTGGCTGAGGCAGTGATTGACGTGATCAACACCCCTGAGGTGCTGAACGGCGTCAACGCCAAGCACGACAAGTTCAAGACCCGCCTGCAGCAGATCGGCGAGAAGTACGGCCTGTTCACCCAGGTGCGTGGTCTTGGCCTGCTGATCGGATGCGTGCTGAGCGATGCCTGGAAAGGCAAGGCCAAGGACATCTTCAACGCCGCCGAACAAGAAGGCCTGATGATTCTGCAGGCCGGCCCGGACGTGATCCGTTTCGCCCCGAGCCTGGTGGTTGAAGACGCGGACATCGACGCCGGTCTGGACCGCTTCGAACGCGCTGCGGCGAAACTGACGCAAGCCTGATAGACCCTTCGGCGCCTGACTTGATCAGGCGCCGAACCCAATTTTGATGCCGGGCAAAATCAAATGTGGGAGCGGGCTTGCTCGCGAAAGTGGTGGGTCAGACAGCGAAAATGTTGACTGACAATCCGCTTTCGCGAGCAAGCCCGCTCCCACACTGATCTCTGTGTATGCAGTAGCTGCCCGGTTATTTTTCTGTGAATTGATAAGAGAAAGGAGTGACACCATGCTGGTGATGCGCCCCGCGCAAATGGCTGATCTGGGCGAGGTACAGCGTCTGGCTGCGGATAGCCCGATTGGTGTCACTTCCTTGCCGGATGACGTTGAACGCCTGAGCGACAAGATCGCTGCGAGCGAAGCCTCGTTTGCCGCCGAAGTGAGCTTCAACGGCGAAGAGAGTTACTTCTTCGTTCTCGAAGACACCGCCACCGGCAAACTGGTGGGCTGCTCGGCGATCGTCGCTTCGGCCGGTTATTCCGAGCCGTTCTACAGCTTTCGCAACGAGACCTTCGTGCATGCTTCCCGCGAGCTGAAGATCCACAACAAGATCCACGTCCTCTCGCAATGCCACGACCTGACCGGCAACAGCTTGCTGACCAGCTTCTATGTACAGCGCGAGTTGGTGGGGTCGCCTTGGGCCGAGCTCAACTCCCGCGGCCGTCTGCTGTTCGTCGCCAGCCACCCTGAGCGGTTCGCCGATTCGGTGGTGACCGAGATTGTCGGTTACAGCGACGAGAACGGCGACTCGCCATTCTGGGACGCCATCGGTCGCAACTTCTTCGACCTGAACTACGCCGAGGCCGAGCGCCTGTGTGGCCTGAAAAGCCGTACGTTCCTCGCCGAGCTGATGCCGCATTACCCGATCTACGTGCCGCTGCTGCCGGACTCTGCTCAGGAAGCGATGGGCCAGGTACACCCGCGTGCGCAGATCACCTTCGACATCCTGATGCGCGAAGGCTTCGAGACCGATCACTACATCGACATCTTTGACGGTGGCCCGACCCTGCATGCGCGTGTTTCGGGGATCCGTTCGATCGCCCAGAGCCGTGTGGTGCCGGTGAAGCTCGGCGAGCCGGTCAAAGGTGCCGGTCGCCAGTATCTGGTGGCCAATGCCCAGTTGCAGGATTACCGCGCGGTATTGCTCGAGCTGGATTACGCGCCGGGCAAACCGGTGACCCTGGATCTGGAAGCGGCCGAAGCCCTGGGCGTCGGTGAAGGTGCCAGCGTGCGCCTGGTGGCGGTTTAACGCCTTAGCGAGTTTCACGGGTGGCCACGGCGGCCCGTTTGAGGAGATAGCATGATTGTTCGTCCCGTACGCAGCAGCGATTTGTCCGCTCTGATCGACCTGGCCCGCAGCACCGGCACCGGCCTGACCACCTTGCCGGCCAACGAAGAGCGCCTGACCCACCGGGTCGGCTGGGCCGAGAAGACCTTTCGCGGTGAAGCCGGCCGTGGCGACGCGGACTACCTGTTCGTGCTCGAAGACGACAACGGTCGCGTGGTGGGGATTTCCGCCATCGCCGGCGCCGTCGGTCTGCGCGAGCCTTGGTACAACTTCCGCGTCGGCCTGACCGTCAGCGCCTCGCAGGAGCTGAACATCTATCGCGAGATCCCGACGCTGTTCCTGGCCAACGACCTGACCGGCAACTCCGAGCTGTGCTCGCTGTTCCTGCACGCCGATTACCGCACCGGCCTCAACGGCCGCATGTTGTCCAAGGCGCGGATGCTGTTCATCGCCGAATTCCCGCAGCTGTTCGGCAACAAGATAATCGCCGAGATGCGCGGCGTGTCGGATGACGCCGGCCGTTCGCCGTTCTGGGAAAGCCTGGGCCGGCACTTCTTCAAGATGGAATTCAGTCAGGCCGATTACCTGACCGGCGTCGGCAACAAGGCGTTCATCGCCGAACTGATGCCGAAATTCCCGCTGTACACCTGCTTCCTGTCGCCGGACGCGCGCAACGTCATCGGCCAGGTGCACCCGGACACTGAGCCTGCGCTGGCGATGCTCAAGAGCGAAGGCTTCAGCTATCAGGGTTACGTCGACATCTTCGACGCCGGCCCGGCCATCGAATGCGAGACCAGCAAGATCCGTGCGGTGCGTGACAGCGAAGCGCTGGTGCTGGCCATCGGCACGCCGGGCGACGACGCCACGCCGTTCATCATCCATAACCGCAAACGCGAAGACTGCCGCATCACGGCTGCGCCGGCCCGTCTGGCCGCCGGCACCCTGGTGGTCGATCCGCTGACCGCCAAACGTCTTCAACTCAACGCTGGCGATCAGGTGCGCGCCGTGGCGTTGTCTGCTGCCCGGGAGTCGAAATAATGAATTCGCTATACATCGCAGGTGAGTGGCTGGCCGGTCAGGGCGAGGCCTTTCAATCATTGAACCCGGTGACCCAGCAAGTGCTGTGGTCGGGGGAGGGCGCCACCGCCGCTCAGGTCGAGTCGGCCGTGCAGGCTGCGCGTCAGGCATTCCCAAGCTGGGCCCGTCGTACCCTGGAAGATCGCATCAGCGTGCTCGAAGCGTTCGCCGCTGCGCTGAAAAATCACGCCGACGAACTGGCCCGAACCATCGGTGAGGAAACCGGCAAACCGCTGTGGGAAGCCGCGACCGAAGTCACCAGCATGGTCAACAAGATTGCGATCTCGGTGCAGAGCTACCGCGAGCGTACCGGGGAGAAGAGCGGCCCGTTGGGCGACGCCACCGCCGTGTTGCGCCACAAGCCCCACGGCGTGGTCGCGGTGTTCGGCCCTTACAACTTCCCTGGCCATTTGCCGAACGGCCACATCGTGCCGGCGCTGCTGGCCGGTAACAGCGTGTTGTTCAAGCCAAGCGAGCTGACCCCGAAAGTCGCCGAGCTGACGGTCAAGTGCTGGATCGAAGCCGGTCTGCCGGCCGGTGTCCTGAACCTGTTGCAAGGAGCCCGGGAAACCGGTATCGCACTGGCGGCGAATCCGGGCATCGACGGTCTGTTCTTTACCGGTTCGAGCCGTACCGGCAATCACCTGCATCAGCAATTCGCCGGTCGTCCGGACAAGATTCTTGCGCTGGAAATGGGCGGCAACAACCCGTTGGTGGTCGATCAAGTCGCTGATCTTGATGCGGCGGTGTACACGATTATTCAGTCGGCGTTCATTTCCGCCGGCCAGCGTTGCACCTGCGCCCGTCGTCTGCTGGTGCCGGAAGGCGCGTGGGGCGACAGCCTGCTCAAGCGTCTGGTGGACGTCAGCTCGACCATCGAGGTCGGCGCGTTCGACCAGCAGCCGGCGCCATTCATGGGCTCGGTGGTTTCCCTTGGCGCGGCGAAAGCGTTGATGGATGCCCAGGCGCATCTGCTGGCCAATGGCGCAGTGTCGCTGCTGGCGATGACTCAACCGCAGGCGCAGTCGGCGCTGCTGACTCCGGGCATCGTTGATGTGACGGCGGTTGCCGATCGTTCCGACGAAGAACTGTTCGGTCCGCTGCTGCAAGTAATTCGCTACAGCGATTTCGAAGCCGCGATTGCCGAAGCCAACGACACCGCATTCGGTCTGGCCGCTGGCCTGCTGTCGGATTCCGAAGAGCGCTATCAGCAGTTCTGGCTGGAAAGCCGTGCCGGGATCGTCAACTGGAACAAGCAACTGACGGGGGCTGCGAGCAGCGCACCGTTCGGCGGTGTCGGCGCTTCGGGCAACCACCGCGCCAGCGCTTACTACGCGGCGGATTACTGCGCGTACCCGGTGGCCTCGCTGGAAACCCCGAGCCTGGTGTTGCCGGCGGCCCTGACGCCTGGCGTGAAGATGGCGTGATGCTAATCGCTGGCAAGCCAGCTCCCACAAGCGCGATGAGATCCCTGTGGGAACTGGCTTGCCAGCGATGGCCGCGCTGCGGTCTCAAAGAATAGTTACTGAAGCCTATAACAACAGATTCTCGTGGAGCCTCGCTGATGAAATCCTATGAAGTCAATTTTGACGGTCTAGTGGGGCCGACCCATAACTACGGTGGTCTGTCCTACGGCAACGTTGCGTCCCAGAGCAACAGCCAGCAATCCTCGAACCCCAAGGAAGCGGCGCTGCAAGGCCTGGCGAAAATGAAAGCGCTGATGGAAATGGGCTTTCAGCAAGGCGTGCTCGCGCCGCAGGAGCGTCCGGACGTGGCTGCCTTGCGCCGTTTGGGTTTCAGCGGTACCGACGCTCAGGTGATCGAGCGCGCCGCCAAAGAAGCGATGCCGTTGCTGGTCGCCAGTTGCTCGGCGTCGAGCATGTGGGTAGCCAACGCCGCCACGGTCAGCCCGAGTGCCGACACTGCTGACGGTCGCGTGCATTTCACCGCCGCCAACCTGAACTGCAAATACCACCGCAGCATCGAACACCCGACCACCAGTCGCGTGCTGGGCGCAATGTTCGCCAACCAGCAACACTTCGCTCACCACGCCGCATTGCCGGCGGTGGCGCAGTTCGGCGACGAAGGCGCAGCGAACCACACCCGTTTCTGCCGTGAGTACGGCGAGGCTGGTGTCGAGTTCTTCGTGTTCGGTCGCAGTGCGTTCGACACTCGCTACCCGGCACCGCAGAAATACCCGGCGCGCCAGACCCTCGAAGCGTCGCAGGCGGTTGCCCGTCTGCACGGCCTGCGTGATGACGGCGTGGTCTACGCGCAGCAGAATCCGGCCGTTATCGACCAGGGCGTGTTCCACAACGACGTGATCGCGGTGGGCAACGGCGAGGTGCTGTTCTATCACGAGGACGCGTTCCTCGACACCGATCAGATGCTGGCCGAACTGCAAGCCAAACTGGCCAAGGTCGGCGGCAAGTTCCAGTCGGTCTGTGTGCCGCGTTCGGCGGTCACCGTGGACGACGCCGTGCGTTCCTACCTGTTCAACAGTCAGCTGCTGTCGCGCCCTGATGGTTCGATGCTGCTGATCGTGCCGGAAGAATGCCGTGGCAACGAGCGCGTGTGGAATTACCTGCAAGGCCTGACCAGCTCCGGCGGCCTGATCCGTGAAGTGAAAGTCTTCGACCTCAAGCAAAGCATGCAGAACGGCGGTGGCCCGGCGTGCCTGCGACTGCGCGTCGCGCTCAACGAAACCGAGCTGGCGGCCGTCAACCCAGGGGTTATCATGACCGCCCCGTTGTACGGTTCGTTGACCGCATGGGTTGAAAAGCACTACCGCGACCGCCTGACCGAAAGCGATCTGGCGGATCCGCAATTGCTGCTTGAATGCCGGACGGCACTGGATGAACTGACGCAAATCCTTAAACTGGGCGCGGTTTATCCATTCCAGATCAATTGATGGCCGGCGCGTTGCCTGAACGCGGCGCGCGGCTTGTCTCCCCAACAGAGCGTAAAAAAGACATGAGCGATTCCCTGCGGCTGATCCTTGAAGACACCGACGGCAAGCAACTGGAAACTTCCTGCACCCGCGTCGCGGTCATGTGGCAAGGCAAAGAGCTGTGGATCCAGCAGGACGGCCGCGGCCAACTGTTGATCGGCGTGGACGTCGAAGAGGGCGACGAAGAGTACGCCAACCTGCTGTTGCGCCCATTGGCGACTAATCTGGTAAGTCTGCAACTGGAGATGGAACCGGCTGACCTCGGCGACGATGACGGCCACGTGCACGGCCCGGATTGCAATCACGACCACTAAGGAAACCGCTCTATGCTCGCCCTCGGCAAACTGCTTGAACTGACCCTCGCCGGCCGCGAACCGGCGGAGAAGACTCAACTGACTGTCGAAGGCGTGCGCATGCGCTGGTTGAGCGAGGGTGCGCTGGAAGTCCGGCCACCCGAAGCGCGCGACAATGGCCTGGACCTGCTGCTGTCGGCAGGCATCCACGGCAATGAAACGGCACCGATCGAACTGCTCGACCGGCTGCTGCATGACATCGCTCGCGGCGATCTGAAGCCGCGCGCACGCATTCTGTTCCTGTTCGGCAACCCGGAAGCGATTCGCAAGGGCGAGCGTTTCGTCGAGCAGGACGTCAATCGGTTGTTCAACGGCCGTCACGAACAAAGCAGCGGTTCCGAAGCCCTGCGTGCCTGCGAGCTGGAACGGCTGGCGGCAAGTTTCTTCAGCCTTCCTGACCGTCAGCGCCTGCACTACGACCTGCACACGGCGATTCGAGGCTCGAAGATCGAGCAGTTCGCTTTGTATCCGTGGAAGGAAGGTCGCCAGCATTCCCGCCTCGAACTGGCACGCCTGCGCGCCGCCGGCATGGAAGCGGTGCTGCTGCAGAACAAACCGTCGATCGTGTTCAGTTCCTACACCTACGACAAGCTGGGGGCCGAGTCCTTCACCCTGGAACTGGGCAAGGCGCGGCCATTCGGGCAGAACGCCGGGGTCAATGTGTCGCTGCTGGAAACCCGCCTGAAGCAGATCATCGAAGGCACCGAACCGGAGATGGCCGAGCAGGGCCTGGACGGTCTGCAACTGTTCAGCGTGGCCCGGGAAATCATCAAGCACAGCGATGCGTTCCGCCTGAACTTGCCAGCGGACATCGAAAACTTTTCGGAACTGGATGTGGGTTATGTGCTGGCCGAAGATCTGGCCAATACCCGCTGGATCATCGAAGAGCAGGGCGCACGGATCATCTTCCCCAATCCCAAGGTCAAGAACGGCCTGCGAGCGGGCATTCTGATCGTGCCGACCACTGACGAAAATCTTGCCTGAAACTGAATCTCCCCCCGCGCAGCGCGCGGGGGAGATCGTTATTTCATCAGACCGCTACAGCACGCGGCTCGGTGCGGCGCAACGCACGCACTTTCTGCAACGTATCGGCGCAGGTCTTCGCCGCTTCCTGACCCTTGTGCACGAAATGCTCAAAGAAGAACTTCTGGTGCTCTTCGCCGGCATGGAAGTGGTGCGGGGTCAGCGACACCGAGAACACCGGCACTTCGGTTTCCAGCTGCACCTGCATCAGGCCGCTGACCACCGACTGGGCGACGAACTCGTGACGGTAGATCCCGCCGTCCACCACCAGCGCCGCCGCGACGATACCGGCATAACGACCGGTCTTGGCCAGCAGCTTGGCGTGCAGAGGCATTTCAAAGGCGCCGCCGACTTCGAAGAAATCGATGTCCGATTCCTGATAACCCTGAGCGATCATTTCGGCGAGGAAGCCTTTACGGCTCTGGTCGACGATTTCCTTGTGCCAGCAGGCCTGGATGAACGCGACGCGCTCGCCGTGGGTGTGTTTGCTTTTGCTGTCGATAGCGGTGGGTTGCATGTTCTGACTCCTGTTTGTGTGAAAAACAGGGCGTTATGAATCGAAAGGGATTCAAGGGTACGCACGCTCGCGCATACACGGCGGACGGCCCTTTGGCGTCAATCCCGTTCTCTCTTCATCCGGACTGTGACCGTCGGCCCCGGAATCACACCGGGTCTGCTGACCTTGCCGCCGCTCACGGCTTTTGCCGTGCTCGTCACCAAGCGCTCGCGGGCTATGCGCATTGCGCGCAATTACCGCCGGTGGGGAATTGCACCCCGCCCTGAGAACGTTTCGCCGCCCTTTATCGGGCGGCGCAGCGTTTTTAACACAGATTGCCAGGCCGTGCATTGCGCCTTTGTGATGATTGCCATCGGATTATTCGAAGCGTGAAAACGACTTTTCCTTGCGCAAGGGTTGATTAATCCGCGCCATGCCCGCAGTAATTCGTCTTCGAAAAGGGATTTTCCCTGCTGACTTGAGGCCAGGTTCATGAGCGTTATCGATCTTCGCAGCGACACCGTCACTCAACCGACCCCCGCCATGCTCGACGCGATGACCCGCGCCGACACCGGCGATGACGTGTATGGCGAAGATCCGACGGTCAATCGTCTGGAAGCCGAACTGGCAAAACGGCTGGGTTTTGCTGCCGCACTGTTCGTCCCGACCGGCACCATGAGCAATTTGTTGGGCTTGATGGCGCACTGCGAGCGTGGTGACGAGTACATCGTCGGCCAGCAGGCGCACACCTATAAGTACGAGGGTGGCGGCGCAGCGGTGCTCGGTTCGATCCAGCCACAGCCGCTGGAAGTGCAGGCCGATGGTTCGCTGGACCTGGATCAGGTGGCAGCGGCGATCAAGCCTGATGATTTCCACTTCGCCCGCACCCGCCTGCTGGCGCTGGAAAACACCATGCAGGGCAAAGTGCTGCCGCTGGACTATCTGGCCCGGGCCCGTCAGTTCACTCAAGACAATGGCCTTCAGCTGCATCTGGACGGCGCGCGGCTGTATAACGCGGCGGTCAAGCTCGGAGTCGATGCACGGGAAATCACCCAGTATTTCGATTCGGTCTCGGTGTGCCTGTCCAAAGGCCTCGGCGCGCCGGTCGGTTCGGTGCTGTGCGGTTCGTCGGCGTTGATTGCAAAGGCCCGGCGCCTGCGCAAAATGGTCGGTGGCGGCATGC
>Ga0207713_1001460_pt1 | contig 18801 bp, 19 predicted proteins | sample KBSS64metaG_FD_184404 | JGI IMG/M metagenome (GOLD analysis project Ga0207713, IMG submission 184404) | Switchgrass rhizosphere microbial communities from Kellogg Biological Station, Michigan, USA - KBS S6-4 metaG (SPAdes) (version 2) | ecosystem: Host-associated > Plants > Roots > Rhizosphere >... | reverse complement strand
CCCAGAACAACGTAGCCCCCGCCACCGCGGCCGGCATCATCAGTACGTTCACCACCGGCACCATCAGCGCCAGGTAGGTGATGCCGCCAAAGCCCAGCGATTGCCAGCGCTTCTGGCGCAGCCAGGCAAGCATGTCCTGCCAGCTCATCTTGTTGTTGTCCGCCGGGTAGTCGATGTACAGCTAAGCGCTGTCAAATCGTCCGGAACCCGCGTAACTCAACGCCCTTTCCCAAGAGGTTGTACGGGAAATGTATCAGTTTGATGGATCTCTGAACAGGTGAGACGAGCACGTATTTGACTGCAGACGAAGGACTCTAATGGCATTGCCAGCTGCATGCCCACATATGAGTGCCTAAAAAGCTCTGATCGAAACCAACCTCTGATAATTAAATGTGCTACCTAATGATTCGAGTCAAGGTAGTCAGTGAGCAGTTAAATCTCGCGGACTACTGATATGATCGAGTGAAATCGATAAGTCATTGATATTAATTGATTTTTTTATGTATTTTTCGGAGCTACATAAGCACGCCAGCCAGTGGGGAAGTACGTCTCTTTTCGATGTGGAATTTGTGATATTGTAATGCCATGATGCGTGGCGACGACATACGTAGAATCATGTGGTGGTTCGGCGACCTTGTCATAGGGTGTCGTTGGAAGTTTGGCAAATACGCTAACAAAAAATACTGATGGAGCAGTTCGATGGATTATGATTTTAGTCGGCTTTCTACTCGCTCTTTTGAACAATTGGTTCAGGCAGTCTCGTTGGCTACGTTAGGAAGTGGGGTAAGCGTATTCGGAGATGGACCAGATGGGGGGCGTGAGGCAACTTTTGATGGTTTGCAAGACTTTCCTACCACTGCTGCCCCGTGGAATGGATACGGTGTTATCCAAGCTAAGTTCCGGCAGCGAGCCACTTCAGGTAACTCAGCTTGGGCGGTAAAGGAATTACGTGCTGAACTAACTAAGCTATCTAAAAATAAAAGTATCAAAAAGCCCGAGTTTTATATTTTTGTGACTAACGTTGTTCTTACGCCTGTGGCAAAGAGTGGTGGTAAGGACAAAATTATCGCGTTAATAGAACAATACAAGAGCCGATTAGGAATCAAGGATTTCAGAATTTGGGACTATGATCAGCTTTGCTGTCTGTTGGATTTGTACCCAAGCATCAGAAATACGTACAAAGCTTGGATTACGCCAGGAGATGTGCTTGCGGCGCTTGTCGAGTCTATGCGGCCTAAAACAGAAAACTTCCGAGAGGTTATGCTGAATTTTGTTCAGAAAGAGCTTCGAGGTGAACAGTATGTGAATCTTGGGCAAGCGGGGCATAATAATAAAGATCGAATACCACTTGCTACAGTTTTTGTTGACTTGCCAATCCAGCAGGCGGGTGTTGTTAAAGAGCACGGTGCTTTTATTCCTCGGTCTATCGTTTCGAGGAATGGAAAGACCACAAACGCAATAGCGAAATTAGGTCAAATGGCCGGACAGCTGCTGGATCCCGACTCTGTCTCGAAAAAAAATGCTGTATCGTCGCACGGCATAGCTCGGCACCCAGGTAAGGTAGTATTCATAGGTGGGCCAGGGCAGGGTAAAAGCACAGTAACGCAATTTTTCTGTCAATTGCACAGATGTGCATTCATAAGGCAGCACTCTACAAAGGCGTTGACGTACGAAGTCGATGAAGCCTGCCGATTGATCATGCAGCAGTCACTTGAAGAGGGGCTGGAAGCTCCATCTAATGCAAGGTTTCCCATTAGGATCGAACTAAATAGATTTGCAGCCGCACTGGCGAATGGAGGAAGCACTTCTCTATTTGGATTTATTCTAAATAGGATCAAAGAGCGAAGTGAGCGTGATCTAACTAACGATGATCTTCGCTTATGGCTGGCAAATTATCCTTGGCTTATTGCACTCGATGGGCTCGATGAGGTTCCTGCGTCCTCTAACCGTGACCAGGTTCTGGAAACTGTGCAAGACTTTCTGATTGATGCCGCTGAATGTAATGCCGATATCATGTTGGTGGCTACTAGTAGGCCACAAGGCTATGATGATGATTTTTCACAAAGTAGTTATACTCATTATAAGCTTAGCGAGTTGGAGTCCGATGAAGCCCTGCATTATGCTCAAAAGCTTATAAGGCGGCGGTGGGGAGACGATGAAGATAAAATTCAAGTTCTTGTTTCGAGGATGCAGCGTGCCTGTGAGGATGAATCAACAACTCGGTTAATGAAAAGTCCGCTCCAAGTAACAATTATGGCGTTACTTGTTGAGTCTTTAGGTGAGCCGCCTAAAGAACGCTGGCGGCTATTTAACGAATATTATCAGGTGATCAACAGGCGCGAAAAAGAGCGAGATATTCCCGCCGCGAAGCTGTTGAATAGTTATCAGGCCGATATTGATTATATACATCAGAAGGTTGGTGTTCATCTTCAGGTTGAGTCTGAGCGTAGTGGGAAGACAGATGCGTTACTAACAGAAGAGGAATTCTCAGGCATTATTGATTCCAGATTGGCAGCTGAGGGGCATGATGGTAAAGAAGGTGAGCGATTCAAGAACGATGTAATCGAAGCTGCGTTCGAAAGGTTGGTCTTTTTGGTTGCACCTCAGGAAGGTAGAGTTGGTTTCGAGATCAGATCGTTGCAAGAGTTTATGGCGGCTCAAGCGCTTACCTCTGGTAGTGACGCGAATGTTATCTCTCGGCTACGGTCAATCGCTCACGCTTCGCACTGGCGTAACGTTTTCCTATTTGCGGCTGGAAGATGTTTCTATGAGCGCCAGCATCTGAGAGATAATATATTTACAATTTGCTCGGAATTGAATGATGGTGGTGTCTCAGATACTGTTTCGGGAATTAACCAAGCGCTACTGATAGGAAGTGAGTTGGCGTTAGACATTATTGAGGATGGTGCGATATCTAATCAGCCGGCTCAGCTTCGTATCTTTACTCGGCTAGCGTTGCGGTTACTGGACTCACACTCAAATATGCTTTTTTCACGCCTTGGTCAAATCTATCGACCGGCCGTTCAAGATTTATTTGAAGAAGCTATATCTCAAAAGCTACGGGATCGATTCCCTGAAGCAAGGATGGGAGCTTGGCAGGTTTTACTCGAATTAGTGAAATCAGACATTGGGTGGGCAGTAGAGCTTGCTGAAAAAGAATGGCCTACAGACGGAAAAGAAGCTGGGCTAATAGCTGAACGTAAGATGCCAAGCGAGCCATCATTGTGGATCGCCAAGCGTTGGTTCGCAGCTATTCTTGACCAAGCTCCTGATTATCTGCACATGCATTATTTGCCGAACTTGGGGAATTATATGAATTCGCCGGAAGGCGTCTCAATTATTGAGCTTCCCAAATGGTATGAGAATTTCACAAAGGCAATTAAAGGTCGGGAGTCTTATACACTGACGCTTCCCAAGGCGAGTCAGAACTTAGATTTTATTTCCTTTAAGGAATTGATTGTAGAAGGTGTGGAGCTTATTCCCGCCGATAAAGATGTAAGTCCATGGTGGCATTGGCTCTGCGAATGTACATTATTTCCTTATAATCCCAGTGTAGAGTTTCTGGCAAAAATTGTAACTGGCGCTGCTGAATTGATGAGAAATGGACAGTTTAATTCAGTCAAATCCTGGCTGTGGTCGATGCCTTGGCAAATTTCTAGCATCTTGGATGTCGGCTACTCGGCTGATGAGCTTGATTACCTTGCTGAGTGCATTTTGCGCGGAGAAATGGGTAATGAAGACGATTGGTCTGAAGCATCAAAACGTTGGGAGAGTGGTGAAGTAACAAGTGCCGATTTATCGTATAATCCGGAACATGGTCGTCCGTTCGACTCTAATATTGGACAAGTAGGATATCCGCGTTGTGCTACAGGTGTCGATTATCGATTCGGTGATTATGATCAAGGCACACTTGATGTCTTGTACGAGCTTTACAGTGCTGCTAGGTCGCGTGCCGCCAAACGAATGATTGCTTGTGGTATTACCATAATGTGTAACTACGCTGATGACGGGGTTTTTTTAACACCAGAGATGTGTGAGGGTCTAGCCGATATAATCAGTGACTCATCCATGGATTTTCTAGATCCAAATATTTTGAATATAATACCAACTGAATTTTGGAAGACAGAAAAAATATACGATGTTATTACGGCTTTGGTGGGTTGCTTGGACAAGGATTTGAGTTGGGGCTACGAACCACTGGATACCAATATTAAAGAGTTGCAGCGTTTTATCGAGGCACGCCCCGAGCTGATAAATGCAGTAATTTTGCTATCAAGGCTCGTAGTGGTTGGGCGAGAAGTTGAATATCACAAATCTATTTTCTCAATTGAGTCCACCAACTGCATTAGCCTGAAGATGGCGGAAATCGCTATTTATTTAGCTCGAAAGGACTGCAGTGCGGTAGACGGTGAGCGACTTGCAGAGATGGTACACGACTTGATATCACAGAAAGCTAGCGTAGATCATATTTTTGAAATGTTGCGCGAAAGTACAACAGTTACAGATGGTACCCAAAGCTTCGTTTATAGGCTGCTGGCCCTCAGTGACTTGGATAATCAGGACTTACGGCGTCAATGTCTATTTTTGTTGAGGCGTCATCAAAAGCGGCATTTAAGTTATGGGCCGGAACAACTGTGTGCATAAATATTTATTCCCTTGGCAGGTCGGTATTCGCTTAGGGTGATAAATTTATACTGGCCTCGTAGAACGCTTCTGCGAGGCTGGATCAGCGTGCCGCAAATATGTCTCTTGTAGAAGAAGTGAAACTTAGAGAAGTTTTCTAGTTTCTAATGTATTCGGGTAGTGGGAAAACCTCATGGATATGATAAATGGGCGATCAGTATCTATCCCTGGCATAAGCTGCCGACTCCGCCTTTTAGTAAATGTCAAAATATCGCAGTAAGCATAGAAAAAGACCTTCGAAGGGTGGCTACGAGCGTAGGCGTTCTATTGCCAAGGCTATGGAATCAGCGTTGGCATCAAGGGCCTGTAGGCAGGTCATTGTGTTTTCGTGGGCATTTACAGAGCCGCGCTGCCTAATCCATGTACTTACTTCTTCGATGGCTGCCCTCAGGGCGGCCTGGTTCATGTGTAGCAGTTCCAACGCATCAGCGGTTGCAGCGGCCTTGTCATCCATGTGGTGATACCTCGAATGTGCGTGAGTGCGTAGCATTTGATTCGTTTGGCGCTGAGTACGTGAAGCTTTACGCCCGGTTGACGAATGATAGTTCCAGTTGGGTGTTGCCTGAGTCATAGCAGGGCAGGCCTTAAGGTTTGCAGTCTTGCCACTTCCTCGATCATAGCAGTGTTCTCGGTGATCAAGGCTTCATTGCACGCGATACGTATATCCAGCCAGAACAACTGGACCGCATTGACCAAGTCGCGTAGCAGTGTGGTGGAAATATGCATCGTCTCTAGGACCATGAAAGCTGGTGGGGTTAGCCCGAACTCCCTACTATCGACTATCGCGCCTGGCCATAGCTCGGGGTATTCCACCCTAAGCTTTTCCGCTGACTTCCCTTCACCGTGGCGACAGACATTTCCCAATAACTGAAGCTTGTCGAGGCGCCTATAAGACTCAAAGTCTTCAATGCGTAAGCCACGTATTTCACTGAATAACTGGTTGAGCGAGAGGACTTTACCCGAGGCGCCCCAGTGGGCACGTTGAATGTCCATCCATGTCCTTCCACTCTTCCTGGGGCAATTGCAGAGGTACTCGCGTAACTGCTGCTCCCACAGCGACTGCACGCCCAAGCACAGTGCCATTCTCGTCTTGGTAATCAGGCTCCTGTGGTCATGAAGATGGAACGCGGCATGCACCTGATCTTCTTGTGCTGCAATCTCCACCCCTCTCTGAGCCAGAGCGGCTAGCGATGGAATGATCACAAGTGAAAGAAAGTCTTGTACCACTTCACCGTATTTATTGGCGTAGGCGTCGGCTACCTCGGGCACCCAAGTCGAATGTGGGGTCATTAAGCGGCTCCTTGCTATGGGTAGACTGTCTGTTCGGCTTTGAAAGTCGTCAGGTAACATTAGTGATGTCACATGGAGAGCATTTCAATGAAATCAGCAGGAGTAGTGGCGGCTGTCGCTTTGGCAGGGATGGGGAACGCCTGGGCGTTGACCGATTACCGCTGTACCGTAGACCGGACCGTATCTGCTTACGAAAGATCGATAAGCCATATCTTCATCGGAAAGCAGTTCACGGTCGAGCGTAAGACAGGCGTGATGGCTGGTGCTCTGAAGAACTCGTACCTGACAGAGCCGCAGGTCATCGACTTCGGCTCTACCGAGAACAGTTACAAGGTTGTGACTACCATGCGCAAGGATGAGGGGGTTGGGCAGGGATCAAGCGTATTCGTCCTGACGATCAACGAATACGTAGACGAGGCGCAGAAGCCGTTCATCTTTCTGAACAACGATGACGTGTACTTCGGCTGGTGCGAGCACTTTTGACGGTTCAATCGCCGTTTTCCATTTGGACGCTACCAAAAATTTTAGGCGAACCTTCGCCCGCAGCCGAATATCATCTGCCAGCCGGGGCGGGAATATCTGGTGAGATGAGCCAAATCGGGACCATCAGTGCATCGGTGTTTAACGCTACTGGCTGGCCTGCTGTCAGCTGCACAGTACAATTTCAGAATATCAGGGGCTGGTGAATCTGCCCCTGAATGTCGTTGGAATCTCTTCTCATGAGCTGGTAGGGCTATCGGCCATTAGTGTCGAAGGACAACTGAAGGCGAGTCATCAGACGGGATACAGTCATAGGTTGAAATGCACTGCCGCGTGCTGTGGTCACGCCTTTTGAGTTGAGACATTGGGCAATGGTAGCAAACGAAGTGCAGCCATCGTACAAGCACGCCTTGATGTGGTGAGCGATAGCATCAGCCCGGTTGTCTGCATTCACCTGCTTAGCCTTTATAGCGGCACCATTGCCCACTGCCCACGCCTTCGCACGGCCAGCGTCACGGCGGGCAATCTTTTCTTGGGCTTCTGCATCACCGCTGGCGGCGAGCTTCTTCAGTTCGGCCAGGCCAGCCTTTGTACGGGCACGGATTTTCAGCAGCTCTTCTTCAGCGAGTAATGACTTAATGTTCCGCAGCAGGCCGCTGCTATGTACGTCTTCAGCCTCGATGAAGGTGTACTTCTTCTGCAAGGTGACGAAGTGAGCATGGTCGCGTGTGAGACGGTCGATTCGATGCACGACAACTGGGCAGCCCAACCCTTTCGCCTTAGCGAGAGCCAGTCGGCACTGTGGCCGATCTTGGGGATCGACGGCACCTGATACACCTTCATCAGTGAACTGGGCGACAATCTCCCATCCGTGTGTCTCGGCTGCAATTTTGATAGCTGCGAACTGGCCACCTACCGACAAGCACTGGTCGTCTGTACTCATCCGTGCATAGGCCACTACTTGCATCATGCTCTCCCCTCATCATCTGGTGTACGATCATCATAACATATTGCTAACGACCGTCTGCAATATGTTATGAGTCAGGTCGAGTACCTGGCTACAAGCCCCGAGGTTGGCAGAGGGGTATGGTTATCTTCGAAGGCCTAACGATATGGCTGCACCACGTGCTGTCGTTCTGGGAGAGCGGTGTACTCCTTTGATAGTCGAGTTGATCAATAAATGATCGCTGTTGAGGTGCCCGTGTGCGAGAGGCATGCATTCGCACACGGGCAACCAGGTTTCTTAGCCGAACGCGTCCTTTCTTGGCTATCGCACCGCTGAAGGGGCTCGCTTTCGGGAATGGCTTACTAATGAAGGGGTAATGTAGTGGAAAGGGGCTTTGGCTTAACCCTACCGCGCTCAATCCCAGAATTTCCGGACTGCTTGTAGGGCCAGTTGGTGACAGGGCAGCTTGCGGGGGCGCAGCGTAGATTAGATACGCATTAGTTAAACCAAGGGGATCGCGAGTGGCTGCAACCGACCCTCTGCGGACGTTCACTATGCGCATTGACAATGTATCTGAATAAATGAAGGTATTAAATTACGGATCGGGTCAGCACTATTCCCGCTCTAGACTTCTAGCATCTGCTGTGACTGCATTCATAACTCCTATTAGTTCTCTAGCCAAGTCAGGCTCGAAACGCTGCAAGTAGGCTGATATTGCTTCATTGCGTAACATTCTGTTTAAATACCCTTTTGTTACAACTAGCACCAACATCGTTTCCCCCAATGTGTCCTCTACAAGCCGGTAGTCATGATAGAGTCTCTCCATTTCTCGTTCCATTTTCATAATACTTTCAGGCGACACACCTTCGACTGAGGTTTTCGACACCGTTAAATCTTCAGGCCTTGTCGCGGTCAAGACCATTTGGGCATAGCGCCCGGTAAAGCAGTTTGCAGAAATCATCATCTCTGCAGCTTCAATCTGCCGCATTGGTTTCATTTTTCGGAGAATAGGGAACACGGGCTGTCCTACCATCCGCGTCTTCAATAGTTCAATAGCCTCTGGCGCTATTCCCTTCAAGAGATTTTGACGTAGCTGGATGCGATCAAGCTTTATATTGAGAACTTCAGAAATTCTTTCTGCTGATACGCCTCTCTCGATTGCCTGGATAATCATTTTACTTTCTTGAATTGGTGTCAGTCGACTTATTTGCCTGTTATATGTAAAGCCCTCATCATCCGTAGAAAGTAAGCAGAGCGCGTGTTGTGCGCCTAGTTGCTTCAAGGCGGCTAGTCGCAAGTGCCCATCGAGTACTAAATACCTAGAAGGCTGCTCATTTGGATCAATTGGCTTGTGATGGATGGCCAGCGGCTCAACAATCCCAAGCTCTCGAACGGATGCTAAAATAGATAAGTACTTTGGTGATTTGAGAGTGGTTGCCTGGACCATCCGCGATGGTAACAGTTGAGTGATATTCACAGTAATCAATCTATTATCAAAGGCTCTTCTGATTTCTATCATAATTCTCCATTGACGCGGTCGGCTAACACTTGGGGCATATCTTCAATTCCTTCACTTTTCAGCAGGGAGCAAAAGTACTCATCTGAGAGAAGTTTTTTTAGTGCGGTGACAACGAACAACAGCCGCTGCTCGCCGATATCAGCTTTCTTTACCATCAATCGTTGCCTGCGCACCTCGGATTGATAGGCATTAAGAAGCTGGCGAGAAGTAGTCATATTTTCAGGGCTTTTTTGGTGGTTAAAACATTTCCCATTGGCGCGGCGACTATCAATTAAACGGCGAACCTTCATTAATTGCTGACCTTTCAATAGCCCATTCTCATACGCGTCAAGCATGGCGACTTGTATTGCAGAGTCGTCAGACCGTGCAACTGTTATTGCGATTTTAATCGGCAGCCAGCCTTTTTCCACAGCACTAATTAATCGCTCCTCCCCTTGTCGCAGCAAAATAAGTATGCCGCCTACGTAGTTGTAATCTAAACACGTTTTTTGCGAAATCTGTTTGGTGCTGTATCCGCGATCATGCAGTGAATTTATTGCTTCCAATAAGTCGCGACCTGAGTGCTTTCTTCGGGCTAAATTTTCGACGAGACTGATCAAGTACCTATCGATTTCAGTAGCTGTTATTACAATGCAAGGTATAGTTCGCTCGCCAAGCACTTTAAATGCTTCAAGCCGACCCTGACCGCACACTAGATCGAAACCTACATCGGCCCGCGCTACCGTGATTGGTCTTTTCAAGCCTAGATTTGCAATACTATCAACCAGCCTTGAAAAGGCTTTTTGGTTTCGCTGCCTAGGGTTGATAATTTTGATTAGCTCTAAGGGGATTTGTTCGATTGACAAGGCCCTAGCGATATGTAACGTCAGTGGAGCGTCTTGTGGCGCATTCATTATGCGGCACTCGATAAATGAAAGCGCTTACTCAGTGTAGATAGAATTTCTAAGTTTTCGAAACGATAGAGCTCCAGTTCTCTAGGGTTGGTTTCGCCAAGTCGCAAGTTAGGGGCTACTAGGTCAATCATAGGAAAAAGATAATAATCAAGAACTTCGTTTTCACCTGGAAGCATGCGGACGGCGACTGTGATATCCGGGAAAAGGCTGAAGTCAAATCTCACCTGCCAGCGCCGGCGTGCGGCTCCTACCAGCTGGCAGCGACAGAGTACAATTGAAACAGTGAACTCACCATTCACGAGTATCAATTGAGTGCTTGAGTCTACGGAGACTCGGCCTCCCACAGCCTCAATTTTTTCTTGTGTCTCAGTGAAGATCTTAGGGAAGCGTTCACGTAGATGTCGATTGGCTTCTATGTACCCATAATCCCTGGCAGGCTCATATCCAATTAGTCGATAGCTACCAATTAGACTTCCAAATCGTTTTCTATAACAGCTGCTTGAGGGTAGATTCTCCTGCTCGTCTATGATAAGGCCTGAAAGACATCCCCGTTCTTGAAATAGATTTTTTAGGCTTGTTAGCATATCCTCGTTTGACCAAAAGCGTGCGCGAGCTTGAATGATCGCTTGGGCAGCAATAAATAGGGAGTGGTCAACGATTGCTGGAAATGCTGCGTCTGCCCGTATCCATTCAGCCGCAGGGTTGGCGATACGAGGCATCTTTAGTTTTGCTGACGTATGATTCCAAACATTGTTACCTATGTATTTTTCATTCACAAGGATCTGATGTACTACGCCGCGCGTCCATGGTCTGTTTAAATCGGTGAATAGGCCGCGCCTGTTTAGTGACTCGGCAATTTCTTTCTCTGTTTGAGCTTTCTTAATGAATGAGTTGTAAATCTCCAGCACTATTTCCTGCTCGATTTCTGGCCCCGGAGAAAGGACTACTCTATCAGTTTGAAGACTTTTGTATTCTTTATGATGCAGCGTTGCCTTGGTTTTTCCAGTTTGGTCTATTAATTGGCGGCGTAGGCCGTAGCCTGCTGGGCCGCCTTGTCTATATCCTAGCTGTATTAGGCGCGACTGTCCGGCAAACACCTTTACAGAAAGTTCGCGACTGTACTCTCCGGCCATCATTCTTTTAACGCTTTTGATAATGCTGGATACGGGAGAGCCGTCATTTACAAATTGTTCAGCACAATACTCTACTCGGACGCCAGCCTGCCGGCAGCGCACTTCATAACTAGCGCTGACATCTGGATCTTGAAAGCGCCCCCAGCGGCTAACGTCGTAAACGAGAACGGTAGTGAAGTCACTGTTTCTAAACTCTACATCCGCCAATAGACGCTGAAGAGCTTCGCGCCCATCTAAACTGAGTCCACTTTTCCCTGCGTCCGTATAAATTTTCACGACATTGAGATTGTGGGTCTGTGCATAGATATTGATGGCGTCCAGCTGATTCTCTGTGGAGTACTGCTGGTGCTCTGTCGACATTCGGACATAAGCTGCCGCTCTATTATTAGCTTCTGCGCTAAACGATGTAATTTGTCGCATTGGCAGACCTATAAGGTTGGTTCATGGCATACCGATACAGGACAGGCGGAATTGCTGTATGTCTATCAGCAATCATCAGTATTAAATTTAGGAAGGGTAGGTAGAAATATGATCACGAAAATGGGCATTTCCTTTCCAATTAGCGCTGACGTGTATGCCCATGCTCTGGCATCAGCGCTGCTAGACGAGCTCGGCCACTCACATAGAGCTATAAAGACCCTGCGAAATTGGACTAATGCGAGTGAGCGAACGGCGAAGAATTGGCTCGCTGGTGCCAATGGACCTAGTGGACTGCATCTGATAGAAATCATGCGGCACTCTGATACCGTTCTACATACTGTTCTTGAGCTGGCGCAACGGAGATCAGTTGTCGCAGTGGCGCTTCTTCCTACTTTGAGACAGCGTTTGCTTGAGACTGCTGAGCTCATTGACGCGTGTCTCGGGCCCAGCCGGCTTTGAACCAGATAGTGATGGCAACCAGGCAGAAGCTTGCCTGAAGCGGCTGATGGGAGCAGCCTCAGTTGACACAGAGCCCTCTCCCTTACGGCGAGGCTCGCATTTAACAATCTTGGGAGTACGTGCAGGACATGAAGCGAACTCTAGAAAGCATAGTGTTAGCCGGCGAACCCCTTTTGCAACAGGCGTTAGAGGCAGTCAGAGCTAATCAGAAGGCGGTCAAGGATGACGCTTCTGCAGAGCAAGTGACAGATAGTGGCGGATGCCAGCGCAGTGTCAACTTTGGGTCGAAAGTAGACTTTCACTGGTCTGGCAAGAATTCCCTGCGAGCCTTACGCGGGGAGAAGTGCGGTGGAGCGAGTGGCTCACATCCCTTCAAATAGAGCGGCGATGCTTACGCCGAGAGCATCTGCCAGCACCTTAATGGCGTTGATTGACGGGTTGGCACCACCGGTCTCGATGCGGGACATGTACGTCCTTGCGAAGCCACAACGATCAGCGAAGGCTTCCTGGCTCATGCCCATAGCCATACGCAGCTCCCTGACTCGGGTGCCGAAGAGGTGCTGAAGCGCTGGGGAGGGTGGTGGTGCAGGCATTCCCCAATGCTGAGTTCATGTGATTTAATCGTGAACACACTAATCGTGACATCTGCTGAAGGGGCTACCTTCGCAGGGTGGCTTAAGGAATGCGTCGATGACCGAGTTTGCTTCAGAATCCCCTACGTCCCAAGGCTCCGTATTCTTCAAGCCAGGCGCCATGAGGGCCGTCTTGAGGTTGGTACTTTCCGACCGCTCTGCTGGTGCAATCATGCTCGCCCTTTGGTCGAACGTGGGAGAGGGCGGAATAGTGCGGGTTACACAAGCAGCCATCGCCCATGAATGTGACATCACCCTACGCAGGCTATCCAAGGAACTCACTCTCTTGGTCGATGGTGGCTGGATCGATTTGGTAGATGTGAGCATCGAACCGGGCGGTCCACTTGTGTGCACCATAAGCCCTGTTGTTCTTCAGGTTATAAGGTCTGAAGAACGTGAGGGAGCGTGAGTGACTGGATGAGCCTCGCGGGTCTTCCTGCAGAGTGCACGAGGTCACCAGCACGGCGTCCTGTGTATCTGCTCATCTGTGCACCGACCGCCATCCAGCAGTGCTCGCCACATTGACTTAAGCGAGGCGGAGCAACAGTGCTACGAGCCTCACCTGCACAAGTTATTTTGTGACGCTTGATCACGAAGTGATGCTCCTTCTATGTTCAATGAGGTGGTAATGGGTGGTGGTGCACCACACCGCCCTGTATAGTTAGTATTTTCTACGATGCCTTGCGGCTTGGTAGCTATATAGATGGGGGCAGAGGCGGAAGCCCCCGATCTGCTTAAGCTGAATTTTAGATTTAGATTTAGATGTAACATACCGTTACTAGGTTATGCTGAATTGATGCCTGTAGAGTTAAAAGCAAGGTCAAGTGCGGGGAAGGGGTTGTGCCCCTTCTCCCCCTGCTTAATAGAGATTGTTTGTTCTGGTTGCGTGTGTGTGGTAGTTAGCCACTTCCTTATATTATCTGTCGTTAATTGGTGCTGGTTGACCCCCTGTGCCAAGCTCAATGTCAATCTCACGATACCATTTCTTGACCGTGTTCTTGGATACGCCCAGCTCCTTCGCAATGGTCTTTTTATGTATTTTGGATCTAATCATCATTAACGCCGCCTGTTTCATGGGGTGCTCTGAATTTTTGATCGGCTCAGTGTGGTCAGTGTCATTGGTCCAGAGTTTGTCGAAATCGATAGTCATGTCCAAGGCCTTAGCGATATGTGGATGCCGCTCAAGATAAAGGGCTAGGCCTCTCAATGCTATTCTCGCGGCTTCGACAACTCGCTGTATCTGTCGGGTGGACATAGGTTTCCGGTCATGGTTTAACAATCTCTCAGCGGCAGCAGCTGTTGTAATTATAGGCAATCGAAGTACGAGCATTACGTCTTCAAGAGAAACGCTTTGCTTCCCGTTAATGACACCCGGTCCGGTGTATATCGCTCCGAATGCGATGTCATCTAGCCAAGGGGTTGGGTGTTGTTCTAAATTTAATGCGTATAACACTGCCGCCAACGGGTTGAGTATATGCTGCGGGTTTCTTCCAAGGCTTGACTGCTTGCTTGGTTTACTCAGTTGACCTGCCGGGTGCTCAATGACACAGGGTAAATGCTTCTGTTGAGATGGTGCTACGTCGATGGGGGCCACGGATCCGTCATCCTCGATATGCCAGCGCTCTCGTGAATTTTTCGGGGACGTCTGTGTGTACGTGATAGGCTCGGGGATATAGGGAGAAATTGTATATTCGCCGTAATGTTCACCAGTTATTTTGTCGTAGACATGACGTCCCACTAACCCTGTACGTGCTTCTGCCAATCTACTTCGTGCTGTTTTGCGATGTGACAAGCTCGGTGCGGTATCTGTAATGATTATTGGAATTATAGTGCCTCGTATTATTCTATCTTTAGAATCTCTCAAGGGCTCAACGGGAGTTCAGCATTAATTGGCAGAGACTGTTAAGCCCCGGACTGATCGGTAAAGTTAAAGTGTTTATGCCTGGGTGTGTGAATTAGGTTGTTGAGTTTTGGGTGTTGGCGTGATGCGGCTATGTCTTGTTATTGGCCCTCTATAGATGTAAGCGTCTTTGAATCACTTTGTGGTGTCGCTTGGTATCTGGATTGGGTAATCGTTGAGTTTGCGTTTATTACGGTGCTCTTGGTAGGCGTCCAAGCATGAGTGCAAGTCATCAGCGTAGAAATCCAAGTGTTTCCCGTTTTCTAGCAAGTCATGTTTTTCATCTTCTGAGAGAACCCCTTCGAAGGTTCTCTCAACCCATTTCTCATGCACATTCTTCATGTACTTTGCGTGCTCACGAACGTCAGACTCTTTACCGTATCCTGGGCTGTATGAGAGTGGGCTAATGATCATAGTGCTGCTATTACGTATCACCCAGTCATCGGCATGGAAGGGGATGGCGCAAGCGACTCCAACACAAGTCAGGCCGATCTCCACAACAATGTGTGCGGTACATTCATCCATGCGGCGGCAGAGATAGTCACAGGTCTCAAGGCTACCGCCTGATGAGGACAGCTGGATGTAGATTTCATCTTTAGGTGTAGCGTTAGCGAGAATTTGTGTCAGCTCGCCGTATTCGTCGATTTCCCCAATCGGTCCGGTTATTGGGATAACGTGTTGAGTGTATGTGATTTGCTTGACCAGAATATTCTTCGCAGGGCAAACTGTTACAAGGTTATGCAATTGGGTAGTAGCCATGTTTTCAACTCTCATTTTTAGCTTCTTCATGTGATGAGTGTCCGCAGCTCGATTTAAGTATTTGCCGAGCTTGGTTGGTGTTTGTTAGTTGTAGGTACAGCGTGGTCGCAGCAATGATGCTGTTTAGTTGCTAATCATCAGTTTGCTAGGTAGAACGCTGATATACAGTGCGCGAATTTAAGCGCTAGAGGATGGTTTGTTCAGGTGCGTGTAACCCCTGAGCTATATGTGATCCGGTTCGATTCATGAAGTCGTACAGACGGAATCTTCCTGTTGTTCTAGCGCTTTATTGTCCCCGAACTATCTATGCAGCAATAGGCGTCTGTGGCTGATCAGTAATTTTTTCTTTAAAGTCCGGCGCGACCATGCTTATCGATAAACTGTTTGAGCCAGATCAACCCTTTCCCTGTCACAAGTGTGATCGGTTTGAGATGGCGATTTCCTTCGGGATCCTTATAAAAGCCCCACTCTACTTTAAAGCGTCCGCAGTCCAGGTGTTGCTGATATGGAAGGTTCTTCTTGTAGCCGCCTGCCGTAAGAATTCCGTGGTCGCGAAGGTAGCGAACAAGCCGGCCTTTTCCTGTGTCCAAGGTTTTTGCTGCAACACCCAAGTTGAATACATCCTTTGTTTCCTTCATGCTGTCGAAGAACTCAATCTTCTCAGCATTAACACTGAGCTTCTCTTGAAGTTCTTGTATCTGCTCTTGGTGGTCGTACACAAACTGCTCCAAGATGGACTGCACCATATTTAACCCTGAGATGATGATGTTCGGGTCGCAGCGACGCAGCTTAAAGCAAGGAACTACCGTGCCAGTGCTGTCGGTGGATTCAGTCAGGAATTTACTTGGGCAGAGATTAAGAGCTTTAAGTGCTGCGTAAATTTCCGACATGATTTGATGGTGCGTTTTTCCAGTTAGAAGTGCTACTTCCGTACTGTGTACGGTCGTTGCAATCACTTGGTTGAACTCACTGCTCTCGGTCGCCGCTTGCACATATGCGCTATCGCTTTGGCGCTGCAGGGTGACCCGACGATGATGGCGAGTGGTGAAGTGGCTTTTTTGTTGCATGTTATGTTTCTGATTCATGGTGTAACCTTATTTTGGGTAAAGCTTCCCCGTGCTCTGTATGTGAGCATGTATAAGGGGTATAGTTGGCGTTGCTTTCGGGAGTAGTGTATATACGCTTCGCTAATTCATGGTGCTTTCTCTTTTTTGTCAGGTTAAAGATATGAGTGTTGGCTGCTTTGTTCTTATGTCATGATCTGTCTGCTTTCATTCGATGCGTATTGAAGGCGTATGGGCTTTCGATGCCGGCATGATAATAATAGTTGCTTGTTATGCCGGGGTTGACAGTGCAGGTACAGTGCTCTTGTTGTTGGCCGTTGTCGCTTTGTGTGGCGCCATCCTAGCAATGTTATTTTTTAATGCAAGAACTTTTTAGTTGACATTTCGTCTGCTTTTTGGATATGTACGTATTTGCTGGGCTGCAAGGGTGTTTTTGACTATAAATTTATTAAATTATCGAAATTGGATATGTTTGTTCATATCCAAAAGTTTATTGAATTGTTAATTATAGTTGCCTATTTGGTGGTCTATTGTCAGCATCGGTCTCGGTGAGAAGAGGGCGTGGATACGGGCACGAAAGGCTGTTATCTATACGGATGTGGATGTCGATGTGCTTCAAAGCGTCTTCCATGGCCCGTATGGGGCTTCGGCTGCCGTAGATGCTGAATGTGACAGCCCCGTATTCATGGCCAGCGATACGCTTGATCAGCGAGTCCTGAACCCCAGCGTCCCCGCTGACAGTTTTAGCACGCGTGACTAATCATTAGGTCCAGGCCGCCTTCGGTCCTGTGTATGGGCACCACTGCTTTCTATTCGTCAGGTATTAGCCCGGCGGCTTTCGCAAGGCTGGGAAGCTTTAGTATTTCCTGCGCCATCCGGGATAACGGGTTAACGCCATAGCTGTCACCAACGTGCCCTGACGTATGGCCTGTGATCCAGTCGCTTACTTCCTTGGGTATGCCGTGTACCCTGGCGAGGGTTTTGAAACTGTGTCGGAAAGCGTGCAGTGGGTTGCGCCCTGATTGGTACACCCCGCACCGTTGAGTGATGGGGCGCCAGGACTTGGAGACGATCCCCGCAAAGCCGTCCGAGACCTTCACCAACTGTGGGAAAACGCGTGTTCCAGGCTTGCGACCTTCCACAAGCGTCAACAAGCCAAGGGCGATCAGATCAGGGTGGATGGGAACCTCCCTTCGGCTGCTATCGGTTTTCACAGATTTGTCGGGTTGGTCGTCAATGATCCGAATGAACCAGGAGCCACCTTCATGCTGGTGAATATCTTCTATATAGAGCTGAGCCAACTCCTCGCGTCGACCACCGGTGTAAGCGGCCATCAGCGGTATCCAGAACACCGCGTTTCCTGGCCGGCCCTCGGCATGTCGAAGCTGCTGGAACTCGCTATGGCTGAAAAGCGTGACCAGTTCGCTCCAGCTGTAACCCCGGTTATCGTCTAGGCGTCTTTTGGGTTTTCCCGACCCGAGGCGCTTGTGGATGCGTGACGTAGTTACCGGGTTGGTTTGGAGCAGACCAGAGTCGACGCTGAACGCCATCACGGATGAGAGTCGTGCTAGCAGCAAGCGAGTAGATGAGGTCGCCAGCGGCTTAATGTTGTCATCAGCAGGCTGGATCAAGTTCGCAGCGAACGCATGGATGTCTGAGGGCTGAATCAAGGCTATCGGCTTGTCGCCCATGTCCGTGATGTACCGGTTGACGGCACGGCTGTAGTCCACGGCATGGCGACGCGAAACGTACTCAGACCTACCTGACATGGAGACGGACTGGACGTAGCGGGTGAGGACTTCTGACAGCCTAATGGAGCCTTTTTCGAGAATGGGCATTAAAGGCTTAGGTAGCCGCTGACCTACTGTCTCTGGCTTGCAGGGGACAGCGTAAAGGCCTTGGCGGGCATCATTAAACAGCCGCTCGGACTCTGCATAAGCAAGGGCAAATGCAGCCTTCGCTTGCTGGTGGTGTCGTGTATTCAGTGACCGACGGATCTCGGTCTTGCCGATTATCTGCCTGAGGTCATCTGGCACCCTGCGACGTAGGTAATAAATGCCCGAGTCGGGGTGCCTGAATGGTTGTGCTATGAGTGCCATGTGTACCAGCCTTGTGTATCAGTCGGCTGGGAAAGGGCATCGCTTACGTGGTTATCAGGCGGTTTGATTGGCCGGTTTGGTGACGCGGGTGTCACCCTTCTCCCGCACCCAGAACAACGTAGCCCCCGCCACCGCCGCCGGCATCATCAGCACGTTCACCCCCGGAATCATCAGCGCCAGGTAGGTGATGCCGCCAAAGCCCAGCGACTGCCAGCGCTTGCTGCGCAGCCAGGCGAGCATGTCCTGCCAGCTCATCTTGTTGTTGTCTGCCGGGTAGTCGATGTACTGGATAGCCATCATCCACACACCAAAGATCAGCCATAGCGGCGCGGCGACCACGTTGACCACCGGGATCAGCGACAGGATGAACAGGCCGATGGCCCGTGGCAGGAAGTAGCCCAGCTTGCGCATCTCGCGGCCAAAGGTACGCGGCACCATGGCCACCAGCTCGGCCCAGCTGAAGGCAGGGAAGTTGTCTTGGCCGCGCACCACCACTTCGACCTTCTCGGCCAGAAAACCGTTGA
>Ga0207713_1001458_pt1 | contig 18836 bp, 28 predicted proteins | sample KBSS64metaG_FD_184404 | JGI IMG/M metagenome (GOLD analysis project Ga0207713, IMG submission 184404) | Switchgrass rhizosphere microbial communities from Kellogg Biological Station, Michigan, USA - KBS S6-4 metaG (SPAdes) (version 2) | ecosystem: Host-associated > Plants > Roots > Rhizosphere >... | reverse complement strand
CATGTGTTAGGCCTGCCGCCAGCGTTCAATCTGAGCCATGATCAAACTCTTCAATTTAAGTTTGATGCTCGTGAATTAAACTTCGTAATGAATTACGTATGTTCACTCAGAGACTTGGTATTCATTTTTCGTCTTGCGACGTTAAGAATCCATGTCACTTTGAGTGCCCACACAGATTGTCTGATAAATTGTTAAAGAGCAGTGCAACGCGGCTTTCGCTCACCGTTGCGAGGTGGCGTATATTACGCTTTCCTCTTTCAGAGTCAACCCGTTATTTCAGGATTTTTTCTCTTCAACCGACCGGGTTGTTTGTGAAGTGATTCACATCTGCCGTGTCGATGGAGGCGCATTATAGGGATCCCAGTTTTTAGCACAAGCATTTTTTAGATCTTTTTTTCTGACTGTCGATTTTCCATGCTTTTCGCTGAAATCCCGCCCAATCTGCTTAAAAATTGACGTATTTTGCCTTGCCTCGATCCCATAATATGATCAAAGTCCTTCTATATAGCGCTCATCTGTCGAGGTAGATATGTCAGCAGTATTACGTCCTTATAAAGATCTGTTCCCCCAAAAAGGCGATCGCGTAATGATCGATGCCAGTAGCGTGGTCATTGGTGATGTCCGAATGGCCGATGACGTCAGCATCTGGCCACTGGTTGCGATTAGAGGCGACGTTAACTATGTGGCCATTGGCGCACGCACCAATATTCAGGACGGCAGCGTTTTGCATGTAACCCACAAATCGTCTTATAACCCAGATGGTAGCCCGTTGATCGTCGGAGAAGATGTCACCGTAGGCCACAAAGTCATGCTCCACGGCTGCACCATCGGCAATCGGGTTCTGGTAGGGATGGGATCAATTTTGCTGGATGGCGTAATAATAGAAGATGACGTCATGATCGGAGCCGGGAGCCTGGTCCCACAAAACAAGCGACTGGAAAGTGGTTACCTCTATTTAGGCAGCCCGGTAAAACAGATCCGCCCCCTGAAAGAGGCGGAAATAGAAGGATTAAAATACTCTGCGAACAACTACGTTAAATGGAAAAATGATTATCTGGATCAGGACAACCAGACCCATCCCTGATCGTCTTCCTGCTGATCGCGAATTAAATCGCTGGCTTCTTCTTCAAGGTCCCAGCGATTTTCGCAAAACACCGCTAACGGATCTGATTCCCCAAAGCGACGCAAAAGCGTTTCTCCACTGATAGCGCAGGTGAGTTGCATTCCATGCACCAGCACAGGGAAGCAGACTGCGTGGTTATTCTCATCCCAGTTTTCTCGGTCCGGAAAATGAATCGCCTGGTTCACGCCGTCAGTTCCTGTTTCAGTTTTTCAATGACCGGCTCCACTGCAGGTAATACTCCGTGCCAGAGCAATACCGCATGCGCCGCCTGCCCCACCAGCATACCCAGACCATCAGCCAAATGTTTCGCACCATGTTGCTCACACCAGTTCAGGAATGGCGTTTTCCCCTTCTGGTAAAACATGTCATATAAAAAGATGTGGTTGTTGATAAGCGTTGTTGGGATCGCAGGAACCTCGCCATGAATGCCGCTGGAAGTCGCATTAATAATGAGATCAAATTCATGTCCGTCAAGATCGTCAAGCGCTACCGCGCTGACGCTGCCGGTATGAGCGAACAATTCTGCCAGCTCTTCTGCTCTGGAGAAGGTACGGTTGGTTATTGCGACTGCACAATCGAAAGACAGAAGTGGGAGCAACACCCCTCGGGATGCTCCGCCTGCGCCAATCAGCAGAATACGAAAGCCGGGTTTGATAAATGACAGCCTCTCCAGATCGCTTAATAAGCCAATTCCGTCAGTATTGTCACCCAGAAGGTGCCCATCCTTAAGCCGTTTAAGCGTATTCACTGCGCCAGCAAGAGATGCACGTTCGGTAAGTTCATCCGCACGTTCGAATGCTTCTTCCTTAAAAGGCACCGTCACATTCGCCCCTTTGCCCCCCACGTCGAAAAAGGCATTCAACGTAGAGACAAATGCATCAACGGGAGCCAGCACGCGACCATAGGGATGTTCGATCTGGAGTTGTTCCGCAAATAGCTGATGAATTAACGGTGACTTACTGTGTGCGATTGGATTACCAAAAACAGCATAAGTTTCCATCATATTACCCCTGGCGAAAACGTTCGCCGGTCAAGGCGTCGCGGATTTCCGACGGATTCAGGCGACCACCGGTTTCACCGACAGCAACCGGGAAATCATGACCAAACTGTGCCAGCACTTCTTCGGTTGTTCGACAAGGAGGTAGCCCAGTGAGGTTAGCACTGGTTGAAACCAGTGGCTTACCAAATGCCAGACATAACTCCACCACCAGCGGATGGTCAGTTACGCGAACGGCGAGAGAATCAAAACGCCCGGTCAACCAACGCGGTGTTGTCGCCAATGCCGGGAAAACAAAGGTCACAGGCCCAGGCCAGGCAGAAAAGATCGCCTCACGCTGTACCGGGGTCAGCATAGAATCATCGATATAAGGTTTGAGCTGCTCGTAATTGGCCGCGATCAAAATCAACCCTTTTTCAACGGGCCTCTGCTTTAAAGCAAGCAGGCGGCTCACGGCCGTCTCGCTGTCAGGGTCGCACCCGACGCCAAAAACAGCTTCTGTTGGGTAGGCGATGACTTTTTCATTTTTCAGGACATCCACAGCTTGCGCGACGGAGCCTGATGGCAGGTTATTATTCACTGGTTTGATCCGCCGAAACCGGCTTTCCACATTGTTTACTGGCGCAGAAGCATTTTATGCCTTGCGCCGTTTTCTTCTCTATAAGTAGCGGGTAATTGCAATGAGGGCAGGTTCCCGCTACCGGTTTGAAATTGATAACGAACTGGCATTCAGGATAGCGATCGCAAGAATGGAAGGTCTTACCAAAACGAGAACGGCGCTGCACCAGTTGCCCACGTTGGCACTGGGGACAGGCAATTGCCGTTTCATCTGGCTTATCAATTTGTTCTGTATGTTCACATTCAGGGTATTGGCTACAGCCAATAAACATACCGAAACGTCCCTGACGTAACGCTAGCTCGCTACCGCACAGGGGGCAAAGCTGTCCCTCCAGAATCTTGACGATATGTCCATCCGCCTGGCTTTTCAGGGGACGGACATAATCACATTCCGGATAATGTGAACAACCGAGAAACGGGCCGTGTTTCCCGGACCGTATGACAAGTTCAGCCCCGCACTGCGGGCAGGGCTCGTTTTTATGCACCGTGAACAGTGCTGATTTGGCCATAACAACTCTTGGTGCTGCCGATTGAATTAATGCAGCATACCTTCATTCACTTCAAAGAGTAATTCTTCCATTTGTTGATAGGCATTTTCACAGCCCGGAATATTAAACAGAACCATCAGGATCACCCATTTAAGATCTTCCAGTTCAAATTCTGCCGTATCCAGCGCCATGACGCGCTCTATCACCATTTCTCTCGTTTCGAGGTTTAGCACCTGAATCTGCTCAAGGAATAAAATGAACCCTCGGCAGCTGGCGTCCAGTCTTTCACACTCTTCAGCAGTATAAATGCGCACTGACAATGGGTCAGAAGCAAGCTGCATCGGTTCGACAAGGCCTTCCTGATAGTCAGCCAGTTTCTCCAGCCACATTAACGCATTATAAATATCTTCCCGCTCAAAACCTGCATCCGTAAGATCCCGTGTCAATTTGTCCTGATCCACTCGCATTTCTGCTTCGTTGTGGATGTAAGTTTCAAACAAATACATCAGTACGTCGAACATGGCATGCCCTCCTTAATCGGACATAGCCGCCGGGTACAGCTGCGATCCACCCTGCTAACTCCAGTTCAAGTAGCTGTGCTACCGTTACTGGCACAGGTTGGCCGGCACGTTCAGCGACAACGTCAACAGGTGTTACCTCATCTCCTACGTTAGCCAGGAGCTTGGGAAATGGCAATGCTACCTCATCTTGATCTGACGAATAATGTTGCTTTTCGGGTACATCAGGCAGCCAATGTAAGCCATATCGGAAATTCTCAAGAATGTCCTCAACCCCCGTCACTGGCGTTGCGCCTTGCTTGATGAGCCAATGTGGCCCCTCACACCCTGGGTTTCCAATTGGGCCAGGCATGGCAAACACTTCCCTTCCCTGTTCAAGCGCACATCGCGCCGTCACCAAAGAACCGCTTCGCAGCGCTGCCTCTACGACCAGTACACCCAAACTTAACCCGCTGATAATTCGGTTACGACGTGGAAAATTGCAGGGCCGCGGCTGCGCGGATAGCGGAAATTCAGACACAATTGCCCCTTCCAGCTCAATAAGCCGTTCAGCTAATGCCTGATGTCGACGGGGATAAATGCTAAAAAGCCCGTTACCTAACACCGCCACGCTGCGTCCCTTTACTGATAACGCAGCATTGTGCGCAACACCGTCGATACCGCACGCCAAACCGCTCGTGATTGTAAATCCGCATTGCGAAAGTTGTTCACAGAGGATCTTCCCCCATCGTTCACCATACCAGGAAGGAGAACGGCTACCGACGACCGCAAGTTGAAAGGTATGGAGCGTCTCGGGATTACCTCTCAAAAACAGCGCACCTGGATAATCAGGAAAAGTGCGAAGTAAAGGTGGATAAAGAGGGTGGTCTGCGGTTAACAGATGATTTCCCGGTTGTTCAAGCCACAGTAGATTACGTTCGAGCTCACTTTCAGAGAGCCCAAAAAACCGGACAGCTTGCTTTGATGACAGTCCAGCCTCTTTAATGGCTGCACCATCAACCACTGCTTGTTTAAGCAGATGTAATGCCGCTTTCAGCATCGCATCCCCACACAGAGAACCTGTGTTTATTAGCCTTAACCATATCTCAGTAGACGTCATCCCTTTCCCTGCCATAACCAGCCTCTGCAATCATTGCGATTGGTCACTGATGCTGTCAATCGAAGGGGGATTTGTCTAGAATAGAGGGAGTATTCTTATCAACTCCTGAACACGACTCTGGAAATTTATGGCAGTTTTGCATGTGTTACATATTCCGGACGAGCGCCTTCGCATCGTCGCTGAACCGGTTAAAGAAGTGAATGCAGAAATTCAGCGTATCGTCGATGATATGTTCGATACCATGTACGCCGAAGAAGGTATCGGCCTTGCGGCCACGCAGGTGGACATTCACAAGCGTATTATCGTGATCGACGTTTCTGAAAATCGCGAAGACCGACTCGTTCTGATCAACCCTGAACTGCTCGAAAAGAGCGGTGAAACAGGTATTGAGGAAGGCTGTCTGTCCATTCCAGAACAGCGCGCATTAGTTCCGCGTGCGGAAAAAGTGAAGATTCGTGCACTCGATCGCGACGGTAACCCGTTCGAACTGGAAGCAGACGACCTGCTGGCAATTTGTATTCAGCATGAGATGGATCACCTGGTCGGTAAACTGTTTATCGATTACCTCTCTCCACTGAAACAGCAGCGTATCCGTCAGAAAGTAGAGAAATTGGATCGTATGCGTTCTCGCGCGTAACGTCCTCCCGATACAAGGATCAACGTGTCTAAAACACTACGTATTATCTTCGCGGGTACCCCTGATTTTGCAGCGCGTCATCTTGACGCGCTGTTATCTTCTGGCCATCAGGTTGTGGGTGTCTTCACCCAGCCGGATCGCCCAGCAGGTCGCGGCAAAAAACTGATGCCAAGTCCGGTAAAAGTATTGGCTGAAGAACATGGATTACCTGTTTTCCAGCCCGCATCCTTACGCCCTTCGGAAAATCAGCAGTTAGTCGCTGACCTGAACGCCGACGTGATGGTGGTGGTGGCGTACGGCTTAATTCTGCCAAAAGCGGTGCTTGATATGCCTCGCCTGGGTTGTGTCAACGTACACGGTTCTCTCCTCCCGCGCTGGCGCGGAGCAGCCCCTATTCAGCGCTCTCTGTGGGCGGGTGACACTGAAACCGGCGTTACGATCATGAAGATGGACGTAGGTTTAGACACCGGCGATATGCTGTATAAGCTGGCCTGTCCAATTACTGCTGACGATACCAGCGCCACGCTGTACGACAAGCTGGCCGAGCTTGGCCCGCAGGGTCTCATCGAGACGCTGCAGCAGCTCGCAGATAACACCGCGAAACCTGTAGTTCAGGATGAAGCGTTGGTCACCTATGCCGAAAAGCTCAGCAAAGAAGAAGCCCAGATCAACTGGTCACTGCCGGCGGCTCAGCTTGAGCGCTGTATCCGCGCCTTTAACCCATGGCCGATGAGCTGGATGATGATCGATGAGCAACCTGTAAAAATCTGGAAAGCTTCCGTCATCCCTGGAAATGTCACGGCCGAACCAGGCACAATTATCGACGCGAATAAGCAAGGCATTCAGGTTGCTACCGTGGAAGGCGTTTTGAATCTTGAGTCGCTACAACCTTCGGGCAAGAAAGCGATGAGTGCCCAGGATCTGCTCAATTCACGTCGCGAATGGTTTATTCCTGGCAATCGTCTTGCCTGAACCTCCTCATTATTAAGGCCCGGTGTTTCCGGGCATTTTTATTTTTACGGTTATGAAAAAACAAAATTTACGCAGTATGGCGGCACAGGCCATTGAACAAGTGGTGGAACAGGGTCAATCTTTGAGCAATGTCCTGCCTCCTTTGCAGCAAAAAGTGTCCGATAAAGACAAAGCACTACTTCAAGAGCTGTGCTTTGGCGTCCTTCGTACCCTTCCCCAGCTGGAATGGCTGATTAACAAGTTGATGTCCCGCCCGATGGCTGGCAAACAACGCACCGTGCATTATCTGATTATGGTTGGCTTCTATCAGTTACTGCACACCCGCATTCCGCCTCATGCGGCGCTGGCTGAAACGGTGGAAGGTGCCGTTGCGATTAAGCGTCCTCAGCTGAAAGGGTTGATTAACGGGGTACTGCGTCAGTTCCAGCGACAGCAGGAAGAACTTCTGGCTGAATTCGCTCAGAGCGAAACGCGCTTCCTCCACCCCGAATGGCTTCTAAAGCGTCTTAAAAAAGCCTATCCGCAGCAATGGCAAGAAATTGCTGATGGCAACAATCAACGCCCACCGATGTGGTTACGCATTAACCGGAATCACCACACCCGTGATGCATGGCTAGCGCTGCTGGAAGAAGCCGGGATGAGTGGCTTCACGCATGAGGCCTACCCTGACGCCGTACGTTTGGCCTCGCCTGTGCCTGTACATGCTCTGCCAGGCTTTGCCGAGGGATGGGTGACGGTACAGGATGCATCGGCTCAAGGTTGTATGATCTGGCTTGAACCGAAAAATGGCGAGCAGATCCTCGATCTCTGTGCTGCACCTGGCGGTAAAACGACGCATATTCTCGAAGTGGCTCCCCAGGCAAGCGTATTGGCAGTTGATGTTGATGAGCAACGCCTTTCACGCGTCTACGATAATCTAAAGCGTTTGGGCATGAAAGCGCAGGTCAAACAAGGCGATGGACGTAAACCGGCAGAGTGGTGTGGTGAGACCCAGTTCGATCGCATTTTGCTGGATGCCCCCTGCTCTGCAACCGGTGTCATTCGTCGTCACCCGGACATCAAGTGGCTACGCCGCGATCGTGATATTAAAGAACTTGCTCAACTGCAATCCGAAATTCTCGATGCCATTTGGCCGCATCTGAAGACTGGCGGAACATTGGTTTATGCAACATGCTCCGTACTTCCGGAAGAAAATAGCCAGCAGATTGCGGCGTTTCTCAAGCGGACCCCAAATGCTGCACTGCACGCCACGGGGACGCCTGAACATCCTGGCCAGCAGAACCTTCCGGGTGCAGAAGAGGGTGACGGCTTCTTTTACGCTAAGCTAATCAAAGAGTGATGTTAAGAACAGGTCATAAGATATGAAAATTATCATTCTGGGTGCAGGTCAGGTTGGTGGGACGCTGGCGGAAAATCTGGTTGGCGAAAACAACGACATCACCATTGTGGATATCAATGGTGATCGACTGCGCGTCTTACAGGACAAATTTGACCTCCGCGTAGTGCAAGGACACGGTTCGCATCCACGGGTGCTTCGAGAGGCGGGTGCCGACGATGCCGACATGTTGGTTGCCGTCACCAGTTCAGACGAAACCAACATGGTTGCCTGCCAGGTGGCTTATTCGCTTTTCAACACCCCCAACCGAATCGCACGTATACGTTCGCCAGACTATGTGCGTGATGCGGAGAAACTGTTCAATTCAGAAGCGGTGCCAATCGATCATCTGATTGCACCTGAACAATTGGTTATCGACAGCATCTACCGCCTGATCGAATATCCTGGCGCGCTGCAGGTTGTTAACTTTGCCGAAGGGAAAGTTAGCCTGGCGGTCGTTAAGGCATATTACGGTGGCCCATTGATTGGTAATGCATTATCCACAATGCGCGAACATATGCCGCATATCGACACCCGAGTCGCCGCTATTTTCCGCCATGACAGGCCTATTCGCCCGCAAGGATCCACTATTGTCGAAGCCGGTGATGAAGTCTTCTTTATTGCGGCATCGCAGCATATCCGCGCGGTAATGAGCGAACTCCAGCGTCTTGAGAAACCGTATAAACGCATTATGCTCGTCGGCGGCGGTAATATTGGCGCCGGCCTGGCGAGACGACTGGAAAAAGACTATAGCGTGAAGTTGATCGAACGCGATCAACAACGCGCATCTGAACTCGCTGAAAAGTTGCAGAACACGATCGTATTTTATGGTGACGCATCGGATCAAGAATTGCTCGCGGAAGAACATATTGATCAAGTCGATCTGTTTATTGCCGTTACCAATGACGACGAAGCGAATATCATGTCCGCTATGCTCGCCAAGCGCATGGGGGCAAAAAAGGTCATGGTGCTTATCCAGCGCCGCGCCTACGTTGATCTTGTTCAGGGAAGTGTAATTGATATCGCCATTTCACCTCAGCAAGCAACTATATCTGCGCTGCTAAGCCACGTACGTAAAGCGGATATTGTTGGCGTGTCATCATTACGTCGCGGAGTCGCTGAAGCCATTGAAGCAGTCGCTCACGGTGATGAAACGACATCACGCGTTGTGGGCCGAGCTATCGATGAAATTAAGCTGCCACCCGGCACAATCATCGGGGCGGTGGTGCGCGGGAATGACGTTATGATCGCCAATGATAATTTACGTATCGAGCAAGGTGACCACGTTATTATGTTCCTTACTGATAAAAAGTTTATTACCGACGTCGAACGTTTATTCCAGCCAAGTCCATTCTTCCTGTAAGAGTTCGGGGTCTCATGAAAGAGTCCCCGAGAATTACCCATTAGTTTTCTATGTCTTTTATTTTTCATAACGATTATTTATCCCCAATGGCAAATAGCTAATCATTTGTTAAACTTATAGTCGTCAGCTGGCACAAGGAGAACATAATGAGTTTTATTAAAGAATTTCGCGAATTTGCGATGCGCGGGAATGTGGTGGATTTGGCGGTGGGTGTCATTATTGGTGCTGCGTTCGGCAAGATCGTTTCATCATTAGTCGCCGACATTATCATGCCGCCGTTAGGGATGTTAATTGGGGGCGTTGATTTCAAACAGTTCGCCGTCACGCTAAGAGATGCGCAGGGCGATGTCCCGGCAGTTGTGATGCACTACGGCGTATTCATTCAGAACATTTTTGATTTCACAATCGTGGCGTTTGCCATTTTTATGGCCATCAAGCTCATGAATAGGCTTAACCGTAAAAAAGAAGAACCGGCTGCAGCGCCAGCGCCAACGAAAGAAGAAGTTTTGCTGACTGAAATTCGTGACCTGCTAAAAGAGCAAAATAACCGCTCTTGATCCGCAGCTAAAAACAGGAAGGCCAGTGGTAAATAAGCGATTCGCTTGCTTGCCACTGGCCTCCCAGTTACCCCGTTTTGCATGCTTGTCTTTACGCAGATAACTTCCTTTCCCTTTTTTACTCTTCTCAATGCGTTGTCTGAACAACGGATCGTGAAGTAACGCCTCAATGGCATTGTCCTTTATCTGCCCTTTCGTGTGCTGATAACGACTCATAGATTCTCCTGAGTGTGGTTGATGTCGACGGGAGTCTAGACCTCGACTGGGTAAAAATCAACGGCCCTGTTTTTCTCCGCTGGCACCCTGTTCAAGGGCTTCAAGGATGGAGCAATAAATGCTGCTGTGCGCGGTACCGCAGCAGGCATCATTCAGACGTTGCAATGAGCGTTGCATGGTCTGAAGTTCCTGAATACGAGCCTCCACTTCATCCAGCCTGGCCTGAACGATGCCCTTTGACTCCTGGCAAGTGTGGTGTGCAGGATCAATACGGATCGATAACAACTCACGGATCGAATCTAGCGTAAAACCAAGTTGGCGTGCATAACGGATAAACCGGAGCCGCTGTAGATCGTTATCTGTGTAGAGACGAAACCCACCTTCTGTTCGCACTTCGTGATCGATCATCTGCTGTTTCTCGTAATAACGGATAGTATCCGGCGTTACGTTCGCGAGTTTTGCAAGCTCACCGATACGGTACATAGCTATTCCTCATTTATTTTCTTCATCAGCCTATCGCTATACTCACCGTGAAGAAAGTCGGTATTGATGCCTGCCTGACGAAGTTTAAGTTCTATCAGGGATAAACGACGGCGAAGCTCTGTATACCGAGGGTCATCCGCGCGGATGCCTTTTAGTAGATCGGCAAGTTCTACAGCTTCTCTGCGCTGCTCAAGTTCCGGTGGCAAGCAACCTGCATTTTTTAGCAGACGGAAACCTGCCCGTAATTCAGAAGGAATATGCGAATCATCATCCAGCGCTAGCGGCTCCCCGCTACCTGCAAGATTATCAAGCTCACCATTTCGTTGGGCATCACGGATATGGCGTTCAGCCCACTGGTCCAGCAACCACATCATTAACTCCAAGGGATGAGCAGAAAAGATACAACCATTGTAGATAAGTGGGGATCCTGCAGATATAAAAAAACCCGCCGAGGCGGGTTTTTTTACGTTACTACAGATTACTCTGCAGCAGCTTCTGCTTTCGATTCTGAACGATCAACCAGCTCGATGTAAGCCATCGGCGCGTTGTCGCCTGCACGGAAGCCACACTTAAGAATACGAGTGTAACCACCGGCACGGCTCGCGAAACGCGGGCCCAGTTCGTTAAACAGTTTTGCCACGATCTCGTTATCACGAGTGCGGGCGAATGCCAGACGACGATTAGCAACGCTGTCAGTCTTGGCAAGAGTAATCAGCGGCTCAACTACGCGACGCAGCTCTTTCGCTTTAGGCAGGGTCGTCTTGATGATTTCATGACGAACCAGTGAACCTGCCATGTTGCGGAACATAGCCTGGCGATGGCTGCTGTTGCGGTTCAGTTGACGACCACTCTTACGATGGCGCATGACCTTATCCTTCTCAGTAAAACCTTAACCTGTGATCCGGTTACTCGTCAGCAATGCTTGCTGGTGGCCAGTTTTCCAGGCGCATGCCCAGAGACAAACCACGTGAAGCCAGCACGTCTTTAATCTCGGTAAGAGATTTTTTACCCAGGTTCGGCGTTTTCAGCAACTCAACCTCGGTACGCTGTACCAGATCACCGATATAGTGGATAGCTTCTGCCTTCAGGCAGTTAGCAGAGCGGACAGTCAATTCCAGATCGTCAACAGGGCGCAGCAGGATCGGATCGAATTCTGGTTTCTCTTCTTTAACTTCCGGCTGACGTACATCACGTAAGTCAACGAAAGCTTCAAGTTGTTCTGCCAGGATGGTTGCCGCACGACGAATCGCCTCTTCAGGATCGATTGTGCCGTTAGTTTCCATTTCGATGACCAGCTTGTCCAGGTCGGTACGCTGTTCTACACGCGCTGCTTCAACATTGTAGGCAATACGCTCTACAGGGCTGTAGCATGCGTCGACCAGCAGACGGCCGATTGGGCGCTCATCTTCTTCCGAATGAATTCGGGCAGAAGCCGGCACATAACCACGACCGCGCTGAACTTTGATACGCATGCTAATAGCTGCGTTCTCATCGGTCAGGTGGCAGATCACGTGCTGCGGCTTGACGATTTCAACATCACCGTCGTGGGTGATGTCGGCTGCAGTCACAGGGCCAATGCCAGATTTATTCAGAGTAAGAATAACTTCATCTTTACCCTGAACTCTCACCGCCAGCCCTTTCAGGTTGAGCAGGATTTCAAGGATATCTTCCTGAACGCCTTCTTTGGTGCTGTACTCATGAAGTACACCATCAATCTCAACCTCGGTCACCGCGCAACCCGGCATCGATGAGAGCAGAATACGGCGCAGTGCGTTACCCAGAGTATGGCCAAAGCCACGCTCTAAAGGCTCAAGGGTCACCTTGGCGTGCGTCGAACTCACTTGCTCGATATCTACCAGGCGCGGTTTTAGAAACTCTGTCACAGAACCCTGCATTGTGTCCTCTCTTTGGTACTAAGCTTTACTTGGAGTAAAGCTCGACGATCAGGTGTTCGTTAATGTCCGCAGACAGATCAGAACGTTCTGGCTGACGCTTGAACGTACCTTCCATCTTGCCAGCATCAACTTCCAGCCAGGTTGGCTTTTCACGCTGCTCAGCCAGCTCCAGAGCGGCCTTCACGCGAGATTGCTTTTTCGCTTTCTCACGAATGCTAACAACGTCATTCGCTTTAACCTGATAAGAAGCGATGTTAACAACACGACCGTTTACCATGATTGCTTTGTGGCTAACCAGCTGACGTGATTCAGCACGAGTAGCGCCGAAGCCCATACGGTATACAACGTTGTCCAGACGACCTTCCAGCAGAGCCAGCAGGTTTTCACCTGTGTTGCCTTTCAGACGTGCTGCTTCTTTATAGTAGTTACGGAACTGACGCTCCAGCACACCGTACATACGGCGAACTTTTTGCTTTTCACGCAACTGCACACCATAGTCAGACAGACGCGGTTTACGCGCACCGTGCTGGCCAGGAGCTTGTTCAATTTTACACTTGGTATCGATCGCGCGAACGCCAGACTTAAGGAATAAGTCGGTGCCCTCACGACGGCTCAGCTTGAGCTTAGGACCCAAATATCTTGCCATTTTCTATCTCCAACTAACCTAAAAAACGGAGCGTTATACGCGACGTTTTTTCGGCGGACGACAACCGTTATGAGGGATCGGAGTCACATCAGTAATATTAGTGATGCGGAAACCAGCGGCGTTCAGAGCGCGAACAGTAGATTCACGACCCGGACCCGGACCTTTAACCATAACTTCCAGATTCTTGATGCCGTATTCTTTTACGGCTTCAGCGCAACGCTCTGCTGCAACCTGAGCTGCAAACGGAGTGGATTTGCGAGAACCACGGAAACCGGAACCACCGGCTGTTGCCCAACCCAATGCGTTACCCTGACGATCAGTAATAGTAACGATGGTGTTGTTGAAAGAAGCATGGATATGAGCCACGCCGTCAGAGACTTGTTTTCTTACACGTTTACGTGCACGAACTGGTGCCTTTGCCATTATTCAATCACCCCGATTATTTCTTGATCGGTTTGCGCGGACCCTTACGGGTACGTGCGTTGGTCTTAGTACGCTGACCGCGCACTGGCAGACCACGACGATGACGCAAACCGCGATAGCAACCAAGATCCATCAGGCGCTTGATGCTCATGCTGATTTCACGGCGCAGATCACCTTCAACGACAAATTTGGCAACTTCGTCACGCAGCGTGTCGATTTGTTCTTCAGACAGCTCACTGATCTTAACATCTTCAGCGATACCCGCTGCAGCCAGAATGGCTTTAGAACGGGTCTTGCCGACGCCGTAGATCGAAGTTAATGCGATCACAGCATGTTTCTGATCAGGAATGTTAATGCCTGCTATACGGGCCACTATGCACTCCTACTATTTAATATGTACGCACCATGCTGAAAAGCCCGTTTTCAGGATACTCAAATGGAAACGTACAGACATACAAAAGATTGGCTGGCTAATCTAGCCAGCTCAACCCAACTTTGCAAGAAAAATATGCGAAATAATCAGCCTTGGCGCTGTTTATGCTTCGGCTCGGCACTGCAAATCACACGGATGACACCATCACGCTTAACGATTTTGCAGTTACGGCATAATTTCTTGACGGAAGCACGAACTTTCATTTTTACTCTCCGTAACTTCTCAGGCGACCATTTAGCGGCCGTAGCCTTTCAGGTTCGCCTTCTTCAATGCAGACTCATACTGACTGGACATCATCAGAGTTTGCACTTGAGCCATAAAGTCCATAATCACGACAACAACGATAAGCAGTGAGGTCCCACCGAAGTAGAACGGTACTTTCATTGCATCACGCATGAACTCCGGGATCAGGCAGATAAAAGTAATATAAAGCGCACCAACCAAAGTCAGGCGAGTCATTACTTTATCGATATACTTCGCCGTTTGCTCTCCCGGACGAATTCCTGGTACAAATGCACCGGACTTCTTCAGGTTATCTGCTGTTTCACGCGGGTTGAAGACCAACGCCGTGTAGAAGAAACAGAAGAAGATGATCGCAGACGCATAGAGTAACACATAAAGTGGTTGCCCAGGCTGCAAATACAGCGAAATTGTTGTCAGCCAGTTCCAACCAGTACCGCCCCCGAACCATGACGCGATGGTTGCCGGGAACAGAATAATACTGGAAGCGAAGATAGCCGGGATAACCCCCGCCATGTTCACTTTCAGCGGTAAATGTGTGCTCTGTGCAGCATAGACACGACGACCCTGCTGACGTTTAGCGTAGTTCACCACAATGCGGCGTTGACCACGTTCAACGAAGACAACAAAGAACGTCACTGCAAATACTAATACTGCAACCAACAGCAACAGGAGGAAGTGCAGGTCGCCTTGACGCGCTTGCTCGATAGTATGGGCGATGGCTGGCGGGAGGCCCGCAACAATACCGGCGAAGATAATGATAGAGATACCGTTACCGATACCACGCTCAGTAATCTGTTCGCCGAGCCACATCAGGAACATTGTCCCTGTGACCAGACTTACAACAGCGGTGAAGTAGAATGCAAAGCCCGGGTTTAACACCAGGCCCTGCATACCAGGCATATTCGGCAGACCGGTAGCAATACCGATCGACTGGAATATTGCCAGCACCAGAGTACCGTAACGGGTGTACTGACTAATCTTACGACGTCCAGACTCCCCTTCTTTCTTCAACTCTGCCAGGGCCGGATGAACGACCGTCAGCAGCTGGATAATAATAGATGCCGAAATGTACGGCATAATACCCAATGCAAAGATAGAAGCACGGCTGAGAGCACCACCAGAGAACATGTTGAACATTTCAATGATGGTGCCTCGCTGTTGCTCAAGCAGTTTGGCAAGTACAGCGGCATCGATACCAGGGATCGGAATAAAAGAGCCAATACGGAACACAATCAGCGCGCCGATAACAAACAGCAGTCTGCGTTTCAGCTCGCCAAATCCACCTTTGGCACTTTGAAAATCTAATCCCGGTTGCTTAGCCATCTGCTACTTATTCCTCAATTTTACCGCCAGCAGCTTCGATAGCAGCACGAGCACCTTTAGTAACACGCAGGCCACGAACAGTTACCGGAGTAGAAACTTCACCAGCCAGGATCACTTTCGCGAACTCGATCTGGATACCGATAATGTTTGCTGCTTTCAGCGTGTTCAGGTCTACAACGCCGCCTTCAACTTTCGCCAGGTCAGACAGACGGATTTCCGCTGTGATCGCTGCTTTGCGAGAGGTGAAGCCGAACTTCGGCAGACGACGGTACAGTGGCATCTGGCCACCCTCGAAACCGCGACGTACGCCACCGCCAGAACGAGAGTTCTGACCTTTGTGACCACGACCACCGGTTTTGCCGAGGCCAGAACCGATACCACGACCCAGGCGTTTACCCGCCTTTTTAGAGCCTTCGGCCGGAGACAGAGTATTTAAACGCATCTCTTACTCCTCAACTTTAACCATGAAGTAAACCGCGTTGACCATACCACGAACAGCAGGAGTATCCTCGCGCTCAACGGTATGACCAATACGACGCAGACCCAGGCCAAGCAGCGTTGCCTTGTGTTTCGGCAGACGACCGATTGCACTGCGGGTTTGAGTGATTTTAATAGTCTTTGCCATGGTCAATTACCCCAGAATTTCTTCAACGGATTTACCACGCTTGGCAGCGACCATTTCTGGAGAATTCATATTTTCCAGGCCATCAATAGTTGCACGAACCACGTTGATCGGGTTGGTGGAACCATATGCTTTGGCCAGAACGTTATGAACCCCAGCAACTTCCAGAACGGCGCGCATTGCACCACCGGCGATGATACCGGTACCTTCTGAAGCTGGCTGCATGAATACACGAGAACCCGTGTGAACACCTTTAACTGGGTGCTGCAGGGTGCCGTTGTTCAGCGCGACGTTAATCATATTGCGACGGGCTTTTTCCATCGCTTTCTGGATCGCTGCTGGAACTTCACGCGCTTTACCGTAACCAAAACCAACGCGACCGTTACCATCGCCTACTACAGTCAGAGCTGTGAAGGAGAAAATACGACCACCTTTAACGGTTTTAGATACGCGGTTTACCGCGATCAGCTTTTCCTGCAGTTCGCCAGCCTGTTTTTCGATGTGAGCCATCTTACACCTCTACCTTAGAACTGAAGGCCAGCTTCACGGGCAGCATCTGCCAGTGCCTGGACACGACCATGATATTGGAACCCGGAACGGTCAAAGGAAACATTGCTGATGCCTTTTTCCAGAGCGCGTTCTGCAACAGCTTTACCTACAGCTGCAGCGGCGTCTTTGTTACCGGTGTACTTCAATTGCTCTGCAATAGCTTTTTCTACAGTAGAAGCAGCTACCAGAACTTCAGAACCGTTTGGTGCAATGACCTGTGCGTAAATATGACGCGGGGTACGATGTACCACCAGGCGAGTTGCACCCAGCTCTTTGAGCTTGCGGCGTGCGCGGGTCGCACGACGGATACGAGCAGATTTCTTATCCATAGTGTTACCTTACTTCTTCTTAGCCTCTTTGGTACGCACGACTTCGTCGGCGTAACGAACACCCTTGCCTTTATAAGGCTCAGGACGACGGTAGGCGCGCAGATCTGCTGCAACCTGACCGATCACCTGCTTATCAGCGCCTTTCAGCACGATTTCAGTTTGAGTCGGACATTCTGCAGTGATACCGGCCGGCAGTTTATGCTCAACAGGATGAGAGAAACCTAAAGCCAGGTTTACTACATCCCCTTTGACCGCTGCACGATAACCTACACCAACCAGCTGAAGCTTTTTAGTGAAGCCTTCGGTAACACCAACAACCATTGAGTTCAGCAGGGCACGCGCGGTACCAGCCTGAGCCCATCCATCCACGAAACCATCACGCGGACCGAAGGTCAGAGCATTATCTGCATGTTTAACTTCAACAGCATTGTTGAGGGTACGAGTCAGCTCGCCGTTTTTACCTTTGATCGTAATAACCTGACCGTCGATTTTTACATCAACGCCGGCAGGAATAACGACCGGTGCTTTAGCAACACGAGACATTCTTTCCTCCGATTAGGCTACGTAGCAGATAATTTCGCCACCAAGACCAGCCTGGCGCGCTGCACGATCAGTCATAACACCTTTAGAGGTAGAAACAACTGCGATACCAAGACCAGCCATAACTTTCGGCAGCTCATCTTTTTTCTTATAGATGCGCAGACCTGGGCGGCTGACACGCTGAATGCTTTCTACAACAGCTTTACCCTGGAAATACTTGAGAGTAAGTTCCAGTTCCGGCTTGGTGTCGCCTTCAACTTTAAAATCTTCGATAAAACCTTCTTCCTTCAGCACGTTGGCAATTGCCACTTTCAGCTTGGCGGAAGGCATGGTGACCGCAACTTTGTTCGCGGCCTGACCGTTACGGATACGGGTCAGCATATCCGCGATCGGATCTTGCATGCTCATCTGTCTTTACTCCCGTGATTCAATTGGTAATTACCAGCTAGCCTTTTTCAAGCCTGGTACTTCACCGCGCATGGCGGCTTCACGCAGTTTGATACGGCTCAACCCAAACTTGCCCACATAACCATGTGGACGACCTGTTTGACGACAGCGGTTACGCTGACGAGACGGGCTGGAATCACGCGGCAGAGACTGCAGCTTGAGAACCGCATTCCAACGATCTTCGTCGGAAGCGTTCACATCAGAAATGATCGCTTTCAGTTCAGCGCGTTTAGCGAAGAATTTATCAGCTAAAGCTACGCGCTTTACTTCGCGTGCTTTCATTGATTGCTTAGCCATTCAGTAACCCTACCTTACTTGCGGAACGGGAAGTCAAAGGCAGCCAGCAGAGCACGGCCTTCTTCGTCAGATTTCGCAGTAGTGGTAATGGTAATATCCAAACCACGCACGCGGTCGACTTTATCGTAGTCGATTTCTGGGAAGATGATCTGCTCACGGACACCCATGCTGTAGTTACCACGACCGTCGAAAGACTTAGCGGACAAGCCACGGAAGTCACGGATACGTGGAACAGCAATAGTGATCAGGCGCTCAAAGAACTCCCACATGCGTTCGCCACGCAGAGTTACTTTACAGCCGATCGGATAGCCCTGACGGATTTTGAAGCCTGCAACTGATTTGCGTGCTTTGGTGATCAACGGCTTTTGACCGGAGATTGCTGTCAGATCAGCTGCTGCGTTATCCAGCAGTTTCTTGTCAGCGATCGCTTCACCAACACCCATGTTCAGGGTGATCTTCTCGACCCGAGGGACTTGCATGACAGAATTGTAGTTAAACTCAGTCATGAGTTTGTTAACTACTTCGTCTTTGTAGTAATCATGCAGTTTCGCCATCGTACTACTCCAAATTACTTGATAGTTTCGCTGTTAGACTTGAAGAAACGGACTTTTTTGCCGTCTTCGAATCTAAAGCCTACACGGTC
>Ga0207713_1001455_pt1 | contig 18854 bp, 14 predicted proteins | sample KBSS64metaG_FD_184404 | JGI IMG/M metagenome (GOLD analysis project Ga0207713, IMG submission 184404) | Switchgrass rhizosphere microbial communities from Kellogg Biological Station, Michigan, USA - KBS S6-4 metaG (SPAdes) (version 2) | ecosystem: Host-associated > Plants > Roots > Rhizosphere >... | reverse complement strand
AAAGTGAAATTTTTTCCTCATGCCGTGATATTTCTTCCATTAAGAAAGATATTCTCATGCTTGAATACAAAATTAAAGAATTGCGTGATGAGAAAGAATGTCCAACATGCGCCAGTATTTGTACGTCCGAAACCAAGTTTTGTCCAAACTGCGGCCATAGCTTTCAAGTCGAAGCTCCCCCTGCTCCTGAAGAAGAAGCCGCTATTAAGCACTGCACAAACTGTGGAACGCAAAATGACGCTAAAGCCAAATTCTGCGGGGGATGTGGAAATCACTTCAGTTAAAAAAGCCAACTATAAAAGTTGGCTTTTTGCTTTATTTTTCTTTAATTACAAAATCTCTAAGCGTAAAATCAGTTGTCTTTTCATCGTTACCGTCTACGCTGTTGTTCACTAAAGTTACCGTCAACAGCTTTCCATCTGCTGGAAACTCAAATGGAATTGGTACATCAGTCGATGGATCAAATTCTTTTGTTTTCTCCACCACTTTTCCTTCTACTTTAAATTCTAAATGAAATGGAATTCCTGAGTTAGAAATCAAAGTTCCTTTTGCTACCCTGTTTTTGATATCAGAGTCACTTAAATCATAGGAAATATATTCTCCATTATTTCCACCAGTAATCGAAATATCATGGTAGTAGTCACTGACTTCCCAAGCACCTTCTTCAGATGACGTACCGTTTGCCCACAAACTTTCTTCTTGCTTTTCCGAATCTTTCACTTGTTCATTAATATTAAGAAGCATCTCTTGCAAGATAACGCCGGTATTTTTAGCACTATTTCCACTAACGCTGTTATTGACAAGTTTGACTGTAAATATTTTTCCTTCTACAGGAATGTTAAACGGAATAGGAGTGCCGTTTCCTTTTAACTGCTTTGTCACCGCTACTCGCTTGTTGTCTACGTAAAATTCTAGTTTAAAAGGAATTCCTCCATTTGGAATAATCCCGCCCGTGACGGATCCTTTTTTCACGCCAAACGCTTCTAAATTATACGTAACATAGGAACTATTTTCTCCATTTGATAAGGTCACTGAATGATAAGAACTACTGCTTTCCCAATCTCCAGCCGATGAATATACATTATCGTTCCAAAAGCTTTCCATTTTCTTCGGTTCTTTTTGTTTATCGTAGCTGTAAAGGTTAAACGTTAAATCATTTAAACTAATAGCCGTGGTTTTAGAACTATCTCCGCTTACACTTTTGTTTTTAACTTTAAAGGTTAGGATACGGCCTTTAGGGACATCGATATCTAACGTTACGTTTTTATCTTGACTGAGCTTTTTTGTTTTATAAATCACTTTAGAATCTACTAGCACATCTATTTCCGCAGCAATTCCATCCGTTAAGGCAATATTTCCAGTTAACGTTGCTTTATCGGCTTGATAGCTAAGTAAATCATAAGACACGTAGTCACCGTTGCTGCCGCTGTTAAGGTAGATACTATGATTGCTTTCACTCGTATCCCACTCACCGCTTTGCGCCATAAGATCTTGCGACCACAGGGAAATTGTTTCTTTGCTTTCTTTTCCGCTGCTCGTTGCACTGCTTTGACTATCTGCCGCGGCATCAGCTCCTACTGTTGCTGTTGATCCTTTTGTTGTTTTAAAGAATGTTCCTACATAAGGCAAATCTTCTTTGAATTGATAGCTAACAAACCCTACTGCTGCCAGCACTAATACTAAAACCGATAATATTTTAAATTTTTTAAATATTTTCTTTTTCGGTTTTGTCTTTTCTGTATGATTTGTCTCACCGCGATAATTAGACTGATTATGTACTTGATTAGCTGCTTGTTGTACACGAGGTTGAGATGGTACTGCTGCTTTTGGAGGAGCAGAACTTGTTGCCTGCGGTTGTTTGTTCATTTGCTGATGTTCATTCATCTTTTGTTGAATCTGTTGAATTACAAGCTGTAATTCTTTGTAGAGGGCATCATTTGGACTCAATCGTTCACATACCGTCTGATATAAATTTAAGGCACCTTTATAATCTTTAATGCGCTCTAATTCGCCCGCTTTTTTTAGCAGTTCTTCTTGCCCCTCTTGAGTTCTAGCTATACTTTCATTTTGATGCTGCTGCTTAGACTGATTAAAATTCCAACCTAGCGTTTGGGTCTTTATGCTTTGAAGCGCTGCTAGCCATTCACTAAACTTTGGACATTCCGTTAATTCTGCGCTTTGCCAAGCTTGAATAAATAGCTGTGCCACTTCATTTCCCCACGTCTTCGTTAAAGAAGCAATCATCATTTCATATCTAGCTGATTTAGTTTGAAGCTCTTGCGGGTCAAAAAAACTATCTCCGTACGAATGATCTCGAATGTCAGCATCACACCATGCCAACATCTCAGAAAGTAAAATAGCTCCTGAAAAACGATCGGCTTCTGCACTCCAAAATCCTGTACGAATCGCTTTGTGAACTGCATATCCCGGAGATCCCAAAGGCATAGCGTCGGGTGTTTCCATATTAGCTGAAAACATTTGCTCTAAATCAACGAGCTCCACTTTAGAAGAAGTATGAGAAGAGATTAAACCTGGTAGCATAACGTTAGGAGCTGATAAATCACAGTGAGCTAGCTGTTCTTTTTCCATACTTGTTAAAACGCCACCTAAAGACTTAGCTAGATCTAGGCTTTCATTTTTTGTAATAATTTTTTTCTCTAGCATGACGTCAGCCCATGTCGGCCCTTCAATCCAAGGCATAATTGCACTATAAAGCAAGTCTTCGTGTTCATTAACTAACTCATTATCTGTTTCAGGTATAACGACTGTTCGATTACTAACAGATAAGCCAGCGATGTGTTTATAGGTATTAAGCATACTTGCCTGTTTACTCATACCTCCTACTCGATATTTAGGTCTGAATACTTTTAAGGCAACAGGGTGTTCATTTTTATCTTCAGGGTTTAATTTATACACCACACCTTGCCTGCCCTCTTGTCCATAAGGAAAACCGGGAGCTGATGGATGTTCCGCCATTTTATAATTTGTACCTCGAAAGCGGATGCTTGCATTTACTTGTGGTTCAAAAGCCATTTATAAGCCTCCATTTTTTTATTTTTTCAGCTGTGATATGCAAGAAAAGAACCAGCACTCTTAGGAATACTGGCCTTATCTACAAATCTATTAACGTACGTTATCAGCTTGACGAAAGCGTTGCGCAATTTGTTTTAACTCTGTACTAACCTGCTCCAACAGCTGCGTGTACTGTTTCATTTTTTTCTTAGAATCTTCAAAGTCATGGAAAAAACGTTCTGATGTCATCCCGTCCCATTGACTATTCATAGCAGATACCGTTTGAGATAATTTTGTGGATGCTTGTTGGTTTTGATCAGAAGCAGCCTTAAACTGTTTTGCTACCTTTTCTAATTCATCTGGTGATACTAATATGCGATTGCCCGCCATAATTCTTTCCTCCTATAAAAAAGCATTTTCTAGAAAATATATATTCATTTTATAATAATTCTATGTTACTAGTAAATACTTTTTTCACCATATATAACAATTTTATCTTCTATTACCACTCATTCAGTTTATGACTATTTTCTTATAGTTAATTCTCAAAAATTATCGTTGAGGAGAAACATTGTAGTTTAGTTGTTTCACCCACTTTTCAGGCGTATAACCATCTGAATAAGGGTACGCTATTTTCACTTTTTGGCTCTTACGCTTATAGAAATATCCTTCGCCGGCAGGCAGCTCTTGGTCAGCTTCCTGATAAGGAACACGAATATTAAAAAGCTGAAGATCTGTACTATTTGTCGTACCAAGTAAAAAGCCACATCCTACTTTACGAATATCAGCGACACCAGCATCATAGCTACTTGAGAGATAATCTGCTTGACCGCCTATGATCAGATAGCAGTCTTTTCCTTTATTGTGATTGATAATTTTTAAAAGCAAATTCTCAATTTCATTATCAAATGAAGCTAAAGCTAGTAATTTATCAATCTTATCAATAATAATAACGAGCTTTGGTACAGTAATTTCCGTACTCAAATCTGCCTGTTCCTCTTCTAAAAACGAGAGGTTCGTTACTCGTCTATCAAGTTCATCACTTATACCCTGTAGAATTCTTTCTACATTTTCTGCATGATAGCCAATGTCTTTGACATGTGAAAGATTTCGATATGCCATAATTCCGTCTCGTGTCGGGTCAGCATCAATTAGGTATAAATGAAGCTCCTCAGGTGAAAGAGTAGAAGACATAGAAAGAAAAATTGTTTTTAGCGCGCTCGTAATTCCACCTTCAATCCTTCCAGAAACAAGTGTTGTAGGGTTATCTTCGATTCGCAAATAGTATGGTTCAAGAGATTCAATTTGAAGCCCAACTGGAAATCCAGCTGAATGATCTGTGCTACCAATTAAATGTGGTAATGAAATCTCAGATTGCAACATTGGAACAGCAGGAGCCTCCATTCCAGTCCAGGTATTCCTTAATTGTTGGATTTTCTCTCGCAATAATTTTGTACGTTCTACTTCACTTTCTCCTTCCGTTGCGAGTGCCGTCTGAAATTGCAACGGAGGTACAGATCCTTTAGCAAATGCTCGACCTGCAGGAAGACGTGACGGCGCCTTATTTAATCGTCCTACGATAGAATGATAGTCGCTTGAATCAGCTAATTCATATGCAACACCAGAAGGAATATTGCTGCGAATCTTCTCATAAAAGTCTGTTACTTTATTTGCTGTGATAACAAAATAGATGCCTAAATTCGCACCTTCACGAAGGATCATTTCTAGCTGCTCTTCTTGTTCTTCAAATGATTTTCTGAAAGTAGCATATCCATCTAATAAAACGACTATAGCTGGAAGCTTCTCGTAACCGGATTGACGATAAGTCGCTAATGTTTTGGTACCAAGCTTGGAAAATAAATCTTTTCTTCTTGTTAATTCTTTACACAGCATAATGAAAAAACGCTTTACTTTTTCATGCTCTTCTTCTTGTATGACGTCTCCCACATGTGGAAGCTTAGCAAAATCTCGAAGCATCTTGCCAAAGTCCAACATATACAAGTGAAGGTCTTCTGGAGAATGAGTAGAAGTCAGCGACAGCGTTAGCGTCTGAAGAAAGGTTGTTTTCCCAGTTCCAGGCATTCCATAGATAGCCATATGACCTTCATTTAAATTTACCCTAAACGAATATTGTTCTTGATTTTCCACATCATCAATCTTTCCAACGACTGGACGAAGCCAATTATCGTTCGTTTCTTCTTTTTTATTTTCTTGTAAGTCAGCTAGGTATAATTCTTCAGGAAGCGGATCTTGCCACGGTCCTTGGAGAGAAGTAATTCCTTGCTCAATAGCTGCTTGCTGAATGTATTCATTTAGAACATCTAGCTGCTTGCGCGTGGAGTTTGTTGCTTTCGCTACTCCAGCTTTTTTTGTTCTTTCTCCACTTAACGCTACTTCAGCAATCTTAATTTCTTCTTGTCCCTTTTCCATATACGGGGCTCCGCTCCAAGCAGATTGAAATAACTCGAGTACTTCATCACTACCTACTTGCAAGTAGCCTCGACCCGGTATATTAATACGAGCAGCATTTGGAATCTTTAACATATCTCTGCTGTCCGCGTCGTCTTGTACACGTAAACAAATACGAAAACGCGAGTTGCTCCAGATTTTATCATCTACTACTCCTGCTGGCTTTTGAGTAGCTAGTAGCAAATGCACTCCTAACGTTCGTCCTACGGCTGCGATACTGATTAACTCATCCATAAATTCAGGCTGTTCTTTTTTTAACTGCGCAAATTCATCAATGACAATAAACAAATGCGGCAGCGGATTTTGGATGCGTTCAGGTGATTGATAGTATTCATCAATATGCTGAAGGTTTCCGGCATGATTAAAAATCTGCTGACGTCTTACTAATTCTGCTTTCAAAGAGGTTTTTGCTCTTTCGATAATATTCTCATCTTCTAGGTTGGTAATGGTCGCAATAACGTGAGGCAATCCGCTAAATGTATTGGACATTCCTCCTCCTTTATAATCAATGAGCATAAAGGCCATTTCATGAGGATGGTAGTTAACCGCTAAAGAAGCAATAATTGTTTGAATAACTTCACTTTTTCCTGAACCAGTTGTTCCAGCCATTAATCCATGGGGACCATGTCCATTTTTTTCAATTTTGTCATGAATATTTAAGATAACCTCTTTTCCTCCTGCTCGGAAACCAATAGGAACAGGAAAAGAAGTTGGATAGCGATTTTGCGCCCATCGTTCTTTCAGATTTAATTCTTCCATACGATTAATGTTAAATAAATCTAAAAGCGTGACCACTTTCGGGATAGCTTCAGCTGAAGATTGTTTTAAACGAATAGGTGCCATCATTCGTGCCATTTTCTCCGCTTCTTTCAATGAAAAAACATCCGGTTGAAACGAAACTTCTTGACGATCAAAGCTTTCTTTTCCCGTAGATAATGTCTGAATTAGCGTACCTTGATTTCCTGAAGCCTCTATAATTAGCTGACACTGCATAGGCAGTGCTTCTTTTCGATCAGCAAATAAAAACGTACACGCTCCTACCGTATCTGCTTCTTTCAGTAACAGAGGAACTAACGGGTCTTCTTCTACAAAATGAGCGGCTGATAAGAAAAAAGTCCATATAGGAAGGTTTTGCTGTTGTTTTCCTTCTGCATCTCTATAAATTTTTCTAATATTCAATTTACTAAAAAGCTGTTCAAACATCTTTGTTGCATTTTGTTGGTCCTTCGCTAAAAATCTACTTTCTTTCCCCTCATCCCACGTATGAGGAAGCCAACGCATCCAATCCCATTCTTTTTCATCTTCTTCTGGATAAAAAGAAGCAATTTTCACTTCATCGGGTGAATGATGTGTAACTAATTGCAGAGTAATCAACCGAACCATATTCATAATATCTTGCTTACTTCCTACGATTCCAACTACCTTACTTTCAAATAAAGGGAGCTGAATAGGTGAAGGGCCTATCGACTGATGATTGAAGGAAACTTCCTGAGCTTTTGAAATCAACGGATCGATTTCATATCCGTCTTCTATAGGAACATTAATATTTACTCGAAACGGCTGCTCTCCTTGGCCAATTCGAAGATTTAAAAAATCATCACTTTCTGGTGAGCGTTCCCATAAAGAGCTTCTACGTTCTCTAATACGTCTCACACACTCATCAGGAGAGGGGTTGGTTGCTGATAATACTTTCATTTGCTGCTGCTGTAAATCTTTCAGCTCCTCCGTATGGTTTTGCAAGTGACCGAGATAAGTCGTTTCCCGTTGCTTCATTTCTTTTTTATACTGATACTTTAACCTTCCATACGAAAACATTGAGTAGAGAAATGAAAACACCATGGGTACACTCGATGCCATCATAAATAAAAGATAGGTACTGGAAGAAGCGGTCTCCATTTTTTGCGAGATATAATAAAATAGCCCTACACTCAATGCAGTAGAAATTAAGGGAATAATTAATTGTTCCATAGACATAGAAGGCTTCTGCGGTTCAGCAGGAGGTCTATGTATCGTAATATCTTTTGTAGGTAACGTTCGTTTTACACGAGGGGCCCGTTGAAAATAAGGTGATTTATCAAGCATGTTCTTCACTCCTTTAGATTTATTCAATTACTTTCCACGCATTTTCTTCTTTTGGTTTCACTTCTTCTCTTATTAGTTCTAACGAATGTGTCCCCAGCTCTTCTTGCGCAAAAGCGTGAGTATTCTCTTCTTCAGCTGAAACAAATGACACTCTAGGTGCTGATAGTGTTCGACTATTCTTCACTAAACGAAGGTATACACCATCCCATACTCCAACTTCATATAAACGATAATGATTATCTACCTTTTGCCATTCTTCTTTACTTAATGAAAACTCTACGTTGTATAAATTTGCTTCAAGTGGATTACTAGATGGCATTTGTTCTATTAATTTTTCGACAAGGCGGACGCACATCACATCGTTTGGTAGCTCTAAGTCTTTTTCCATCATATTTTCAGAAATAAATGTTACTAAAATGTTTGTCACAATGTATTCTCCTTTCTCTGCTACTTTAATCTGTACTAAATGGATCCTGTGTTTTTTATACAGTATCGTCTTCTCTTGTTAATTTACGTTGAAATAATAGCTTTAACGAATGGCTTTGTTCTTCTAGTACAGATTCATTGTTCCACCCAATCTCTAAAAATGTTAAATCATCACTTTCTGCTTTGCCATTTGCTTGTTGAATGATGTTTTTTAATTCTTCATTTTTGATAGGATAAGTGAAGTAGTCTAGTTCAGAAAGTCCATCTGTATAAACTGTCAGTCTATCAATACGATTCTTTTCCAAAGCGTCCATAGTAAATACGTGTGGTTCCCCTCCAACTGGTCCCCTTTTTGTTGACCACCGCTGATTTGTCAAAAACGGCGCTTTCAGCAACTGAGAACAATCTTGATTCCCCCTCCACAATTTCACTTTAGAATCTCCTTGCCATGCTAAGACGATCTTTGGCTGAGACTGTTGGACATTCAAAAAATCGATTCGTCCACAAACAAAAGTAGCTTCGCTTCCAAGAGTTCTTTTTTCTTCAAGCACTTCTTTATGAAAACCACCAATGCTAGGATCTAATGGAATGTTTTCAACTTCACTTGTAGCTTCAGGGATTAAGTCAGATAAAAATATGGATAAGGCGCTTTGTAGTTCCACCTCATTCCATCTGTCTTGATTTGTTTGCTTCTCTAACCATTCACAAAGTTTCTCCCCTAAAAATGCAGCGGCTACATCTCCGTGGAAAGATAAGCCCACTCCATCGCATACAGCAAAAATAAATTGATCTTCTGAACAACGGTAAATTAGATAATCTTGACCTACCTCATTTTCTAACTGCGACTCAGCTGACCTCGCATAAGCATAGCGATACTGAAACCGACCTTTTTTCTTCATTTGTAGAGAGAGCTCTTGAAATTGATTCACTTGAAATTCTTCTCTATTTTTCACACCATCACCTCTTTAATTCGCTTAACGTATTGGTGTTGCTGAAGACATTTGGAAGCCTAATGACACTAGTTCAAGATTGGTTCCCGGAAGCAACATTTTAGCTCCTTGCTGAATCGAATAACCTTCGTCTATCATTAATTCTCGGTAACTCTCTGGAATAGGAGATGACATCCTCTTTAATTTATTAGCATATTCGTCTTTTAACATGTCCTCTGACATAATCCCTGTCCATTTTTTTACGTTCGTAATGGGGATATCCACGACATCATCAGATATGAATATATTTTCAACTAGCACAGGCCCGTCGTTAACTCTCATATTCATAATTCGATTGACAACGGGCTCTGGATCTTCGCCCGTATACTCACCGTCTGTCATATGAAAAATGAGGGGTGCTGGACAGTCTTTCATATAAGACAATTCCTCTTTTAATTTTCTTTCTACTACTGAAAACGCTCGAGCAGTATCGGTTAATCTTTCTGTTCTCAGCTTCACATCGCTTTTTCTTGCTAATTCATCAATGCCTTTCGTACCATCTAATACATCATAGACATGATCACTATAAGCAAAAATAGAAATGCGATACCTAGGAGACACTCTGCTTCCTTTCGTTGAACGAAAGACCATTTGACGAATGGCTTTATTTAGCGCAGCCTCTACTATTTCAATTCGTGTTTTGTCTCCCATTTGAATGTTCATTGACGCACTCACATCAATTAAATAAATAATATAGGCAGGCGTTTGCTGCGTGGCTTGTACAGTATAATTCATTACATTCACCCCGTATAAATCAGATATAAAACATGGCTAACCTTTTATGCAAAAAAGTTAGCCTGTTATCTAAACGTAAAATGTCTTAAGACGCTTGTTTTCCAACCTGCTGTTCAGCCTTGGCAGGATCAACGTGAAGCGGTATATCTTGATGTAGTTTATACTTCAAAATTCGCTTTACCGATTCATCAATTCGTTCTTCAGTGATTTTGTGACTTTTTACTGCTTTTAAAATACCGTTATAGATTTTCTCTTGATTTTCAAGAGTATGACAAACTAATAGTACATCTGCACCCGCTTGTACAGTTTTTATCCCTAAATCTTCATATGTAAAATGTTTGCTTACCGCTCCCATTTCTAAATCATCTGTCACAACCATTCCTTTATATCCAAGTTTGCCGCGCAATAAGTCTTGGATAATAATCGGTGAAACGCTCGCTTGATTTTTCTTATCGTAGGCAGGGTATTTAATATGGGTAACCATCACAAAGAACTGCTCATTATCTACGTCATTAATAATTTGTTTAAATGGATAAATATCTTTGTTTTCTAACTCTGACCGGTTAGCTTCTACAGAAGATGTCTCTACGTGTGGATCTACATTACTTCGTCCATTACCTGGAAAATGTTTCAAAACACCCGTTATCCCTGCATCCTTTAATCCTTTTAATGCCTGCTCACCAAATGTAGTGGCTTTTCGTTCATCTGTTCCAAACGATCGAGTGTCTGTATCAGATAAATCTAATACAGGCGCGTAATTCAAGTTTATTCCCATAGCCGATAATTCTTTTCCATTTTTATTGGCTGTTTGATAAACCTTTTGCTGATTCGATGCCTTTCCTAACTCTTGCTGAGAAGGGAGATGCGATACTTTGTTTCTCATTCGAACGATCGTTCCCCCTTCTTGGTCTATACTCATAATTAAAGGTATTTGATGTGGTGTTTTTTGAGCTAAATCTTGCAAGTCATTGGTTAGTGTCGCTACTTGATAAGGGTTCTCCATATTACGGTCATATAAAATCACGCCCCCTACGTGATAAGAGGAAATCATTTTTTTAATATGAGCGTCAGCTTCCTTGGTTTGAAAGCCAACAACCATCATCTGCCCTACTTTTTCTTCTATACTCATCGTTTTTAATATCTGCTCAGCTTTTTCTTCTACGTTGCCATGAGATTCTGAAGAAAAACCTTCTTTTTTCTTAGCTTCTTTCACAGGTTCTTTTGCTTTATTTGCGGCTTTTTGTTCTATTTTTTCAGCCGTAACTTTTTCTACTTTGTGTTGATTTATATACTTATAAGGGACCATAATGACTACAAAAACCAGCAGGGCCATAATGGCACATAAAATAAACGTTTTTTTCTTTAATGTCTTCATTCTACTCTCGAATCTACTTTCTCAAGGTGCGCTTCATCCAGCTTCCAGTGACCATTTTCTTTCAAAAGATCCCAGCTTCCTTGCCATTGTTGTACAAGCGTCGAATCAGCTTCACCATTATCATAAGAAGTCATTTCAATATAAGCCGTTGCTTCATTTCCATCCACTTCCGTAACGTCTACTTCTGTAACTTCATCTCGAATATTAGCATCCAGTCCCTCAGACCAATCGGAAAGCGTCATCCCATTTTTGCGATCAGATGAGAAATAATTGTAGGCTGTAGAAAATGCATCATCTGTAATGCTTTGGTAGTGTGCTTCAATGGCATCTTCTACATCCGATTTATCATCAACACTTGTCTCATCCTCAGCTTCTATATCAGTGCTTGCTTCCATGTCTTCTTGATCTTCGGCATCAAATAACAGATTAACGTCTTCAGTCCCTTTTTTTATTGAAACAACTTTACTTTTTTTCATACCTGAAGTAAATTCTCTTTTTGCATACATTTTAACTGAGCCATCCGTTGGAAGAGGCCCGATGCTATCAATATCTCCTATCTCCGTGTCTGTACTTTTACCATTAACATATAAGGTAGCATCATCGTAATCTGAATACACGTAGACAGAATGCTCTGACCAGTCAAAATCAGCACTTGCTTCTTCATCCTCAGAGCTGTCAATCGTTTGTTGATCTTCAACATTTCCAAATTCATTCTTCACGATAGCCTTTATTTTATGTGTACCAGGAAGAAATGGACCAATCTTTTTCTCTTTATCGGCATTTACGCTTCCTTCTTTTTGGTCATCAAGATAGATAGTCGTAGCATCTGCACTTGACGTTACCGTTGCATAGGCGGGGTGTACTCGAACCGTATAGTTATCAAAAATCCCCCACTTCTTCCCGTCTCTTTGTAGCTGTGCATAGGGGGATGCCTCATCTTTTGAAATAGATGTTTTCTCTTCATAGTTAGTGCTTTGTTCAGACAAACCATCATCAATAGAAGACAGCACTTTAGGATTTTTATGTAAGTATGTAATAAAGGATTTCGTTTGTTCATCCGTTGTCTTTAATTCAATTTGACCTTCATTCACATATTTTTTTACCTTTTGAATATCGTTTGCTTGAACCGCATCTACGAACCCTTCGGCTACAGCACGAGGTGATGTAATAAATTTATCGATTGCATAATAACTACATCCAAGCAATGCAGCTGCCGTAATAATCGAAGCTGTAAGAACTTTTGATTTCTTGCTCATTCCTTTCGTTTGACGATAGTTTTGATTTGAATTTTCTTCCTGTGAATTCACATTTACTTCTGCTGAAGTTGCCATAGACTGTCCGCACTCAGCACAGAATTGATGACCTTCCACTAATTGATGACCACAATTTTTGCAATAGCCCACTAACTGTTCACTCCTTTTTCATTCTGTTTTTTGCTATGTTGAAAGAGGCATCGTTGCGAAAACGATGCCTCTTTCAACTACATTGAATCGCCTTTTTTATTGCACTTACCATGTATCTTTAAGTGCACTTCCAACCGCATGCCCAATAACTTCTTTCATTTCGTCAAGCATGCTTCCCCCTACCATAAACAGTACAATTACAATCGTAATATACGTCACAAGAGCACCGTATAGAGTATCAAGGCCTCCAAGTGAATTCTTTCTGAAACTTGCAATGGTTAAAGGTACTGCAATAAATAATCCCAGTAATCCTAGTAACACAAAATATAAGAATAGTTCTGATTTGATAATGGCTAATACAACACCTAAAAGCAAAATAGCCGTAGGGACAATTAAAAATGTTCCAAAGCGAGCGAAAAAATCTTGCAAAGAGATTGTTTGTTTGCTCAACTTAACCATTGCAAAAGCAACTAATCCAATAACAGCTAAACCTAATAAAAGATAAAAACTGTTTTTAATTACAATGTCTACAAAACTCAGATCCATGTAATCTTCTAAGCCTTTTGCATCAAGGTCTCCGAAACCGAATTCTTGAAGCGCATCCCATACACCTAGCGTTCCTTCTTTCATGGCAGATATAAATTTGTCTACAATAACTTCCCATCCAAAAAACAGCATAAGTGGAATACTAATTGCATACAAAAAGAGAGTAATTAAACCGTTTATAAATTGCTCTCCTCGTACTTCTTGTGCAACAGCAGTTGGGCTCTTAATTCCTTGCATAAAATAACCTAAGTATAATTTCGAAATATGTTTTGCATTTTCCACATGTTGATTTGGCTGAGCCGGCTGTGAAACTACGTTTGGCTGAGACTGAGCATATGTATTAGATGATTGAAATTCATTTGTTGCTGCGACTTGGTTTGCAGTACTCTCCTCTCCTAGCTTCGCTCCACATTTCACACAAAATTTTCCACCTTCATTAAGGTGTCCACAATTTAAACACTGCAATTGTTTATCCTCCTATTTTTTTACTAATAGGAATATTAGACCCATCTAATATTCCTATTTTTACATCCTTTAGCATTATACACTAAGTTTACTAAATTAGGACTAAATATTTAATTATTTACAAAAAATATTTTTATAGACTCCAAAATACTCATTATCAATCCATAAAATTCTTTATTTCACTTCAGTGGAGCTAATCAATTCATTTACGGCCAATTTTCCCGACGATAAATATTTTACTGTGTGAATACTATTAAAAGTCTTATTTTTCAGACTACCATCGTCGTATCTAATATCGTATTCTTCATTTGTAAATACCTTAAACGTATTACTATCCACTTTTTCGATATCCGTGACTTGAAACTTTAATAAATCCTCTGTAATATTCTTTTTATTTAAATAAGCTGTATAGTCTTTTTGCTCCTTATACTTCTTGCCGTTTGGATCAATATACGGTTCTGCATATGAAAAATCTTCTAGATTAATAGAATCGATCGTAGCATTCATATATTCTTCCATAAACGACGAGATATCACTGTCAGTAACTTCACTAGAACTATCGTCTTCGCTTGTATCTTGACTATCATCTTCTTCACCACTCGCTTCATCTGAAGACTCCTCTTCATTGGAAGAAGCTGTTTCTTGTTTCCATTTTGTTTGATACGTAGCTGGTTTTTTCTCTTTTATCTCTTTTATATTGTCTGAAAGCTCTTCATCAGTAGGTTCTACATTGTCTATCATCCATTTTTTTTGTTTTTCATCATAAATTAGCTGATATTCCATCACTTCTTCTGTTTGTTCTAAGCTCGGTGTTTCACCTGCCATATATGTATCGGAATTATGTGATTCTTCTCCATAAATTGTTGCCATCCACTGTCCGTCGTCTGTATATTCAAGGCTTGTTGAATCCAAATCAAAAGTTGTTCCTAAGTACTGATCTTTCAGATAAGTGCCATACGTCTTAAAATCTGCAATTACGTCGTTCACTGTTTCCTTATATTCAGGTGTAACATTTTGCAATTTACTTGTGGTACCTTCTACATAAGAACTTAATAAATTTTTTGTCTCCGGCACAATCGTATCAATCAATGTGTCTTGCAACTCTTTACTTTGTCCTAAGTCATATATCATTTCATTGCTATCAATAGCTACTTTATTGGTCGTTACCTTTCCCCAAGGCAATTCAGCAGACACCTGCATATCCATAGAACCATCCGTTACAACCGGGCCAAATGAAGAAGTTTTAAACGGATTGATACCTACGTCTTTTCCATCAATAAGCAGCTTTGCTTTCATATCTATATCATCAATTCCTAAATCTACACTTACTTCTTCACCATTCAAATCAAGAGAAACGTTCTCTTTTCCGTCTGGACTTGTAAACGTCACGTTTTCTTTGCTAACTAAATCTACAAAATCTGTTTTTAGTTTTCCTTTTATCGTATATGTACCTGGCAAATACGGTCCATATGTTTTCTTAAAATCTTCAGATGTAGTCGTTCCTATTTTTTTATCATCTAAATAAATATCCGTACCTTTATAATCTGTTCCAACCGTGACATAAACAGGCATGACGTTAAGCTCATAGTTATCGAATAAAAAAGCTTTTTTACCGTTCTTTTCTAAATTAACAAGCTGCCCTAATTCATCCATCGCTTCACCAGAAGCAGCCATCGACGTTTTACCACTTCTTTGGTCAAGGTATTGAGACTGAGATTTTAACACTCCAATCAAATCTTTTCGATCATCAGGATGCTTTTTATAATAATTCATAAAACCCTTTACGTTGTCTTTTGTTACTTTTAAAGAAGAATCAACAGGATGCAACATAGACGCTACTTTCGCTTCATCTCCATTATTTAAAGCGGTCTCGAATTGTTCAATCATTCGATCTTTGTCCGTCAAAAACTCGCCGGTTTTATACCCACCAAACAGCAGTATAGCTACCGCGCCAACTGTAATAAGACCTGCTTTTTTCTTTTTCGACATCTTCTTTCTAGACTCTGCCAAATCATTCCTTCTACTTACTTCTTCAGTTTGAACTGGTGTTCCACATTCATTACAAAACTGCATACCTGGCTGCAGCTTTGAGCCACATTCCTTACAAAATGACATCGATATCCCTCCTTGTTCTGTTAAAAGTTAATTGTTTTATTGTTTAAACTTTTCAACTAGTTTTTCCCTTAACTCCAATTCTGTCTCGGTTTCATAACCTTTAAATAGTGTTTGATAGACTTGGTTATGGTTAAAGAATATATTATAGTCTTCACTCAGAAAACCTTGCGGATAAGGACAGCCTACATAATCCCATAGAATAGATTTACCTAACTGTCTTTGCATTCTCCCATATATCATAATTGTTTGATCTAACCCCTTTAAAATAACCACTGAACCGACTGGTAACAAACTATCTGTATTATGAATATCCTGACTCATTTTCAAAACTTCCTCTCTATTTTTTTTTCAGTTTATGTAAATATATTTTTTTTACTACGTGGTAGTATGCAAATAAAAACAACGGCAAAATCCCTAAAAACATTATTGAAACAATAGTTTTATTCATTATAGGAGCTTCACTACGAACCCAGAGATTTCCTATAACAAACCCTATAGAAATCACTCCAAAAATTGTTATTCTCTTTTTTAGCTTTTTTATCGAATTATCCATACTATTTCCTCAATTCTCTGCAGCTTGCAAACCAAATTTAATGCTAGCTCCAAACCCAAGTTCCAAATCAAGTTCATTCATTAAACCTACTTCCACTTCTCCTCCTATCCCTCCAAAAGAAGCTCCTCCTCCTACTACAAAATCGTAATCATCAATGAAAGGGAGATCAATCTTATAATCTCCTTCTAGAGATGCTGCCTCAGCTTTGGCGCCCAAGTATACATGATCAATTGTTGCTTCAGCTCCAGCTTTAGCTGTACCTACCTTTAAATGAGCACTTCCTTTATTTCCATCTACTCCAATGTCCTGGATGGAACCTTCTGCTTTAGCCCGTATGCCCGTTCTATTGCGTTCAAGTTGTCCATCTACAGAAAAGAGCTTTTCATGAATTTTTGCTACTCCAAAATCCAACCCTGCATCTACTGCACTAAATCCTGCTTTCCCACCAATTTGCTCGTTTTTTATAGTATCTTTAAAAAATGCATTTGGTGTCTTAGGAATTTTAATATCCGTCTCGTATGCTAGAGGATTTGCAAACCAGTGATTTTTCTTACTAATTGCTTTGTCTCCTAAAAGGCTCCCCTCAGATTTAAATTTTAAAGAATCTTGTGGAGTACTGCTTAAGAAAGTTTTAGAACCAATCTTGCTATATTTAAGTATACCGAGAGCTGCTATCCCTGCTATCCCCATAGTGCTACTGAAAAGAGGGTTGGAATAAATGAACTTAGCAAAATCATAGTTTGACACATCTCCTTGACCAGCAGTTTGGTCAGCATTTTGAAAAGTGTCTGCTATCTTTTTTAATTCTTTCTCAATATCTAGCATCATATTGGCGTATTGTTTCATCACTTGTTTTGATTTAACAAATTCATTGTGAAACTTTTGTTCTTGGTGACCTTGCCATCGACCTTCTAAATTTCTAATAGATATCATTAATTTATTATTACTTTCCTCTATTGTGAGTCTGCTTTTAGCAAATTCTTTAGCTACGCTCCGCAACAATTCAGGAGATACTAAAATCCTCAAATTCATCACCTCTTATATTCACATTCTATAAATTAAAAGAACCATATATTATACTTTAATTGTATAATATATGGTTCTTTTTGTATATTATTAAAATAGATTCCAATCTATCCAAATGATTTTCAGGTGATATTAGTACTGATTCTTTTTACATAATTTATGCATGGGAAATTTTAAAAATGCATTTAAATGATATACAGAATTTATTTATATACTATCAACCTGAAGCTACTACGTGCTCCTCTCTTTAAAAAGATTTATTTTATACCTTTTATTCATCCTTATTTTCTTATAAACTAAATTAATATAGCAGATGTTCTGACATACAACTTGACAAACGACTTTTACTTACAAAGGAGAAAGGAAATAAGCAATGGAGATTGAAAAGAGTTTTCCTCAAACGAAAAGTCCCTTTCTGTCTTACTTGAGCTCTTATGCTAAAAAGATGAAGGGTGAATTAAAAGAAGAACCAAAAATTAATTATAGGGATGCAGTCGTTTCTTCGCTAGGAGGTTTAATTGCGATTATTATCAGCAGCTCAATTGCACTAGCGCTTGGATATCCCATGGCACTCGCTCCGATTGGCGCAAGCTGCGTTCTTGTATTTGGCGCTCATAAAGGTCCGTTATCACAGCCACGCCACGTACTGGGTGGTCACTTTCTTGCGACAATTTCAGCTCTTATTATTTGGAGTTTATTTCATCGAAGTCTAATTACTATCGCGATTGTACTGGCATTTGTTCTTATTTTAATGATTCTTACAAAAACCGTTCATCCTCCTGCTGCAGCCAGTGCCATTGTGGCCATTAATACGGGCGCAGGCTGGGGGTTTTTAGGGGTTATTCTGCTTTGTGCAGGTGTAGTTATACTAATTTCTACCGTCTATAACAACTTATTTCAAGATCGGCAGTATCCTCGTTATTGGATTTAGCTTTATATTAGTAAATAAAAGAGACTTGCTTAAATAAGCCAAGTCTCTTTTGTTATTTCATTGGGATTAGACAGCCTACTTAGTTCACTTCAGTGGAGCTAATCAATTCATTTACACCTAAGCTTCCATTGGCTAACTGCAGAACTTTATGCACACTGTTGAATTTTTTGTGTTTCACACTGCCGTCATCGTATGTGATGTTATATTCTTCGGAAGTATTTACTCGATAACCGTTTGCTATCGGCTCTACGTTCGTTACCTCAAAATTCAATAAATCTTCTGTAATATTCTTTTTGTTTAAATACGCCGTATATTCTTTTTGTTCATTATACTTTTTTCCAGCCGGATCAATATATGGCGCCGCAATCGAAAAGTCATGGTTTTTAATTGATTTCATTGTTGCATCCATGTATTCAGTCATAAACAAAGTAAGATCAGCTGTACCTAATGAACCTTCATCTGCTGATTCGCTCTTATCTTCAGTATCTGTGTCAGTATCATCATCTGTTACTTCGCTACCGTCATTAGAATTGTCCTCTGACTTAGCAGCTTGCATTTGATATACCTTTGGATGTTCTTCTTTGATTTCCTTTACATTTTCTGAAAATGAACCATATGTATCTTCTAAATCGTCGAGGAGCCATTTTTTCTTTTCTTCATCATACACTAACTTGTATTTAACAACCGTTTCCTCTTTTTCTAAACCTGAACCATAGTCAATATTATA
>Ga0207713_1001454_pt1 | contig 18865 bp, 8 predicted proteins | sample KBSS64metaG_FD_184404 | JGI IMG/M metagenome (GOLD analysis project Ga0207713, IMG submission 184404) | Switchgrass rhizosphere microbial communities from Kellogg Biological Station, Michigan, USA - KBS S6-4 metaG (SPAdes) (version 2) | ecosystem: Host-associated > Plants > Roots > Rhizosphere >... | reverse complement strand
GACGATTTTGGTACGACGGACGGACATGCAAAGACTCCTGAGTTCAAGCGCTAGCAGAGGCTACTATGCTCTTGGGGTGTAGTCATTGTTCGTTTGCACTACTTATTGTTTTCTTTATTGAACGTGGTTTTTTTCAACGACTGTGACCGGCAACCGCTACCGCTGGTCGGTACTGGTATTTCTTACAGGTGGCACGCGGTTTTTCGATCGCTATACAGATTGAATCCCGCCAATGGTGGCGGGGCTGCGAGGCTAACGACATGACAGCTGAAAAAGAAACACGCCAGGCGCTGGAACCGCCAGTGATTGAAAGCCCAAAAGATGGCGACACGCCAGGTGTGCGTTTTCGAGTGGAGGGAACAGGAACACCCGGAAGTTTCTCGGTCGCCTACAGCACCAGGGATTCATTGAATCCGCTGTTTGGCCAATTGATCAGTAGCAACGGGAGATGGAATACGTTCCTGGATCTGAGCAAATTCGGTTTTTATGTCGTTGAAAGAAGCCCGGACGGCACGGTTTCGCCAAGGTCACCGGTAGTGACCATCCATCTGGAGTCAACCCCATCTGCACCGAAGGGCGATGCCAACCCTCCCGAGGACGCCCCGCACTGATACCACGCTGACGAGGGCGGCATTGAAGATTTTTCGCGCAAGGTCGATACAGACCTCAAGACAGGAGAACCTCCCCATGCGATTGTTGCCCATTGCCGCCCTTGCCCTCAGCATCCTCGCCGTCACGGGCTGCACCCGTTGGTCGATGAACCATCATTTGAACAACGCCTACAGCGCCTACGACCGGGGCAATTGCGAGCAGGTGATGCTCGAACTGTCCAAGGTCGAACGCGCCAGCCGGGCCCGGCCGTATGTCTGGCCGGAAGTGTCGATGATGCGCGGCCAGTGCCTGGAACGGCAAAAAATGTACATCGATGCGGCGCAGACCTACCAGTTCATCATCGCCTCGTACCCCAACAGCGAATACGCCTTCCGTGCGCGCGCGCGCCTGGAAACCCTGCAGAGCCTGGGACATTACCCGACTCGCAGCGCAGCGGCAGCACCAAGTCCGCAACGTTTCTGATGCTGGTTGTCATACAAACGCTGGCCGACTGTACAAGCTGAGCTATAGTCCAGTGATCCGGTTCAGAGCCTGATTTTGGGCCGGGGCAACACCTGCGACTGGTAGAGGTTGAGGTGATGGCGTATTGGCGACCGTCACACCGGAAGCGGGGAGAGCGCGTCTGCAGGGCAGGCACGTTCCGAAGCAAGGTGCGGCTCTCTGATGGAGCCCTGCATGGCGTACTGCGCATGTTTACCGATCGTCGAATTGAACGGCACCAGTTGCCGTACTTCCTGCGGGTGTACAACAGCGTCACCGACAAACCCATCGGTTTTCTGGGCAACGTGTCCGAGGACGGGCTGATGCTCATCAGCCAGTTGCCGATGATGATCGGCGTCGATTTCAGTCTGCGTCTCAAACTGCCATTCAGCGACGGCTGTCAGCAGGTCATCGACCTCACGGCGTGCTGCCTGTGGTGCCACGAAGACGCGACGCCCCTGCATTACGACGCCGGGTTCAGCCTGCAGCGCCCGCCCCCGGAGTATGCGCAACTGGTCGAGGCGTTGCGTCAGTACTTCAGCTTCCAGCCATTGCCGGCCTCTGCCTGACTTCGGCGACGCTCGCATGATTGCTATCGCGGGCAAGCCCGCTCCCACAGTGTCCGGAGTTGATCAAAGCATTTGTGCACACCACAAATCCCTGTGGGAGCGGGCTTGCCCGCGAAGGCATCAGCCCGGACAACGCTTCTCCAAAGGCTAACCCACAGCAATCGCCCGCTCACTGTCCAGCGTCTTCTCCGCCAGCAATAACCCCATCTCGCTCAACTGATAAATCGCCATCGCCAGATGCCGTGGTTTGTCTTCCAGGCTGTCCGCCAGATCCAGCAACAGGATGCTCACCGACGAAAAGGTTTCGTAGGTCTGGATGGCGATCGCTTCGGGGTTGATGTCGGGCGCGACCCGGAACATCTGCATGCCACGATCCACGGAATTGCGCGAGGGCGCATCGGGTTTGAGGTAGTGGTCGAGGGCACGCTCGGCGGCTTCGTGGAGCTTTCGTGAATCAGGGGATTCGTAGGGCGAGGTATCGGCAGGATTTGTTTCGGGCGGATTCGGAGTTGGTTTGAACATGGTGATTTTCCCTTAAGTGATGCCAGCACGATCTCGCGACTAAACGAGAGGGTGGCGGCTGAACGCAGGTTAGTCGACCGGGGGAAACCATCACCAAAAACCGGCGCGCCCGAAGGCGCCCTGCGAACAGCCACCATCGAGTGCGGGGATAGGGAATACCCGACTTGATGACGCTTATGCACATTGGTGAAACCCCCGGACGACTAAACCCGACCACTGATTGGCAGCGGCACGGACCACGTTACGGAGCATCGGCAAAGCGCACAAGCCGGCGGATTCTGGCGGATCTGTAGGCAAAGGCGCAAGGCGTTGTAGTTTGCTGCGCGTGTCGAAGTAGGGCATGGAGCGACTTAGCTGTTCTAGTAATCAAGCAATGTTTTTTTAGATGAATTGGATCTTTTGGACTGTCAGTTCTGACAGTGGTCGCGTGCAATGAGCACACGTATGTTGATCCCACAACGTGAGCGACCCATTGCCCGGAGCATTGCCGACATGAACGAAACCGTCGAGGACGACGAGAAAGGACGAGCCTGGCTTGATACCGAAAAGGTTCAGACCTCTGTCGCTCAGGTCACGAAACTGGCAGACGGATCACTCAAGGAACTGGGCGACGGAGCGCAGTTTTCCGAGGTGTTCTGGGCGGATGCGGTCGAAACATCGCTTTACCAGACACACCCCAGAGTGCCGCAGCTGCAAACTCAAATGGTGTGCCGGTACAAGTTCGAATCAGGCCGCATCTATGTGAAGACCTTGCGTTACAAGATGACCACGCGCTCCGGGAACTGGAATCGCGCCAATATAGATGTGGGTCTTCAAGCTCGTAACTGGGTTCGCAAGGACTCCCCTGACTCCATGCTTCAGGACAACCAATGGCACGCTTACGAAATTTTTCTCGACTCCCCGCTCGGTCCTCCTGATTTTGGCGTGTCGCTGGCAATCCGGGTTAACTACGACGGAACCAACAACGATGTTGAACCCCACGAAGGGTGGGGCCTTGATATCTATCCAGCACAGAAACCGATTATCGAGGTTCCCACTTCCGGAACCGAGATCGATGTCGAGAAGCCGTTCACTGTATCCGGTAGCAACGGGCTTGTCCCCGGCACAATTCATTTGAGGTGGCAGTTTAACAATGCTGAAATTTCATTGGGTACTGCTCCTGTCCAGAACAACGGGAGGTGGAATACCTCCATCGTGTTGCCGCCCGGCTTTTTGGATTTCTACGCCGTACAAATCATTGGCAACCAGAACTCCGGTAAGTCCAATACAGTTACCCTCAAGCCAAGGTACGTGGCACCACGTATCGACTCTCCGGCAAACAGTGCGGTACTCAAGTCGGCCAGCGGATTGCTGATCAAAGGCCGAGGTACGCCAGGCAAAGTCATCGATGTGATGACCCCGGGGGGCGGCGTGTTACACGCCACGACAACCGTCAAGCCTGACGATACGTGGGAAGCATCATTCAACCAGTCCAACTACCCTGACGGCGGTCGCGTCGATATCACGGCTGGCCACAGAGGCATGTATGATTGGACCGCTCAACAATTCTTCACCTTGCTTCTGCAGCCGACAATCACGACGCCATCCGAATCAACGGAGACCGATCCGAGAGGTCCGATAGAAGGTGGGAGGGCTGTTTCAGGTGCGACCGTCGAAGTCCTCAAGGATCTCGAACATTCATTCAAGGTCGGCCAGGGCATTGCTGATGCCAACGGAAGATGGAGGGTTACAACGTTCACCCGCGACATACCGCCGGGCCGCTTTACGGTTGTGGCGCAGCAAACGGTATCTGGCGTCCCTTCGGAAGTGAGTGTGGCCCGTTCGTTCAAAGTCCGCCCCCCAATACCGAGCACAATCAACTTCACCTACCCGTCCCTCACCACCATCGAGTTTTCCGGCGCAGGTTTTACCGGCGCCACGGTCGAGATCACGATTGTCCGAGGTCCGACAGGAGCTACGCCGCCATCTGCCGTTGTCGTGACCGCAGGCAGTTGGAGAACGACTTCACAGTACTGGCCCATCGGCGACTACGATCTGAAGATCGTGCAGAAAGTTGACGACAATGCTGGTGGCTCGATTCCCTCGCATGAATACCATTTCAAGGCTTCATCGAAACTTCCACCGCCCTCTGCAGTGAGATACACCAATGACCTCTACACGCCGACATTCATCGGCGAAGGTATTGCAGGGGCATCTGTCGAGGTCACCGACAAGGCGACCGGCGCTGCGCTCGCTCCATCGACGCAGGTCACCACTCAGGGCTGGTTGACCCGTGCCTTCGAGGCGTGGGCACCGGGTTCGACCCGCACCGTGCGTGTGGTGCAGAAGCTCGGTGCGGCGGTGTCGGACGCTGTTGAGCTGGTCATCAATATCGACCGTTTCCCACCGCCGACCGAGCTGGCTTTTACCGTTGTCGACTACAAGCCGCGTATCACTGGCAGAGGGATAGCCGGCGCCACCGTGCAAGTGACTGACAAGCAGACCGGCGCCGCCATTGCACCACCCGCGCCCGTGACGGGCCAGGGCTGGACGGCAGAGGCATCGACACCCTGGCAGCCGAATACCAGCAGAATCGTCCTGGTGGTGCAGTCCAGAGACGCTTTCGCCTCCGATCCGGTGGAAATGACCATCACCGTGCCGCTGCTGGCACCCATCATCACGGCCGTCGAAGACGATGGACTCTCGCCGAAAATCTCCGGCACCTGCTGGCCCGGTGCGACACTGAACCTGAAGTACAGCGACAGTGCGACCGAGCACAAACCTGATGGAAGCAGTGGCGCATGGACCTTCAAGCGCGACGCCGGGTTTGCTCCGGACGAGCAGCACACCGTGACGGTGATCCAGACCGTCGCCGGGCATCCGTCGCCGCCAGCCTCGCAAACGTTCTCGGTCAGCCCGGAGAAACCGGATATCACCGCGCCGGAGGAAAACGCAGACACCCACTACGACATGAAAGTGCACGGCATCAACGCCTATAAGGGTGCCACATTGCAACTGCGGGACGCGCAATTCGGCTGGAGTCTGGGTGAGCCGAAACGGCTGACCGCTCATGGCGACTGGTTCATCGAGCTGAAAAAACTCGAGTTCCGCAAATACCAGATCGATGCCGTGCAAACCATCGCCGGCAGACCCTCTCTGCCCAGCGCTGTACGCAGTTTTTTTGTCGTGCTGGTGCCGCCGGTCATCACGGTGCCGGAGGAGCATCAATCGCTGGCGCGCACCTCGACGCTTCGTGGCACCGGCGAACCCCTTGGCCACGTGACGATCTGGCGTGAAAGTCCGAGCGAAATCCTGCGCGAGAAAGTCTCGATAGACGCCAAGGGTGATTGGTTTGCCGACGTAACGTTGCCGGTCGGCAACTACAAGGTGAAGGCCCGGCAATTCTTCGACGATCATGAGTCGAAGGAAAGCCTTGTGCGCAGTTTCAAAGTGGTGCCCGCCGCGCCGGTTATCGAAAGCCCCGGGCGAGGTGTGCACGTCGGTCGTCGGGTTGTTGTGTCCGGCTTCGGCTATCCCGGTGACACAGTGCTGGTGACGCTGACGGGCAGCAAGGGCTCGGTACGCGTAAGCGCTCCGGTGCTCGAGGATCGTACCTGGTCGCTGACGCTTGAAACGGGGCAGTCCGGCGGCACTGCGCAGTTGGTGGCGGTGTCTTCGCGTGATGGTTTCGAGTCTGCCCCTTCGACTGCACATCCAGTGGAGCTGGGTACTTACCTGCCCGAGATTGATGAGCCGGCGCCGGGACGCTGGTTCGAAAATCCGCTGCGCTTCGTCGGTAAGGGCCGCACGGGCGTGGGGCGCGTGGTGACCTGGTACGACCCTGATCAAGTCCTGAGCGAAGACATTGCCGTCACCGATCAAGGCTGGCGCGGCGAGGCATCGCACGCCTTGCGCCCAGGCGGCCAGTGGTACCGATTCCAACAGACCATCACCGACGCTGCGGATGTCTCGACCCTTTCCGACTGGGTCGAAAGCGAGCGTTTCGAGGTGATTTCGACTCCACCGGGAGCAAGACCATGACCGAGCCTGTGATCCGTCCAGTGCAGCAGTTGCTGAGGCAAGTGTTCAGCGATGAACAGCGCGAAACCTATACCGATTTTTGCAATTACCTCGAAAACGGCGGTTCGATTTTTCCGCTGGTCGAGCAAGGCGTTCGGGGGCTGGTCAGCCATTACCGGATGAATCCCGACGACGCGCGGGCCTTTTTGCGCAGGGCCAACAGTCTGGCGGTGTTTGTCCGACGCCAGTTCATCGAACATTCGTTGCGCGGTCCGCAGGCACGGGTCACGCGCCCCGACAGCGGTCTGTTGTCGATGGTCGCGGGACCGAGCTACGAGAGTTTGTTCTCGACCAATTTCGATGGGTTGTGCCCACCGCAAGCCCTGGAGTCAATCGCATCTCCGGTGGCTTACCTGATCGAGTTGTTGCGCTGGATCGAGGACAGAATCCACGCCATTGGCGGCGAGCAAAAGCTCGATTTGCATGAGCGCCGTCAGGATCTGAAAAAGCTGCTGGTCGACTTCAATGCCGTGCATCAGGCAGTGTCGGCGCTGGACATCATCGTCCCGGTGCTCGAAACGTTTATCGAAGAAAACGATAGCGCTCCGGACCTCGAAGAGGCACTGATCCAGACCCGTTACCCCAATGGCCTGCCGTACTACCAGCATTGGGTCACGCTTGATTTTGTCGCCCGTGAACATGGCCTGTCGGTGGGTAATATCGCCCACATGGTGGATTTGGCCTATCCCTATTTCCTGCAGCCCGAGGCATGGGACAACGATGCCGGGCGCGCCTTTACCCATGCGTCGCGGCTGGGGCCTTATCAGCGTGAATTGCTGACGGAGGCTCCGATAAAACCTGGTGATACCGACGCAAGGGACGACTATTACCAATGCAACTTTGGAGCGCCTGGGACCGACTGGCTAAATCTCAATCAAGTGAAATTCTTTGGCGAGCGGACGGGGCTGGACACCCGGGATATCGAGGCGTTGCTGTCGATTCGCGAATTCGCCCCGACGCGTTCGGCCAACGTCAGCGTGTATGACAGCGAGCAACCGGGCGCTGACGAGAGCCAGCGATCCGGCTCCGTCTATCTAAACGCCGCGACCATCCCGGCCCTGAGCATTGATTACAGGGAGGTCGGCAAAGAGTTCCTGCACCGTTTTACGCAAGCCCCGGAAATTATTGACCGCTACGAACGAATGAATCGCAAGTTGCGCCTGGATCGATGGCTGGAGTTACCGAGCGAGCAGGTGGATGCGTTGTTGACGGCGGCGATCAGGGCAGAGGCCCGTCATGCGATACCAGCAAATCCGTGGTGGATTTCCACCCATCAGGTGCATGCGCTGGGCCTGTTTCAGTCGCTGCGTGAACGCTATGGCTGTTCGGCAGAGGATTTCGCGGCATTTATCGATGAAATCTCGATTTACGGTCGTGCCAATGTGTTGTCACTGTTCGATCGCACTTTCAACAGCCAGGGCAATTATCGCCAGCCCCTGCTGCTGGACGGCGCAACGTTTGCGACGCTGCCGGTGCAGGGTGTCGCGGAGCTGACGATCAGCCAGTTGTGCAGCGGATTGGGCATCGATCTGCAGACTTATGCTTACCTTGCGGTCGCAATCGAACGGGCGCACGGGTTCAGCGGCACGCTGGAGCGCACCACGGCAGTCATATCGAGTTTCTACCGGTTGGTGAAGTTGCCACGGCTGCTGGGGATTACCCCGGTCGAAGGCGTGCTGATGCTGACGCTGTTGGGCGGTGAGAGCTGGGTTGACGGCCTGGCAGGCTTGCCGCAGGTACACGCACGGCTCAATAGCGAAACCACACCGGACGTGCTCAATCTGATTTACGCCCTGCACTCCTGCGTGTCCTGGTGCAAGGATCGCGAGATTCCTGTGCTGTGGATGCTACAGCAAGTGGCACCGCTGCAGGCCCTGGCGGTTGCCACGCAGGCTGAGCAGCAGTTGTTCGAGCAGATCCGCAACCTGCTGCCTGCGGCGCTGTTCAACAATGCCGGGCTATCGATGGCTGGCGTTCCCTCACTGGAGGGGCTGGACTGGCTGCGATTGTTGACCGAACTGGTCGACCCGGCGGGTCTGGTCATCGACCTGCAATTACCCGAGACCGACTACCTGAACCGTGCCCGGGTAAGGTTCGACCAGGCAATCAGGGAAGGGCTGGGCGAGAACGACGCCAGTGTTCGGGGCATTCTCGTCGAGCGCATGCTCGGCGTGCTGTTGCAGGCGCGGGAGGCGCAGGTCTCGGTCGCTCGGGAGTGTCTGGCGGTGTACACCGGCCTTGATACCGAACGCGGATTGCTCGTGCTGACCTGGGCGCAGGCCACGGTGTATCAGTTGTTGTCGCAGGTCAGCGCGCGTGCCGATCGTGATGCAACTGAGACACCCAGTCCCGCTGGACGCGCCGCAGAGCAACCCGACCCGCTGCTGAGCTTGCTGGCTGATGTGCGACGGCGCAGTGCGGTGGCGAGCAAGCTGGAACTGTCTGCGGTATTGCTCGAAGACTTTCTGCGATATGGCCACAAGGCCTGGATGGCTCAGGACGATCGGCACCTGCTGTCGATCCGCACCCTGTATTACCTGAGCGCGCTGGGACGGGCCTTCGAGTTGAGCGAGCAACCGGCCGGCAAACTGCTCGACTACCTGCGTCAGGTCAACGCATTGCCCACGCCCCTGTCATCCCATGCGCTGCGGCTGGCACAGGACGCGGCAGCGTTGCGGCTGGCGGCGTTTTTCGACTGGAGCGTGCAAGAAGTGCGTGAGTGTGTCAGCCGCATCGACCCTGCGCTGAAGATCCTCAAGACTCTGCCCCAGCTCGATTTGCTGATGCGCATCCGCGTGTTGGCCCGGCACAGCGGCATGGACGCCCTGACTATTTTTCTCGTGGGAAATCTGCCGGAGGAAGTAGACAAGGACAAGTATCGATTCGCCGCCGAGCGCGCGCTGCTCAGCCTTTCAGATACCCGCGAGGCGGTTTTTACCTTCGCCGATGAGGTGGCGCAACCACTGGTCAAAATGGAATGTGAAGTGGACAAGACCGAGGTGGTGGCCGGTAAACCCGGCGAGAAAGTCCTGTTGACCGTGACCCTCAAGGACGCCGACAACCAGCCATTAAGTGGCGTCAATGTGTACTGGCAAGTGAGCCTCGGTACGATTGTGGCCAGGGCCACTGAATTCGATGGAACGGTGACGGTCGAGTATCTGCCGGGCAAGGTCATGGGGCAGGAAACGCCACTGTTCTGGCTTGACCTGATCGACGCACAACAGGCCCCGACGATCAATATCTCCGATGACCCCAAGACGCTGTTCTTCCCCGCACCATTAACTGCCCAGGTGCCGCTGGAACCGGTTCCGGCGGGGCAGGAAGTCGAGCTGTACGCCACGCTGCGCGACGAATATCAAAACCCCGGGCGCAACCGTCTGGTGCGCTGGTCCGTCGAACCTGCGAGCGGCAGTAGCGGCTCGGCGGTGATCCGCCCCGGGCAGAATTACGCCGACTTCGAGGGTGTTACACGGGTTTACGTGTCGAGTTCCTCCGGCGGCAAGTTCATTTTCAGCGCGCATTGCGATGCCAGTGAAAGAGAAACAGTTTTTGAACACATCACCTTCAACGAAGCACTGACTCACCAATGACCGTGTTGGTTGACGCAGCGTTCACCTCAGGATGCAGGACAAGACCATGACTCAACGCAATCTGGCTCCATTGTTGGAAAAACGCCGCGCAGCACTGGTCGATTACTGCATCGGTCAGGCTGCCAGGACCCACTACTCCTTTGTAAAAACGCCGCAGGATCTGTTCGAGCTGTTGCGCATGGACCCGCTGGACAACTACCCGGTGCAAAGTTCGTGGGTCGCCGAGGCGACCAGTTGCGCGCAGCAATTCATTCATGCGGCGTATCGCAAGCTTGAGCCGGGCTATAAAAACACGGCTTTTCCGGCGCAGGACCTGAAACTCTGGGAGTTGTACAGCAATTACCCCGACTGGGCGGCGCTGGCGTTGATCGCGGTCTATCCGGAAAACTTCATCAACCCCTTCGTGCGGCAGCGCAAGACCCGCCTGTTCAAGGCACTGGAAAATGACTTGAATCAGGCGCGGCTGACCGGCGATTCGGTGCAGCGTGCCTCGCAGCAATACCTCAAGGCATTCGAGCAGACTTGCAACCTGGATGTCATCAGCGCCTGTCTGGATGGCGACTCGGCAAGCGATGCCACTTACTATTTCGTCGGCCGGCAGCGGGTGCAGCCGTTTCAGTATTTCTGGCGCAAGGCCGACATCGAGCTCACCGCTTCCGGCAATCCGGTCAACCCGGCGGCATGGAGTGAATGGCAACCTGTCGACATTCCGGTGGGGAACAGGGTTCTGGATATGCGGCCGTTGTTTTGGGGCGGGCGCTTGTGTCTGGTGTGGGCTGAGTGGCGCGACCCGGTGGGTATCAAGGGGAGCGAGGGCTATTTGGCCCCCAGACTGGATATCAATCTGGCGTTCATGAGCCAGAACGCAGAATGGTCGGCACCGCTGAGCTTGTATAGCGCTGATCAGGACACCAACAACAGCGACCGGAGTCTTGATTCCCGGCTGATTGCAACAACGTTTTCCGATGCAATTCACCCCAAGGGTCGCCTGGGCGTATTGCTTATCAGCCCGGCGGGTCTGAGGGTGAGCACCACCCGTGATGTGTTCTTTCGTCCGTTGCCTGAAGACGACGGCAACTGGCTTGAATATCTGGCCAGTCATCGCTTCACCGATGTCCTGACCTTGCAGCATGCACTGACGCCGAAAAATCAGCCGGTGGTCGAGATCAAGAGTCAGACCTCGGGGGATCTGACGGCTTATTACGGGCTGCAGGCGGTGTTTTCGGAGATAGGAATAAACGACTTTCTATGGGTTAGAGGCCTGTGCCGGGCGCGGTCTCCGGTTGAAAGTGCGAAGGTCGATTTTACCTTGAAACTGAACAATCCGGACGGGAATGACCCAAAAGAAACCAAAGGCCTGCAGCCCGTCTCGGGTGGTTGGGCTACTGAGTGGATGAAACTGCAACGCACGAAAGGCGGATTTACCGGGCTGGCCGAATTTACCTTGAGCGGCACGGGCCAAGGCAGCAAGACCTTTACCGTCTCACTCACCAAGATCACCCGTTTCGTACCGCCGACTCTGGAAAAGAACGCGCTGGATGCGGCGCAGTTCATCGGTTTCAGGCAGCCCGGAATGTTGCAGCGCGCGCGCTTGAACTCGCTGTTCGGCCCGGAGCTGGTGCAACTGAGCAATATTTCCATGGATGCCGTACTCGACTGGGAGACCCAGTTCCTGACGGAACCGCCTCCAGACGGGGGGCCGATCGCCGAGCCGAACGGGGCGTTCGACGGGGCCAACGGTCTGTATTTCTGGGAGCTGTTTTTTCATCTTCCGCATCTGGTGGCGGCCCGTCTGCGGGCCGAGGATCGCTACCTGGAAGCGCAAAGCTGGTCCCATTTCGTGTTCGATCCGCAAGATTCGCGAGACCCGGAAAAACCAGGGAATGCGCCACCGAGGCCTGAATACTGGCGTTGCCGGCCTTTGGCCGCTGTGGGGAATGTGGGCGTCGAAGCCTTGCTGCCGACCGATCCGGACGCGATTGCCTATGCCGCACCCCAGCACTACCAGATTCTGGTGTTCACCGAGTACGTGAAGAACCTGGTGGCGTGGGGCGACTGGTACTACCGCCAGCTCACCCGCGATGCGCTGGTGGCGGCAAAACTGTGTTACGTGCAGGCGCAGTTTCTGATGGGCAAGCCGCCTTCCGCCCGGGCAGTAACCCGTTGGCAAACGCAGACGGTAGAAGCCTTGCTGAACCAGAGCACGAGCCGCCCGGCGCTTGAGCAGTTCGAGCAGGAGCTGCAGTTTTCCCTGGCTGACATTCCTCCAGCCGCCGAAGCGTCACCGTTGATGGGCCTGCTGGCGAACGAGTCGTTCAAACTGCCGATCAATGAGCAGTTGCTTGAGCTGTTCGACTTGCCGGGGCAGCGCCTGAGCAACTTGCGCAACAACCTGACCCTTGACGGTAAACCACTGGACGTTCCGCTGTTCAGCCCGCCCACCGATCCCAATCAATTGTTGCGCGATCTGGCCGCGGGCGGAGTCGGCATGCCGCGGCCGATGGGCGGACGTCTGGTGGTGGGGGCCTTTCGCTGGCGCGTCAGCTACGAGGCGGCGCTGCGCGCCGTGCAGACATTGCAGGAGTACGGCAGCCAGGTATTGCGTCTGCTGGAACAGCGCGACCGGGCGGAACAGGAAGAACTGCAGCAAGAGCACCTCAAGGAACTGGGCGACTACGCCCGCGCGGTTCAAGAGCAATCCATTGCCCAGCTTGAAGCCAGCCTCACGGCCCTCGGTCAGAGTCAGGCCATGGCCCAGCAACGGGCCGATCGATACAACGCCTGGCACTACGAACACATCAGCGATGCCGAATACCAGATCATGGACAAACTGACGATGGTCAAAGGGATCAACACCGGGCTGCACGCGATCAAGACTGTAGGCGCGGCATTGGCGGCTGCGCCGAACATTGGCGGCGCGGCTGTCGGTGGGCATCGTTTGGAAAAAGCTGCGGATGCTGTGGTCTTTGGTCTGGAAATCAGCGCGATGCTGTTGCAGATCGACGCGGATAAACAAGCCATCACCGAAAGCTACCGCCTGCGCCGCAGAGAGTGGGAGTTGCAACGAGATCAGGCACTGGCCGAGGTCGGGGCAATCGCCGAGCAGATCACTGCGCAGACATTCGCCCTCGATGCCGCCAGAACGAGTCTGGAGCAAACCCTGCGGGCCAACGGTCAGGCACTGGCGCTCTACAACTACCTGAAGAAACGCGCGACCAACGCAGAATTGTTCGGCTGGCTGCTGGGCCAGCTCAAGGCCTTGCACTACCAGGCTTACGATGCGGTGGTCAGTCTGTGCCTGAGTGCCCGGTCGTCATTGAGTGCTGAAACGGGCGATTACGAAACCGCTGAGGCGTTGCCGCAGGTCTGGCTGGACAACCGTCATGGACTGACTGCCGGTGAACACTTGCGCGAGTACCTGCTGCGCATGGATCGCCTGTACCTGCAAAGCCATGAGCGCCGTCTGGAGCGGGTCAAGACCATTTCGCTGCGACGGCTGTTCGATGACAAGGTTGATCCGCAGACGGGATTCTCCGACTGGACCCACGCGCTGGCCGAGTTGATCAAAAAGGGCGTGCTGGAGTTCCAGCTGACGCAGTTGTCATTCGATCGCGATCACCCGGGCGAGTATTGCCGGCTGCTCAATCTGGTCGAGGTCGACCTGCCCGTACTGCTCGGACCTTATCAGGATGTACAGGCGACGCTGCTGCAGGTCGGTAGCATGACCGCTACCCAGGCCTCGGCGCGCTCGGTCGAGTACCTGCATCAGCCGGCGGGCAAGGTGGCGCCGGTCGAGGTGCTGTTCAATCTGCGCAGTGGCCAGCAGATCGGTTTATCCGTGGGGATCGCCGACACCGGCATGAACGCCGGCAAACCGGATGAAGGCTTGCTCAACCCGTTCGAGAACACCGGTGCGGTCTCGCGCTGGCAGTTGCACTTTCCCTGGCCCGAGTGCGAGCCGCAAGCGCCGATGCTCAAATCACTCACCGACATCATTCTGCGCGTCCGATACACGGCCAAGGCCGGTGAGCCGACGTTTACCCTTGCCGTCAAAGACCTGGTTACCCGGGCGCTGACGTCCCGCCAGTCAGGCAATATCAAAGGAGCAGGCCATCATGGTTGAACCCGTCATTCAGGCTAATGAAAGTCTGGTGCTCAATGGTGATTTCCGTGAGGCCTTGAGCCATTGGGAAAAGGGGCCGGTTAACGGCCGCTGGGTTACGGTCGTGGGCGAGCCGTACGAAGGCACACAGATCAGGATGCTTTCAGTAGCAAACCTTGCCTCTGCCTTTCAGGAAATGTCCGTACCTGTAACGCCGAGCGCCGGAGCCAGGTATGTGCTGAGTTTCCTGTATGAAACGCGGCATACCGAAGCGGGCCGCATGATGTTCACTGATGAAGGTGGAACCACCCTTAGAGAAATCCCGTTGCCGCCCGGCAGCCCTCGTAACCTTGAAGAGGACCAGGCACGGATCACTCAAGGGTTGCCGCTGGAATTCAGACCGCTCAAGTACAACGCCGAGCTCGATTTGCCGTTGCAGCGCCAGGACAAGATTTACGTCACAGTGGTCGCTCCGGGTAATGATCCCGAGGACTATAACTCTCAGGTTTTGATCACTCGGATTCGCCTGGACTTGCAACTTGAGCCCGCGCGAATGCAGACGGTGAAGGTAGACGCGGAGCAATCGTCATCCGGCAAGCTGGTTCACCTCTGCCTGGGCGCGGACGGGAGCTTCCAGCACCAGCTTGCGTTCGTACCCGACCCCGACAGCCCCTGGCTGCACACCAAAGCTGCATTGGTGAGCGATGACAATCCACAAGGCGCGGTTATCGCAACGCCTGACTGGGGCGTCGATCAACCGCTGGATTTGCCGTGGAACCTGCAGTGCCCGCTGATCGGTGATCAGGATCCTTACCTGTTCACGATGCAACTGGTGAACCAGTACACCGCCGAGCCTTATTCGATGCAGGTCTCGCTGGGGCATCACCGGCTGGTGTTTCGCGAGGTACTGGAGGCTGCGTATTTCCCGGTGCTGGAGTTGACGCAATCGGTGCGCCTGGGGGTGCGAGTGGCCTCCTGGTACACCGGTCAGTTTCTGGCCGGGCGCACGGTGACCTGGACCACCGAAGGGCTGGGGGGGCTGAGCACGACACCGACCGACGCCGAGGGCTGGGCATATTTTGAGTATCTGCCAACGGCTGCTGGAAAACTTGCTATCCAGGCTTCGGTGGCAAGCCCCTACTATGCCAGTGGGGTGGAAACCACGACGCTGGACGTTCAGGTGCTGGCGACCGATCCATGGAAGGACGTTCTGGCGGTGGTAGACAGCAACGCCTTGCCCTGGGCGCAGAAGACCGGCTATCCCAACCGTGGCTCGACCTATCAACTGAGCGTTCGGGTGCCTGAAGTGTTACGTGGTTCCACGATGGCACTGCGTTGGGATGGCGACAGCGCCGCACAGCTGGGCGTGCAACTGCGCCCGGAGCTTGAAGCCTCGATACCTGTAGGCACAACAGACCTGAACTGGGATTTGATCTGCCAGGACAAACTCGACGGTCGCTTCCACTTGCAGTTGCTGTGTTCGAAGCTGCTGTTGCCCTCCAGCAGAAAACCGATGTCACTGGCACGCAATCTGGTGCGCATTGGCGACGTTCAGGAGGCCAACAAATTTCCCGTTGTGGACGAAGGCGAAAGTGTTCTGTTGCGGGTGCAGGTGATGCATCTGGTCACCGGCGGCAACGGCGATCCGGTCAACAATGCACGGGTGGACTGGCAGACTCCCGAAGGCACGATTGCCACCCGATCGGGGATCGGTGGCTGGGCCAGCGTGTTGTATCAACCGAGCCGTGACGGTGAGCTGGTGGTGACCGCCCGCGTGCGGGCGCATGACGAAGCGGTGCCGGTGGAGCGACCGTTTGCGGTCAAGGCACTGCAGAGCAGTCCCTGGAAAAGCAAAATCAACATCCTGTTTGACGGCAATGAGGTTGACCTGACCGAATTGGGCCTGCTGTGCTGGCGCGGTGAGCCGCACACCTTGCGGATAGAAATCACGCCCGGCAGTACGCTGGATGGAGAGATGGTCACGCTGCAATGGCGTGGCGAGCCGCCGGGGAACGGCTTGATCGTCTCGGATATCGGCAAGCCGTTGAGGCTTGGGCCATTGGGGCTGGAATGGCACTTCAGTTCGCAGGTCGTGTCGAGTACCAGCAGTCTGTTCAGCCTGACCTTGAGCAGCCCGGGGCTTACCGCGCCCCGGGAGTTGTTCGGTCGGCTGATCTCCACAGAGCTTATGGATGAACTGACGTTAATGCTGGATCAGGTGACTGCGACAAGCGCCAGTCAGAGAATGTTTCCCTGCATCGGGGCCACGCACACCTTGCGCTATCTGCCCAATGCCTTGAGCCCGCTGGTGGGCCTGCAGGGGATGTTGATGTGGCTGGGAACCCCGGCCGAAGAGCTGGACGCGAGCGTCGAACCTCCGCTCGATAATGCCCGGCCACTCGACGACGGGGGGATCGGATGGGCACTGGACTTCAGCGCGAGCAAGACCACTGGCCACTTTGCGCTTGAGCTTTCTTTGCCTGCCTTGAACCTGTCCATGACCGCCAACCCGATGCAGCTCGGCCACAACAAGTTGCGAATCGAAGACTGGCGTGAGTCCGCGGTCGATGCCGTCCTTGGCAAGGATAAAGCCTGGAGCTGGGTCCGGGTGGTCTCGGCTTTTACAAGCCAGGCGGTAGCGCAGATGGCGGTGCAGTGGACGAGCGCAAACGGCTCCGACATCGTCGCCAGCGATGACCTCGGCTGGTCGGGTTTTGGCCTGCTGCCGGGCACGGTTGGTCGACAGGAGGTGGTGGCCAATGTGCACAGCCCGTTTGATGGCTACGAAGAGCAGCGTGCCCTGTCCTTCACGGCGCTTGCCCGTGATCCTTGGGAAGCGGTGCGGGTGCGTTTCGATGGGCATGATGAACATCCATGGGGCAGTCACACGTACTTTCCGCGACGCAATGGCTCACATGCCATCGAAGTACTGCTTCCGGATGGCAGCCCGTTGTTCGACCAGGAGCTGACCTTGGGCTTGACCGGCACCGGCCCTGCGGAACTGGGTCTGAGTTTCGAACCTGCGCTCGGCGCATCGCGCCGGCCCTCGGCAATCGGTTTGCGCTATTCCCTGCGTTGCGCCGACCTGAAGGACGGTGGCTTCGCGCTGCGCTTGGGGGCGGAGCGCCTCGCCAGCCTGTCACCGGCCAATGCGATGTCGCTGGGGGAGGGCGTGCAGGTATTGAAATTTGCTGCCAGTAGCAGCCTCCAGCATGTGCTGGAGTGGGGGCAGGAACTGGTCGAGCAGGTCACCGTGGTTTCGTCCATCACCGGTAAGGGCATCGCGGGGGTGGTCGTCACCTGGCGCAACAACGACTTGGGTACAGTCACCAGCCAGACCGACTTTTATGGTCTGGCCCGTGTACGGTTCAAGCCCCAGACCCCGGGTGCGGCGGTGGTCACGGCTACGTTGGAGGACGCCGCGTATCTGGAGTCAGTCGAGTTGCCGTATACCTTGCAGGAGCCGCGGGAAATTATTGAGCTGATCATGATTCGCTCCGCCAATTATCCGGGCGCTGAAGTGGAAGCCCAAGTGACGGTCGTGTCGGCAATTGACCGGCACCCGCTTGGCGGCGTTGAAGTCATGTGGGACCTTGATGCTGTGGCACTTCCATCGGCGGTTACCGATGCAATGGGCAAGGCGACTGTGCGGTTCGACCTCGCCAGCTCAGGCGAGCTGATTTTGTCCGCTGTGGTACGCGGTGGCTTGGGTGGATGGGACAGCGCGTTGCTCGCGTTGGATGTCGAGATCGGGCCGGTCATTGACAGATTTGCAGTTGGCCCGGCAGTGGTTTATCCCAATGATTATGTTTCAGGCCAAGTGACAATTGTCAGTTCGAGCGACAGTCTAGGTTGGGGCGGGTTGACCGTCGATTGGAATGTCAACGGCGAAATCAGATCGACTGTTACCAGCCCTGCGGGTGTGTCCACTTTGAATAACGTGCGTATGCATGAATCGGGAATCTTTCCTATGACGTGCTCGGTCGTCGGTTATCCGCAATCACGCTCGTTCGATATCGAAGTCGTAGGGCCAGAAGCACCGCGAATCAGCAATATCGTGAGACCTCGGCCAGATCTTTTTGAAGTGTTCATCACCGATGGCCGGCAGGTGCCGCTTGAGCGAAAAACTGTGTTCTGGCGCCTCGACGATACCGAATATGAACCGACAATCACCGGACCGGATGGCAAAACCATAAAAGTATTCAACTTTGTCAGCGGTCGCAGAGTTTATGTGGGTATCGAAATTGGTATGAGCGGTCGCTTGTATGAAAGGGCTATCGATTTCTAAGCCGTCAGAGTGCTACGGGCGGATGGTTACATGACCCCAGCGCGCTTCCAGTTGAGGTAGCGGTTAACCAGCCCGGTGCTCAATTCGTCGGGTCGCACATCCAGCACCTGAACTGCATGAGCATTCAACTGCTCATGCAGCTCGGCCCGGGCATTGAGGTAATCCACCGTGCCGCAATAGGCCAGTGCTTCGGGCAGTGTTTGTACCGGGGAATTGCGCACGCGGTCGAGGGCTTCCTCGCGCAGGCTGACCACCAGCACTTGATGCTGCTGGCTCAGACGTTTGACACTGGCGAGCAGGTCCTCGGCGTCCTCGTCACGCAGGTTGGTCAACAGCACGATCAGCGCCCGGCGCTTCTGCCGGGCCAACAGCTGGCTGGTCGCGGTCGAATAGTCGGCAGGACGCTGACTGCTGTCCAGATCATAAACGGCGTTGAGCAGGACCTTGAGCTGACTGGAACCCTTGATCGGCGCGAGAAAACGCGGTTGCGCGACGGCGAATGTGCTCAGCCCCACGGCATCGCCCTGACGCAGCGCGACATGGCTCAGCAGCAGACACGCATTCAGCGCATGGTCGAAATGCGACAGCTCGCCATCCTGGCTGCGCATTTGCCGCCCGCAATCGAGCATGAACATGATCTGTT
>Ga0207713_1001451_pt1 | contig 18899 bp, 13 predicted proteins | sample KBSS64metaG_FD_184404 | JGI IMG/M metagenome (GOLD analysis project Ga0207713, IMG submission 184404) | Switchgrass rhizosphere microbial communities from Kellogg Biological Station, Michigan, USA - KBS S6-4 metaG (SPAdes) (version 2) | ecosystem: Host-associated > Plants > Roots > Rhizosphere >... | reverse complement strand
AGCAGGTGAGTGTTCTGCCTCACGGATGTGAAGCGGGCGGCATTTTATACTCAAATGCCCCTCACATCAATGAAAAGTCCCGCTAACCGCGCAATTCGTTGGCGCGACGGAAGCGACCTTCGTAGTCGAAGAGCTTCTCGCGCACCTGCCAGAACTGGCCTTTCTTACGGGCGACGACAAAATCCGGATGGCGCAATAGCACCTGCTGGCGCACGATATCGGCTACGGTTATCCAGCGCAGGGGGACGCCCGGCGTTCGGGTGTGCGGGCGGATAAACAGCTGTTCGAAGGCCATTCGCTGAGCAGGCGTCTGGACCCGGAAGCGCTCGCTGACGTCCGCCCCGTCTTCGTCGTAATAGGTGATTTTTAACCACTCACCTTTTTCATCGGCGCCGGGCTGCAGTGCCATGCCGGAACAGCGCAGCACCAGGGCATCTTTCAGCTTTAGCGCCGCTTTCAGCATGTCGTCCGGGTCAACCAGCACCGTGTCGCATTCCCGACAGCGGCGAGCGGCAATATCGTTTTCGGCGTTGCACTGCGGGCAGTTTTTAAAGCGGAAGCGGAAATCACACTGCTCGCGATGCCCGTCATCATCTTCAAACCAGCCCTGACAGCGGCGGCCAAAGTGTTCGATCAGCGTACCGTCGGCGGTGGTTTTTCCCCAGAAGGTGTTGGCGAACCCGCAGGCAGGGCAAAAGACCTGCACGGGCACGTTGTCGCTTTTCCCTTTTGGCGCGCCGACTTCAGGCGTATAGAGATCGTGCGGGTTACCGGCATAATCGAGAATCAGGCAGTCGGTTTTTCCCGGGGCCAGACGCAAGCCGCGGCCAACAATTTGCTGATACAGGCTGACCGATTCGGTCGGGCGCAAAATGGCGATCAGGTCGACGTGCGGGGCGTCAAAGCCGGTGGTCAATACCGACACGTTTACCAGATAGCGGAACCGCTGGGCCTTAAACGCGTCAATCAGGCTGTCGCGCTCCGGGCCCGGCGTTTCGCCTGTGATTAACGCCGCGTCGCCGGAGGGCAGTAACCCGGTGATTTCTCGCGCGTGCTCAACGGTGGCGGCAAAGATCATCACCCCTTTGCGCGTCGCGGCGAACTCCTCAATCTGGCTGATGATATGCGGCGTAATACGCTTCTGCTTTTTCAGCTCCTGGTTGAGATCCGCTTCGCTGAATAATCCGTTGCTCTGCGCCTGCAGACGGCTGAAATCGTACTGTACCACCGGCATATCCAGCCGTTCAGGCGGCGTCAGGTAGCCATGTTTAATCATGTAGCGCAGCGGAAGTTCGTAAATGCAGTCGCTAAACAGGGCCTTGTCATCGCCGCGCACCATGCCGTGATAATGGTAGCGATAGATCCAGCCTTTCCCCAGACGAAACGGGGTCGCCGTCAGGCCCAGCAGGCGCAGGTGAGGGTTCACCGCTTTCAGGTGAGCCAGGATCTGCTGATACTGGCTGTCGTCGTCATCGCTGATGCGGTGGCACTCGTCGACAATCAGCAGTGAAAATTCGCTGCGAAACAGGTCCAGATTGCGCGCCACCGACTGCACGCTGCCAAAGACCACTTTGCCGTGGCTCTCTTTGCGCTTCAGCCCGGCGGCGAAAATATCGGCTTCCAGCCCAAGCGCACAATACTTGGCGTGGTTTTGCGCGACGAGCTCTTTAACGTGCGCCAGCACCAGCACGCGACCGCGCGCCAGGCGCGCCAGTTCGGCAATGACCAGGCTTTTGCCTGCGCCGGTCGGGAGCACAATCGCCGCCGGCTCGCGATGTTTACGGAACCAGGCGAGGGTGGCGTCAACGGCTTCCTGCTGATAGGGACGAAGTGTAAAAGTCATAGGGTCTCGGTTTCGTTATTCCGCACATAGTATGCCACGAAACTTTTTCCCTTGAGTGGCGCAACCAGACCATTATACTGAACCGTTCCAGACTGCTTCTTTTTTCGGACCCGTAGTCCGACTTCCAGCATCATTAAGGCTAAAAAGATTTCATGCGACTTGATAAGTTTATCGCTCAGCAACTCGGCGTAAGCCGCGCTATTGCCGGGCGTGAAATTCGCGCCAGCCGCGTTACCGTGGATGGCGACATTGTGAAAGACACCGCTTTCAAACTTCAGCCTGACCATCAGGTGGAGTATGACGGCAATCCGCTGACCCAGCAGCACGGTCCGCGCTACTTCATGCTCAATAAGCCGGAAGGCTACGTCTGCTCAACGGACGATCCCGATCACCCGACGGTGCTCTATTTCCTCGACGAACCGGTGGCGCACAAGCTGCACGCCGCAGGCCGCCTCGACATCGACACCACGGGTCTGGTGCTGATGACCGACGACGGGCAGTGGTCGCATCGCATTACTTCCCCGCGTCACCACTGCGAGAAAACCTATCTGGTCACGCTGGAGTCGCCGGTGTCGGATGACACGGCAGAGCAATTCACGAAAGGCGTTCAGCTGCATAATGAAAAAGATCTGACCAAACCCGCCGTGCTTGAGGTGATTACGCCGACGGAAGTCCGTCTGACCATCAGCGAAGGGCGCTACCATCAGGTGAAACGTATGTTTGCCGCGGTGGGGAACCGCGTTGTTGGCCTGCATCGTGAGCGGATTGGTGCGATCGAACTCGATCCCGACCTGGCGCCAGGCGAATATCGCCCGTTAACGGAAGAAGAGATTGCCAGCGTCGGTCTGCCTTCGCACTAATTTCAGGAGAGCTCTGTGACCACCAGGCCACACTCGTCGTTCAAAATCGTCTTCATTCTTGGCCTGCTGGCCATGCTGATGCCGCTGTCTATTGATATGTACCTGCCCGCGCTGCCGGTGATTTCTGCGCAGTTTGGCGTCCCGGCGGGCAGCGCGCAGATGACGCTCAGCACCTATATTCTCGGCTTTGCCCTCGGCCAGCTGTTTTATGGCCCGATGGCGGACAGCCTTGGACGCAAGCCCGTTATTCTGGGCGGGACGCTGGTCTTTGCGGCCGCAGCGGTTGCCTGTGCGCTGGCGCAGACCATCGATCATCTGATTATCATGCGCTTCTTTCACGGTCTGGCGGCGGCTGCGGCAAGCGTGGTGATTAACGCCCTGATGCGCGATATCTACCCGAAGGAAGAGTTCTCCCGGATGATGTCGTTCGTGATGCTGGTGACGACGATTGCGCCGCTGGTGGCACCCATGGCCGGTGGTGCGGTGCTGGTGTGGTTTAGCTGGCACGTGATTTTCTGGATCCTGGCCCTGGCCGCGCTGCTGGCTTCGGCGATGATTTTCTTCTTTATTGATGAAACGCTCCCCGTCGAGCGCCGTCAGAAATTCCACATCCGAACCACAATCGGCAATTTTGCCTCGCTGTTTCGCCACAAGCGCGTGCTCAGCTATATGCTGGCAAGCGGGTTCAGCTTCGCCGGGATGTTCTCCTTCCTGAGCGCCGGGCCGTTTGTCTACATCGAGCTGAACCACGTTTCGCCGCAGCACTTCGGCTATTACTTTGCGCTCAACATCGTCTTCCTGTTCATCATGACCATCATCAACAGCCGTTTTGTCCGGCGGGTGGGGGCGCTGAACATGTTCCGCGCCGGGCTGTGGATCCAGTTTGTGATGGCTATCTGGCTGGTGGTGAGCGCGTTTCTGGGCGTGGGCTTCTGGGCGCTGGTGGTCGGCGTGGCGGCCTTTGTCGGCTGCGTGTCGATGGTGTCATCTAATGCGATGGCGGTGATCCTGGATGAGTTTCCGCATATGGCGGGCACCGCATCTTCCCTGGCGGGGACGTTCCGCTTCGGCATCGGCGCTATCGTTGGCGCGTTGCTTTCAATGGCCACCTTTACGACGGCATGGCCCATGCTGTGGGCGATGGCTTTTTGCGCAACCAGCTCGATACTCTTCTATCTCTACGCCAGTCGACCGCGAAAAGCGGCCCACTAAAACACAGAGAAGGCCCGGCAGGGCCTTCAGATTGATGACAAACCCCGCTATTCATTATGCTGCTGGTTTCTTGCCGGGTGATGCTGCGCTTATCCGGCATGCATATCTCAACAATATCAATAAATTGCACCATTCATCGTAGGCCCTTGCAAGCGTAGCGCCGCCGGGCGAAACTCACTAAATGCACTCTATCAACAGTCTGAAGGTCGGCATCAGTAAGCTCATGGCTTAAACCCTTTCTCCGGGTTGCATTGCATATGATCCCAGCCCTTATAGTTACGGACTTCAGGTACGCGGGTTGGCAAGTCCTGCCAGTATGACAACTCAGAAGCCGTTAGGTATTTAAGAGACTTCGGAGGAATGTACGATAGCCCCCAGGCTGCTCCGGCAAAACCCGGTCGGAGGTGATGCTTATCACCGTCCTCATCGACATAATCAATACCCGCGCCACCGGGCAAAATCCGTGGGTCATCGAAGGGTTTTGAACTCATGTAGAGATTACCCTGGCGGGTTAAGAGAAAGCCCTGATCGTTAACGACCGTGAACGAGAGCATGTTTTCTCTGGATGGACTGTTTGAGCCATCCGGTTCGACCGTATGAAAACCAGTGTTAAACGGCGCAACTTGCCATGTCTCACCGTAGTTTTTTGAAACAAGGAAGGCATCGGTTTCCCACCCAGGAATGGCAATATAACGCTCGGAGGGATGCACATACTTGTCAGCAAATGCCCGGTAAAACTGGCTGGCGACTTCAGAACGGATACCGCGCACCGGGTCAACGTAGTACAACGCGCCCTCACAGTTCCATCCCTTCAGTTCCAGGTAACGATGGTCGTCAAAGCGGTAAATAACCTGCGTCGGCGCGTCCTGCGCTCGCGTGCATCCCGCCAACAGCATCAGCCCGGCCAATATTGCATAGCGCCTTTGCTTATTCATCATCCGACTTTCCTTCTCGGCGCAGGGGAAATTTTGCTAAATCCTTTAACGGGAGGCGTGCCCGAATCAGGGCGCTCACCGCTTAAGCCCTTTATCCGGGTTGCACTGCATATGATCCCAGCCCTTATAGTTACGGACTTCAGGTACGCGGGTCGGCAAGTCCTGCCAGTTCGTCAGAAACTGGTCAGTCAGTAGGTCGATTGTTTTGGGTGGAATATATGAAAGCCCCCATTTTGGCCCGGCAAAACCCGGTCGAAGGTGATGCTTATCTCCGTCCTCATCGACATAATCAATACCCGGGCCACCGGGCAAAATCCGTGGGTCATCGAAGGGTTTTGAGCTCATGTAGAGATTACCCTGGCGGGTTAAGAGAAAGCCCTGATCGTTAACGACCGTGAACGAGAGCATATTTTCTCTGGATGGACTGTTTGAGCCATCCGGTTCGACCGTATGAAAACCGGTGTTAAACGGTGCAACTTGCCATGTAGAGCCATAGTCTTTAGATACCAGAAATGCACTGGTTTGCCATGATGGGATAGCGATATATCGTTCAGAAGGATGCACATACTTGTCAGCAAACGCCCGGTAAAACTGGCTGGCGACTTCAGAACGGATACCGCGCACCGGGTCAACGTAGTACAACGCGCCCTGGCAGTTCCATCCCTTCAGTTCCAAATAGCGGTGAGCGTCAAAGCGGTAGATTACCTGTGTCGGCGCGTCCTGCGCTTGTGTGCACCCCGCTATCAGCATCAGTCCGGCCAACTTTGCATAGCTTTTTTTCTTACTCATCATCCGACTTTCCTTCTCGGCTCAGAGGGTACTGTGTTAAACCCTTCAACAGGAGGCATCGGCCACTGAAGGTTTGCCACTTCACGATTATAAATGTCCGGGTAACGAGCCGGAATTACACGGGTTGCATTCATAAACTGGTTCACCACACCAAATTCACCTTTCGGCAAGACCTGATCGGGTTTGTTCATGAAAATTTTGGTTTCTGGCTCCGGCAGTTGTCCCGTTCGGTAATAGTTTCTTGCATAAGTATCTGACGACCACTCTCTCCAGTCTGCGAGGTGTAATAGCTCCTTCCAAAATGCACCATGCTCAAAATCAAACGACTTACAGGGGCCGATAGCCAGGTCATAGGCCATCGCCAGTTCAGGTACTTTAAGTGACATGACGATTGATGAATGCTGACTGAACATCACATCGTCTGAAGAGCTGAATAGCTTGTGCAGTTCGGCTTCGGTCAAATTACGGCGAACAACGATCTTTTTGTTGGCATCGTTAACGCCGATAACTTCACCGCTGACGATATCGATATTGCGCCAATACTTGAGCGTGCTGATTTCGTTTTTCGTCAGTACATGACCGGGCCGTAGATGTTTGAACGGTTCATACCGGGGGCAGTCAAAAACCTCCTCCTTTGTACGTCGGAAGTTGCTGGTTGCTCCTGCTTTGGCGTTATACGAAACCATAACGTCATTCCCCCCGACAGGGGCTTTGTAGGCGTTATCTTTATCAGCATTGGTATCGAGCGGGTTTAGTTGCCCCATCAGCGTGAAAATAAACGGCTCAGGTAGGGCTTCGCCGTTCGGCACCACATCGCTGTAATCCCAGGTTGCGTTTGTCAGTGCTGAATAGGAGAAATCACCTTTTCCCGCAGCAGGCTTACGGAACGGTTTTCCATCAGGCGCAAGACCAACGCTGCTGTTCTGGAAAAAAACGCGCTGGCGTAAATTGGGGATGGTGTCGGCCAGCTTTTGTGGAACCCCGCGCCAGCCGAAACCCTGAATGGGAAGCAGTGATACGGTTCCATCATTCGGGCAGAAATAGTTATAGACTTTGCCGAAGTTATTACGCTGATTTAAAGGCGAATCATACCAGTTACGGCTGAACTCTTTGCGCGGGAGGGCCATCGTGTCGAGCAGCGTTTGTTGATCTGCGGCAGTCATCAGGCCGTCGCCGCTGGTCGTATATTTTTCATTCGTTGCCATCAGGCGGCAGAAATTCTCAAAGGTTTGCTGACGGGCGGCGTCAGTCTGGTGGTGGCCTGGCTGACCGTTCTCCAGCCAGCGATTTTCAAGAGAATACGGAGAGTGATTGAGGATAACGCAATCAACTGGGGCCAGTTCTGCTTGCTTGACCAGCATGTTTGCCAACATCGTGATAATAGTTCCCTGGCTGTGCGCAACAATGTTAATCGTGTCGTTGCGCGTTGCCGGGGTTCGCCGAATTGTTATTATCAGATTTGCCAGCCGCTGCGCGGCATAAAACTGATAAATACGGTGTGGGTTGCCATATACCGGATGGGTAAAGTCACCGCCATTTGCCAGTTCACTCCGGCTCAAAAAGCCCACCGCGCCCAGCGCTGCGCCACCGGCTCCCGGCCCAAGCATATCAGGGATGCTGGTCGTGGCATTGGCGAACGTTCCGCCTCCCCAGACGCCATTCAAGTCCAGAGTATTATGAAAGCAGTCCATCGCATACTTACCGCCGAATCGTTTTAAGATCGCCGGGTCGTTTTCGCGATAAGCATCATAGGGTAAGGGGGTTTCTGAGCTATTGCCGCTGTTGCGCATGGCTTCGCGGTACTGGCGCTGGTCATCCTCCCACATAGCCTTATCAACCGGGCGATAGCCCCAATAAAACGGGATTACCGGCGAACGCACGGGAGTACTGGAGCAGACCATTTGCTTTTGCTGTGTATCGGTACAATCCTCCATTACCCCTTCTGCGTTACGGATTTTGTAGGTTTTTTCTTCCCACTCATGCGGCCATAAATCATCGCGACCAAGCCTCTTTTTCAGCCCTTCGATGATGCCGCGCTCCTGGTTCTGATAGGCTTCCCCCACGTCATTCACACCATGAACCAGGATCACAATGCCTGGCATTGGACGGTGAACGGGGCAGTTCGTGGTGTACATTGGTTTACCCGCATTTACCGGAACACCGATACACTGCTGCGCCAGGAAACGCTTGTTATGTGCGCCGTAACTTTGCGGATCGTGAGACACTGGGGCCTCATCAAATGGGTTGGCGTTCTGCGCATCAGTTGACTCACTCATACGGTTCCCTCCGGGGCTTCTGACTCATGGACTAATTCGAGTGACCAGGTATCAAGTTCAGACGTGTTCAGGAGCGGCGATTCACCGTTATCATCGGTGATCCCCTCAATGATTTCGCCCTTTTTATGGAGCCTGAAACGTTGGCCTTTGAGAATATGATCCGGGTCGTCAGGAGCATGTAGCCGGAACTGCTGAGCCAACTCACCTTCAGCAAAGGTAGGTTTCAGATGGTCGAGACTTGCCTTCGCCATGTAATCGACGGCAGGTGCTTTAAAACGGATGTAATGTGGGGCAATGAACTCGATTTCACCCTGCTTAAGACGAATGCCCGCGCCTGCGCACATCAACAACAATTCATCCTTCGCATTCAGGACAATTTTGCCCTGTGAACTGGTCAGATTAATGTTCTGATTGGCGACGGCGTTAATTTCCCCCTTCTGAGCAGTCAGGCGAATCGACCCTTTTGCAGCGGTAAGCACCATCCCTGCTTTGCGAACGAATATGGAGAAAACTTCCCCTGCGGCCAAAGTCATGCGACGGAAGGCGTTGGCATTCATGTCCTGCCTGGCCGTTGTGATCATGTTCTCCCCGGCATGCAGCAAGACTGATTGAGGAGAGGTGAGCACTATGCCGGTTTCACCATGCAGGGAGAGCGTGGCATCTTCTGGTTTTGCGACTCGCTGCCGAAGTTCAGTCACCGGCGACAGATCGGCGGCTGGCGTGTCAGCTATTTCAGAGCTAGCCTGAAGCGAGCGGGCCAGTTGTAACGCAGATTCAAGCTGCGCTATGGTCGCGGCCATGTCATTTTGATGGCCGGTCGCTTTTGATTGTGCTTCTGTGGTGATGTGAAAACCTTCAGCAGAACGCAATGAAGCCTGCTTGTCTGTGCGTAACTCAACGCCTTCGCCGCGCTGCTTGCCAGATGCGTCTACCAGGTGGCCCAGGTTCAGCTGTGACTTACCGTACTCCGTCGCAACTTTGATGTGTTCCTGGCCTTTCTTATCCTCCATCCGAAGTTTGTTATTTCGTGGCGTCCTGATGATGTTTCGCGTGCTGTTTCGGTCAGAGACTAAATCAGGATTAATATCATCATGGAAGGCATGCGCTATGAACGGACGTTCCGGGTCGCCATTTTCAAACGCAATGCCAACTTCCGTATTATCGAGGAGCGGGAAATGTATCCCATAAGTATCTCCGGCGTATTGTCTCCCTAACCTGACAGGCATACTCTCCAGGCCCTTTTTCCATTCAGCCTGGTCAAAGTTAAACCGCACCCGATAACGGCCATGATTATCAATTCGGGAAAGCCGATCGTTAAGACTTATCCCTGATACTCTCGCCGGGATTGTGCCTGCGATGATTGGGCGTGGCAGACGCTCAGGGCGATAGCACCAGATCTCGCTGTAGGGAACCCCTTTAATTTCACTTTGAAAACTGCTCTTTCGTGACCCTGTAGAGCGAATGCTGGTAACAACCATCCCTTTGTCAAAGGCGGCTGGTTTGGTGCCGGTGATATCGAGATCGAAGCCCGGCACAATAGCGGGATCGTCGGCTACGGCTTCCAGCGTAATCATATTGCTAAGCAGGCATTCATGACGAATTCGGGCAAAGTGCCAACTGGTTTCGGCCTGTTGGCCTTTGCCTGTCGCGTAACGATCGCCGGATACCAGATGATTATCCGCGTAGTGATATTCGCCACCGTAAACCAGTTCTGGCTGTCGGGATTTATCGGCCTGGGTTTCGAGTGTCCTGAAACGTCGACTCTCCCGATAGTTGTAGTTACGCACGTCGACCGAGCCGGGTACGATGGCATGCCTGGTTGTCATTTTTCGCAGGCTGTAGCTATTGCCTGTGGTTCCTGCGGGGTTGATTGCCGCGATCTTGTGGTTGTGCACATAGTGCGCCCCGGAGTCTCCGAACACGATAACAACAATATGGTCATGGTCGGGATGCAGTTCGAACCGGAACCATATTCCCACTTCAGACAGCAAGCGTTGGATGAACGCCAGATCGCTCTCCTTCCACTGAACGATCATCTCCCGCTGCGGATATTCCCAGTGAAGCAGGTCAAAATTGATTTCGTACCCCTCAAAGCCGTGTTCTTTGAGGATGCGCTTAACCAGTTCGGGTACAGAGACATTCTGATAGATAGCGCTGCGATACCGGGCGTTTAGTAGTGCCAGAGGATGTTCCAGCACGGCTTCGTAAAGCGTTTCGTCAGCGCTGCTACTGATCCTGCTGATCTCGGTTATGACACCAGGGATTTTACGCAAAGCCACCCATTTCCCGCGATCGGGAAAATAGGTCGACCAGGCAGGGTTGTTGGCTCGAAGAATAAATGATGCTTCTTTCTGCACGATATGAAAGGCTTCAGCATCAGCTGTGGTTGAGGTAAAACGGACGGTGTAACGATAGGGGGTACTCAGTGCTTCTTCGCCGGTGAATGATTCCACATCGGCAATCAAGTCAGAACGGCTGATGTTCAGGAGGTATTTATTCAGACTTTCTTCTGGATTGAATACCACCGGTTCAGTAGATAACCGTATTTCGCGTCCATTCATAGGTGTCCTTTACAGTCACATGACTGATCTTTCAGCAATCGTGAATTTGCATTAAGTTCACGACAGGTTGCAAACTATACAACCTAAGACCATTGATTTTGAATGGTTATCTGTATAAATATGCTTCATCATAATTTTAACTGTACTTAAAGACATTTCATTCAAGGATGGATACGAATGAATCAGCGATTCATTTTAGTGGGGGATACCACGACGCACGGCGGTTCAATTGTACAGGGCATTTACACGCACACCGTTGACCGTGCTCCAATGGTCGTTACCGGCCATAAGTTCGATTGCCCTCAATGCGGTAAAGAGGCCATGTTAATTGGGTCGAGCCATGTCACTGTTAATGGTCAACGTCGCGTTCTGCAGGGAGATAAAACTACTTGCGGGGCAATAGTGATTAGTCGGTATAAAAGCAGCGTGTCAGAAACCGGAGAGAAAGGTTAGTGATTTGCGCATGCGCAAATTCACGTCAGCTTTAGACTGACTTTTCAGCCAGGACACATTGCCAGCAGTCTGGAGGGCCCGCCAGGGCCATTTTTGTTGATGCATATCAACCAAACCCCCGTTCGTTTATGCTGTGTTTGTTTATTTTATGTAAAATCTATTTGTGTAAAAAGTCACATCATTGTATTCAAAAAGGTTGAGTTAGATCGCAGAAACGGGTACATATAGCGCCGACGCAAGCCTGGAAACGGATAAAAAAGCGCTGAATAGTGCAGGCTGGCGATGATGTGTTACTATAAATGTAAATAAATTGTGAAGTAAATTTTGCTTCCGGGGAACGAACGTGAATACATTACAACTCTCCATTGTCCATCGCTTGCCCCAGAGCTATCGCTGGTCGGCGGGTTTTGCAGGTTCGAAAGTTGAACCGATTCCGCAAAACGTCGCGGGCTGCGAAAACTGCCTGGTAGCACTCAAGCTGCTGAGCCCGAGCGACGAAAATGCGTGGCGGGTGATGGAGCGTCTCAGTCAGGCCCTGACGGATATCGAAGTGGACAGCTCCGTCCTGGAGTGCGAAGGTGAGCCGTGCCTGTTTGTGAAAAGCCAGGACGAGTTTGCCGCCACCTGCCGTCTGAAGAATTTTGGCGTTGCCATTGCTGAGCCTTTCTCCGGCCAGTACCCGTTCTGACCGCTAGTCTGCCGACAACAGCTGGCGCGTGTAGCGCTGCGTTGGCGCGCTAAATACGCGCTGGCACTCACCCTGCTCGACCACTTCTCCCTGCCGCAACACAATCACCTGATGGCATAGCGCCCGCACCACCTGTAAATCGTGGCTGATAAAGATATAGGCCAGCCGGTGCTTTTCCTGAAGCCCTTTCAGCAGGGCCAGGATCTGCGCCTGAACGGTTCTGTCCAGCGACGACGTCGGTTCATCCAGAATAATCAGCTCCGGTTTCAGGATCAGCGCGCGGGCAATGGCAATACGCTGGCGCTGCCCGCCGGAGAATTCAGCCGGATAGCGGTGGCGGGTCCCGGCATCTAAGCCCACTTCGGCCATCACCCGCATAACTTCCTGCTCTCGCTGCTGAGCGCTCAGGCCGGGCTGATGCACGCGCAGCCCCTCCTCGATAATCTGTAAAACGCTGAGCCGTGGGTTAAGCGAGGAGTTGGGATCCTGAAACACCACCTGCATGCGGGGCCGCACGGGCAGCATCTGACGGCGGTTCCAGCGGTGCAGCGGCATATCGTCAAAGAGGATCTCGCCCTGGGAGGCAATTAAGCGCAGCAGCGCCAGACCGGTGGTGCTTTTGCCCGAACCGGATTCGCCCACCAGCCCCAGGGATTCTCCCGGGCGCAGCGAGAAGCTGATGTTTTTCAGCACCGGGTTCCGATCGACAATGCGCCGCAGAATACCTTTGCGGATCGGGAACGACACGGACAGATCCTCAACGCGCAGCAGCGGTGTGCTGTCAGCCGCGAGAGGAACCGGGTCGCCGGAGGGTTCACTGTCGAGCAGGCGCTGCGTATAGGGGTGCTGCGGCGCGCTCAGCAGCGTGGACGCGCTATTCTGTTCAACGCACCGTCCGTTTTGCATCACCGCGACGCTGTCGGCCAGCTTTCTCACAATGCTCAGGTTGTGCGTGATAAACAGCAGGCTCATGTTCAGCTCGTCACGCAGTTCCCGAAGCAGCGTCAATATTTGCGCCTGTACCGTCACGTCCAGCGCCGTTGTAGGCTCGTCGGCAATCAACAGTTCGGGGCGCGTGAGCAGGGCCATGGCAATCATCACGCGCTGGCGTTCACCGCCGGAGAGCTGATGCGGGAAATCATTCAGCCGTTTGGCCGCGTTGCGTATGCCCGTTCGTTCCAGACAGTCCAGAATTTCACCCCGCGCGGCCTCTTTGCGCATCCCCCGGTGCAGGGAGAGCACTTCATAGAGCTGTTTCTCCAGGCTGTGCAGCGGGTTGAGGGAAACCATAGGCTCCTGGAAGATCATGGCGATTTTGTTGCCGCGAATGCCGCGCAGGGTATGTTCGTCGGCATGCAGCAGCGAACTGCCGTGAAACAAAATATCCCCTTGCGGGTAGCTCACCGGCGGAGAAGGCAGCAGCCGCAGGATGGAGAGTGCTGAAACGCTCTTGCCTGAACCCGACTCGCCCACCAGGGCCAGCGTTTCCCCGGGCTGGATCTGCAGCGACAGGTCGGTGACCACGGTGCGCGTCTCGCCCTGCGTTGAAAAAGCAATCGACAGGTTATCAATGCTGAGAAGAGGCTGGGTCATTTTATACCGCCTTGTTCGGATCGAAGGCATCGCGCACGGCTTCGCCAATAAAAATCAGCAGCGAAAGCAGCACGGCCACGGAAAGAAAGGCGGCGATGCCTAACCACGGCGCCTGCAGGTTGTTTTTGCCCTGCAGCAGCAGTTCGCCGAGCGACGGGGAACCCAGCGGTAGCCCGAAACCAAGAAAATCCAGCGAGGTGAGGGTGGTGATCGAGCTGCACAGAATAAACGGCAGGAAGGTGAGCGTTGCCACTACCGCGTTGGGCAGCATGTGGCGGAAGATGATCCCCCGGTCGCTCACGCCAAGCGCCTGCGCGGCGCGAATGTAGTCGAAATTGCGGGTGCGCAGGAACTCCGCCCGCACCACGCCCACCAGCGCCATCCAGCCGAACAGGACGGTGATGCCTAACAGCCACCAGAAGCCAGGCTGCACCACGCTGGAAAGCAGGATGATCAGAAATAGCGTTGGCATGCCTGACCAGACTTCAATAACCCGCTGGCCCCACAGGTCAATTTTTCCGCCGTAGTAGCCCTGAACGGCACCCGCCACGACGCCCATCACGCTTGAGAAGATCGTCAGCATCAGCCCAAAGAGAAGCGAGATTCGCGTGCCATACAGGATGCGCGCCAGCACGTCGCCGCCGTTGGCATCGGTTCCCAGCCAGTTTTGCGCGGAGGGCGGGGAAGGGAAGGGGGTTGTGGTGGCAAAGTTAATGCTGTTTGCGCCAAAGCGCACCGGTGCCCAGAGCGCCCAGCCGTGCTGCTCAATCTGCTGGCGAAGCCACGGATCCTGATACTCCGCCGGTGTTGCAAACGGGCCGCCAAAGTCGCTTTCGCTGTAGTTGGCGATAACCGGCACGTACCAGCGGTCGTTAAAATGCACCAGCAGCGGTTTGTCGTTGGCGATCAGCTCCGAAAACATGCTCAAGGCAAACAGCACGGCAAAAATCCACAGCGACCAGTAGCCGCGGCGGTTGTGGCGAAAGCGGGCCCAGCGGGCCTGGTTGACGGGGCTTAAACGCGGCATCAGCGGCCCTCAAAATCGATTCGGGGATCGACCAGCGTATAGCTGATATCGCTGATGATATTCAGCAGCAGGCCAATCAGGGTGAAAATATAGAGTGTGCCAAACATCACCGGATAATCGCGCGACACGGTAGCCTCATAGCCCAGCAGCCCCAGGCCGTTGAGCGAGAACATCACCTCTATCAGCAGCGAGCCGGTAAAAAACATGCCGATGAACGTGGCCGGAAATCCGGCAATCACCAGCAGCATGGCGTTGCGAAACACGTGTTTCCACATGATCTGCTTCTCGCTTACGCCCTTGGCGCGGGCAGTCACGACGTACTGCTTACGAATTTCATCGAGAAAGGCGTTTTTAGTCAACATGGTCAGGGCCGCAAACCCGCCGATGACCGTTGCCAGCACCGGCAGAGTGATATGCCAGAGATAGTCAGTGATTTTCTGATACCACGGCAGGGAGCTGAAATCGGCGGAGACCAGCCCCCGCAGCGGGAAGAGGTCGAAATAACTGCCCCCGGCAAAAAAGACAATCAGCAGGACGGCAAACAGAAACGCCGGAATGGCATAGCCGATGATGATGAACGTGCTGCTCCAGATATCGAAGCGGCTGCCGTTATAGACCGCTTTGCGGATCCCGAGCGGTATAGAGACCAGATAGATGATCAGCGTTCCCCACAGTCCCAGCGTTATCGACACCGGCAGGCTTTGCTTGATCAACGTTAATACTGAGGCACTGCGAAACAGGCTGTCGCCAAAATCAAAGCGGATATAATCCCAGAGCATTTTGAAATAGCGCTCGTGAATCGGTTTGTCAAAGCCGTAGCGGTGGGTGATCTCGGCGATCACTTCCGGATCCAGCCCGCGTCCGCCGCGATAATGGCTTTCGCTGATATTCCCTACGCCGGTTCGCGCATGGCTCGCGCCCATCCCTTCACCGCCGCCGCCGGGCATGCCGCCGCTGTTGCCAAATTCAATGGCGGCAATTGCCTGATCGACCGGGCCGCCGGGGGCGATTTGCACGATAAAAAAGTTAATCGTGATGATGGCCCACAGGGTGGGGATAATCAGCAGGAGACGACGGAGAAGATAGGCACCCATGATGATTCCTTATCGCCGCTCAGCGGGAAGTCTGGCGGCTTTGTTAACGTCATACCACCAGGTATCAAAGCCCAGGGAGTAGACAGGGCGCACGGCAGGCACGGAGAACTTGTCCCAGCGCGCCAGGCGATCTTCGCCCATATACCACATCGGCAGCATGTAGTAGTTCCAGGTCAGGACCCGGTCGAGGGCGCGCCCGAGCGGCAGGAGCTTTTCTTTATCCCCCTGCGCCGCCACTATTTTCGCAATCAGCGCGTCAATCGCCGGGCTTTTTACCCCTGGCGCATTGTATGAGGAGTCAATGTAGCTGGAGGCCCAGGAAATTTGCAGGTCCGAGCTGGGCCACGGCTGCGCGGGCCACAGGCGCTGCATCATGTCGTAATCACGGCTGCGCATGCGGCTGGTGATCTGCGCGTTATCGACCTGGCGAATGTTCATAGTTACGCCCAGCCGCTCAAGGTTGTGCTTAAACGGCAGTACCCACTGATCGTTGCCCCCGGACGAGAGCAGCAGCTCAAAGCTGAGAGGCTTACCCGTTTTGGCATCCACACGTTTTTGATTTTTCAGGTGCCAGCCCGCGTCATCCAGCAGCTTGCTGGCTTTCAGCAGGTTGTCGCGGTCGTAACCGTCACCGTTCGACGCGGGCGGCTGAAACACGGTGGTGAACACCTGCGGCGGAACCTCCGCTTTTAGCGGTGCCAGCAGAACCAGCTCGTCGGCTTTCGGGTAATCACGCGCGGCGTACTCGGTATTCTGAAAATAGCTGTTGGCGCGACTGTAGGCACCGTAAAACAGCGCTTTGTTCATCCATTCAAAATCAAAGGCCAAAGATATCGCTTCCCGCACCCGGCGGTCATTAAATACCGGACGCTGAATATTAAACGCCAGCCAGCGGGTGTCCTGGGCAGACTCATTTTTGTGCTCGTCTTTGACGATATAGCCTTTTGCGAAATTTTTGCCGATATAGCGGGTCGCCCAGTTTTTGGCGCTGCTCTCTACGCGTAAATCGAAGGCGCCGGCTTTGAACGCTTCAAACGCCACGTTATCGTCGAGGTAGTAATCATAGCGAAGGGTGTCGAAATTCCAGCGCCCGCGGTTTACCGGCAGGTTGGCCGCCCAGTAGTCCTTAACGCGAGAGTAAACGACATATTGCCCCATGCGCCAGTCGGTGATGCGGTACGGGCCGCCTGCCAGCGGCGGCGTGGAAAGCGGGTCGCTTAGCTTATGATTTTTCCAGAACGATTCAGGCATTACCGGCAGCGAGAACAGGCTAAGCATGTTCTCCTTGTTCGGTTCGCTCAGCTCGATGCGCACGGTGAGCGGCGCGATGGCTCTGACGGATGCGCCTTTATACACGATGCGAAACTGGGGGACGCCTTCGGTCATGAATTTATGGAAGGTGAACGCGACGTCGCTGGCTTTCACCGGCGTACCGTCATGAAAACGTGCCCGCGGGTTCAGCGAGATTTCTGCCCAGGCGAAGTTGTCCGCGTAACGAACGTTATCGGCAATCAGCGGATAGTAGCTGCCGGGTTCATCATCAGACGTGACGAAGAGCGTATCGTAAAGCGATTCCGTCCGTGCGGCCGCCACGCCGCGCAGGGCGAAGCGGTTGAAGTTGTCGAATGTCCCCGTGGCGGAAAGCGTGACCTTTCCGCCCTTCGGCGCGGCAGGGTTAACGTAATCGAAGTGCGTAAAATTGACCGCATATTTCGGCTCGCCAATCACCGCGAAGGCGATATTTTCTTTGATGGCCTGCGCCTGGCTGGACAGGCTCGTTAGTGCCAACATCAGCAACATGAAGCGCATAAGCATCTCGCGGCAGCTCCCTCTTTTACAGACCGGCTCGGTTAAGCTGAATAATAAGTGACGTCACGGGCAATGTGAAATTAATCGCCCTCGTGCGCAATATCAGGCCGCCATTCGCGGAACTGCGCCAGCGGCATCGGGCGGCTAATCCAGTATCCCTGCAGGTAGTTAACGCCGTGTTCGCGTAACCAGGCGGCCTGTTCCGGCGTTTCCACCCCTTCGGCGACGGTCAGCATACTCAGCCGCCTTGCCAGCGTCAGGACGGCATCCAGCACCGGCGACGTCACCGTCTCAGTACCTATCGCATTAACAAACCCACGGTCGATTTTGAGGTAGTCCATGGTGAAATGCTCAAGATAAATCAGCGCGCTGTGGCCGGTGCCAAAATCATCAATGGCTATCTCAAACCCTTCGTTATGCAGCCATTCGAAGAGGCTGTTGGCTTCACGATGATTCAGCATGTCGCGCTCGGTAATTTCCAGCACGATCTGGAAGTAATCCTGCGGCAGTAACGCTTTGAAGGTGCGCATATCGTCTTTGAAGCTTTCCGCATGCAGATGCCCCGGCGCAATGTTAATGCCCACCTTGGCACCCGGGGGTAACAGCGTTTGTAACACGGGTGCATCGTGAATGATAAGGTCAAAGAGATGCAGCGTCAGCGGGACAATCAGCTTCTGCGCTTCGGCAAAGTTGATAAAGGCGTCCGGCGGAATTTCCCCCATTGTCGGGTGCTTCCAGCGCATCAGCACTTCAAGCCCGGTCATTTTGAGCGATTTGGCATCGACGACGGGCTGATAGACCACGTAAAACTGGCCGCGCTTAATGGCGCTTAAAATCTCTTTACCCGGATTGAGCCGAATGCTGAGGATATAGTAGTTGAGCGATCCGGCACAAATGCCGCATACCAGCCCGAAGAACAGGGCGTAGAGAATTTCATCGCTGGTCCATGCGTCCGCATACAGGTTTATGGTCAGGGGAACGTCTTTCAGCGTCGCGGTACGGGCCGGGGTTTCATGTAGATCATGCGCAAGGACCAGCGTGCTGGACCGCGTTGACAGCGCATGATCGCCGATAATGATGGCGATGCCGGCAAATTCGTCCTGGCGCGCGGTGTAGAGCAGATAAGGCGTCAGATTGAGATTCACCGAGGTAAACACGCCGCCGTCCTTCACTAGCGGGTTACGGTACCAGATGGCAATCGCGGGCTTATTGGGCAACATTGGGGTGCCTGGAAGCAATGCCATATCAATCTGCTTATCGATGTGCAGCTCGGGTATCAGCTCCTCCATCGGGACATTCATCGGCCCCGTGGCAGAAGAGCAGAACGCCATTTTGTCTCTGACCAGCAGGAATGCGCGAACGTTAACGCTAAAGGCGGCGCGCGAGGTAAGTTCCTGATTGACGTCGTGGCAGCTGTTTAACGTGAGCGGCTGGAGCACATCGATAGAATTTTTTAACTCATCGAAATAGCTCTCCATATAGATGCTCACATCGTGGATTAGGCTGTCGAATTTGACTTCCCGCTTGTGGTAGCTCCAGAAAAATTGCAATGAACCCAGGAGCAGGGCGGCGATCAGGCCTGTGATAATGCTGAGGATCAGTATTTTGCGATTGCTGGAGAAATAGCGGGTGAACATAGACGTCGTGATTCCTGAAATGCCGCTGGATGTATTCAGTGTAACGGGCAAAAAAAAACACTGCCGAAGCAGTGCTTTTTTTCATCATATCGTCAGCCAAGGGATAACCAACGATACAATAG
>Ga0207713_1001446_pt1 | contig 18946 bp, 9 predicted proteins | sample KBSS64metaG_FD_184404 | JGI IMG/M metagenome (GOLD analysis project Ga0207713, IMG submission 184404) | Switchgrass rhizosphere microbial communities from Kellogg Biological Station, Michigan, USA - KBS S6-4 metaG (SPAdes) (version 2) | ecosystem: Host-associated > Plants > Roots > Rhizosphere >... | reverse complement strand
GTATTCGAACATCGAGCCGCTCCACGACAGCAGCGTCGCTTCGCCATCGACCTCGGTGAGCTGGCGGCCGAGCGCGAACCAGCTCTCCTGCGGCAGCTGGCCCTGGGCGATGGCGACGAAGCTGCACAGCCGCGCTTCCGAGGCCAGCAGGTCGTAGTAGCCCTGGTCCAGGCGCCGCTCGTCGACGTTGTAGCCGATCGCCAGCAGGCGCCGCGCCGGATCGTAGAGGAAGCCGTATTCCATCAGCGACAGCTGCCCGGCGATGTGCGCCAGGCGCTCGAGCTGGTGGATGCGCGCACGCGCGCGCTCGGCGGCCTCGGCGTCGTGGATCTGCGCCGCAAGCTCGCGCAGGGTCGGCATTGGCGACGCGGTCGCGGGGATGCAGGCGTCGTCGCGCTCGGCCAGCGTGGCCCACGGCGCGAAGCCGTGCAGTTCCTGCTGCGCGGCGCTGCACGCATCCAGCAGCGCCTGCGGCCAGTGCGGCGCCAGCGCATCGGCGGAGCGTTCCGCGGTGGGCAGCGGCGGCGGCCAGCGCTCGGCGATCACCGCCGCCTGCACGGCCAGCGCGCACAGCGCCTGCCAGGCCTGCGCCAGCGTCTGCGGCGGAGCCGCGCGCAACGCATCCAGGCGCAGCTCGAAGTCCTGCAATACCGGTTGCAGCGCCACCGCATCGGGATGGATCTCGTGCGCGGTCTCGCGCAGCACGCCGAGCGTGTCGGCCAGCCCGTCGAAGGTGGTCGTGGCCAGCAGCGGCGCATCGCACAGCGCCAGCAGGCCCTGGCGCAGGGTCAGCAGATGCCCGGCCAGGTTGCCGCTGTCGACCGTGGACAGGTAGGTCGGCGGCAGCGCCTGCAAGGTCTCGGTGTCGTACCAGTTGTAGAAATGGCCGCGGTGGCGCGGCAGCGTCTCCATCGTCGCCAGGGTCAGGCGGGTGCGCTCGATCACCCCGCCCGGCTGCAGGTAGCCCAGGTCGTAGGCGGCCAGGTTGCCGAGCAGGGCCAGGCCGATATTGGTCGGCGAGGTGCGCCGCGCCACCACCAGCTGCGGATGCTCCTGCACGTTGTCCGGCGGCAGCCAATTGTCCTGCGCGCGCATGTGCACTTCGAAGAACGCCCAGGTACGGCGCGACAGCCGGCCCAGGAACGCGCGCTGCGGCGGCGCCAGTTGCGCGCGGCGCGGCGCGGCGGCATGGCCCATCCACGCCATCAGCGCCGGCGCCACGATCCACAGCGCCAGGATCGGCGCGGCGACCCACAGCGCATGCGGCTGCCGCCAGGCCAGCAGGCCCAGCAGCGCCAGCGCGCACAGCGCCGCCGGCGCCATCCCGCCCAGCTCGGCCGCATTGCCGCGGCCGAGGCTGCGCGCCACGTCGCTGGACGCATGCCATTGCAGCAGGCGGCGCCGGCTGACCAGCATGCGCCACAGCGTGCGCACGATCGCCGAGGCGGCATAGCCGGCCTCGTACGGCAGGCACGCCAGCGCCAGCAGCGCGCGCTGCAGCTGCGTCGCCCAGGCCTTGGCCAGCGTGCCCAGGTGCATGCGCCAGGCCATGTCCAGCGGCTTGGCGACCAGATCGTGCAGCGCCGGCACCACCATCGGCAGCACGAACAGGCCCAGCAGCCAGGCGGTCCACGCCGCCGGCCGCGGCAGCCACAGCCAGCCGATCGCCAGCAACGCGGTGGCGGCGACCGGCACCAGGCTGCGGCGCAGGTTGTCCAGCAGCTTGCCGCGCGACAGCGCCGAGAGCGGATTGCGCCGGTAGCGGCCGGCGGCGTCGGGCACCCACGGCAGCAGCCACGGCAGCAGCTGCCAGTCGCCGCGGATCCAGCGCGCGCGGCGCTTCACGTCGGTGGCATAGCGCGCCGGGTAGTCCTCGAACAGGCGCACGTCGCTGACCAGGCCGGCGCGCGCGTAGCAGCCTTCCAGCAGGTCGTGGCTGAGGATGCGGTTGTCCGGCAGGCGGCCGTCCAGCGTCTGCTCGAACGCATCCACGTCGTAGATGCCCTTGCCGACGAACGAGCCTTCGCCGAACAGGTCCTGGTACACGTCGGACACGGTGCGCGTATACGGATCGATGCCCGGCTCGCTGCCGAACAGGCGCGCGTAGCGGGTGATGCGGTGGCCGCTCATGCTGCTGCCCACGCTCGGCTGCAGGATGCCGTAGCCGCGGGTCACCCGGCCCAGCGCCGGATCGATGCGCGCGCGGTTCAGCGGATGCGCCAGGGTCGCGACGAACTCGCGCGCCGCATCGCGCGGCAGCCGCGTGTCCGCGTCCAGGGTGATCACGTAGCGCACCTGCGCCAGCAGCGCGGTGCTGCCGATCGCCGCGCTGAAATCGGCGTCGGCCGCACCGCCGCGCAACAGCCGGTTCAACGCCGCCAGCTTGCCGCGCTTGCGCTCGTGGCCGATCCAGGCGCGTTCGCCGGCGCTCCACAGCCGCGGGCGGTGCAGCAGGAAGAAACGGTCGCCGCTTTCCGGCGCATAGCGCTGGTTGAGCCGCACGATGTGCTGCACCGCATGCGCGAGCAGCGCCGCGTCGCCGGGCAGCGTCGCCTGCGCGGCGTCCAGGAAATCGGTCAGCAGCGCGAAATGCAGCTGCGCATCGCGATTGGCCAGGAACCGCACTTCCAGCGCCTCGGCCAGTTCGTCGATGGTGGCCACGTCGCTGAGCATGCTCGGCACCACCACCAGGGTGCGCGCGCCGGCCGGGATGCCCTTGGAAAAATCCATCCGCGGCAGCGTGCGCGGCGCCACCAGCAGCGTCGCCGCCCAGTTGACCAGCGCCACGCCCAATTCGCTGAACACCAGCACGCCCAGCAGCGCAGTGCTCGCCCACAGCCACACCGGCACCGTGCCCAGCGCATGCAACTGTTCGAGCAGTGTCCAGCTGCCGAATCCGGCGATGGCCGCGATCGGCAGCAGATACGCCGGCAGCGGCAGCGTGCGCCGCGCCATCGACGGCCGGCGCCGCGCGCGCGGCAATGCGGCGATCGCCGCCGGCAGGTCGCGCTGGCCGTCGTCGACCAGGTAGTAGCCGACATGGCGCCGGTCGTCCACGCTCGCCGCCTGCGCCAGCTGCAGTACGCACGCGGCCACCGCGTCCTCGCTGGCGCCGCTGCGCCGCGCCAGCAGCTCCACGCTGTGCCTGTAGCTGTCGCGGGTCTGGAAATCCATCTGCGCATAGGTGCCGTGCGGATCGCGGCGCAGATGCGCTTCGACCGCGCTGAGGTCCTCGACGAAATCGCGCCAGTCCATCGTCGCCAGGAACCGCAGGCTGGCGATGCTGTTGCTGATCGAGACCTGGTCGGCGGCCTGTTGCTGGCTTTCCGCATGCACCATGTCGTCGATGCGCTGGCCGCCATCGGCCAGCCACTGCTCGACCCAGGTCACCGGCATCGCCAGCACCCCGCCGCGCCCGTGCAGCCCGCGCACCAGTTCGGCGACGAACGCGCCGGACAGCGGCGGCTGCGAGCGCGCCATGTCCGCGACCACCAGCACCACGCTCTTGGGATCCTGCACGGCGGTGGTGTTGAGCCGGTCGGCCCAGTCGCTGGCCAGGCGGTGGTCGATGCCATCGCGCATCACCCGCGCCGCGACCCGGCGCAGGTTCTCCAGCAGGCCCAGGCGCAGCATGATCGGGATCGCCCACAGCTCGCCCAGCTTCAGCGGCGTCACCGTCTGGTAGGCGGCGATGAAGCGGCTGGCCATGTCGGCATCGATGCGCCCGTCGCCGTGGGCGATCGCGTCCATCGACAACGCATAGACCCGCGGCAAGCCGGCCGAGGCGCCCTGCGCCAGCGCCGGCAGCTGGCGGCTGTAGCCGGCCGGCAGGTGGCGCCGCGCGATCAGGATCTGCTCTTCGACCAGGTAGAAATTGTCCAGCAGCCATTCGCCGGCGGGGGTGACGCGGATGTCGTCGCGGACCATCGCCGCGAGCATCGCCAAGGCGTCGCGCAGCACGTCCTCGTTCTGTTTCAGCCGCGCCAGCAACACCTCGGGGCTGCGCCCGGCATGCACCCGGTGGGTCCGCGCCAGGGCTTCGCCGTGCGCGGCCATCTGTTCGGCACTGAGCAGTTGCGCGCGCAGCGGCTCTTCGGCCAGCGGCCGCGTGCGTGGGTGCCGCAGGAATCGCGCGCGCATGCCCGAGAGGCCACGCCGATAGGGAAGTAGCCGTCTACGCAACGCACGCCAAGGGGACGCCATGATGATCCAGAGGGGCCACAGAGCCCGCTTGGCTCCAGACTTAGCAGTCGCGTGCAGCGCCGGGCGTGAATGCGCGCGATGCGTGGCGTGGCGTTGCGCGCCGGCGCGACGGCGCTGCGCGAGGCGCGGCCGCGCTGCGGTTGGCGCTGCGGCCGGCGCAGCGGACGGCGGCGGCGTTCAGGCGACGACGCAAGCGTCGTCGCCGAATCGTGCGATTGGCCGCCATTGCGCCGCGATTGCGCAGAACGCGCGCGCCGGAAAGCGAGCGCAGCGGTGAAACCACCGGAGATGGCAGCGCAGGCGGCAAACCGCGTTCGCACGCAGGGCGATGCCAACATGATGCCGGCGCTGGGCGCGGCCGCGCCCGCGGGTTCATCAGATCCGCGTGGTGGCCAGGAAGCGCTCGCGGTCCTGCTGGGTGCGGCGGCGGATCTCGGCCAGGGCCTGGCTCTCGGTGGCTTCCAGCATCGACTCGAACAGGCGCTGGAAGTGATTGCGCATGGCGTTGCGCGAGGCCGCCGGATCGCGCGTCTTCAGCGCTTCCAGGATCGCGGCATGTTCGTCGGTGCGGGTGGCGTCGTCCTGGTGGCACACATGCGCGTACACCTGGCGCACCCGCGGCAGTTCGTTGCGCATGCGCCAGATCAGGTGGATGCAGTACTCCACCACCGGGTTGCCGGACAGGCGCGCGATCGTCAGGTGGAACCGGCGGTCGTATTCGCCGGCCATTTCCTCGGTGGTGGCCGGGTCGGACATCGCGGTGACCAGGGCCTGCAGTTCCTCGATATCCGCATCGGTCAGGCGCCCGGCGGCCAGTGCCGCGGCTTCGGCCTCGATCACCGTGCGCGCGGCGGTCAGGTCGAAGGCGGTGACGTCGGGCAGCGCGCCCTGCGCATCGATCGGACGCGGCCGCACGTACACGCCCGAGCCGGTCTTGATCGCGATCCAGCCCTGCGCTTCCAGCGCGATCTCGGCCTCGCGGATGGTCACCCGGCTCACCCCGAAGCGCTCGGCCAGATCGCGCTCGCCCGGCAGCCGCGAACCGGTCGGGAATTCCCCCGATTCGATCAGCGACAGGATCTTTGCGGCGATGGATTGGTAGAGGCGGCTTTCGGACATTCGCGCTAAGGACCGGTCGGTGAATTCCACAGCGGCACCGGGACGACGCGCCGGCGCCCGCTGCGGCTCGAAAAACGGCGCGGCCCGGGAGCCGCGCCGCTGCGTTCAGAACTTGTATCGTACACCGAAATATGCGCGCCGCCCGTAGCTCACATACTCGCGGAAGTTGCCGTAGACAGGCTGGGATGCGACGCGCGGTTCGTTGGTCAGGTTCATCAGTTCCAGCGACAGCGACAGCTGTTTGGTGACCCGGTAGCGCGCGCGGAAATCCACGCTGGTGTTGTCGCCGTAGTAGCGGTTCTGCTGCGCGGTGTTGCCGGTGAAGTCCTGGTAGTACCTGGAGCGGTACTTGCCGATCGCCTGCATGTCGAAGCGGCCCAGTTCCCAGTAGATCGAGCCGGACAGCACGTGGCGCGAGAACCCGCTGAGCCCGGCCGGGCCGACGATGGCCGGCAGCACGGTACCGGTGACCGCGTCGACCTGCTCGCCCAGGCGCGGATCCTGGGTCTGGTAGTCGGTGTCGGCGTAGTTGTAGCTGAGCTTGAAACCCAGCCCGTCCAGCGGCTTGGGCAGGTAGGAGAAGCGGTGCGCGGCGCTGAGCTCGAAGCCGGTCAGCGTGCTCTTCTTGTCTGTGGTCACCTGGCGCGGCACCGGCACGGTGACGCTCTGTCCATCGACTACGAAGGTCTCGTCGAACAGCGCGGTCTCGGTGCCGCCGTTGAATTGCTTCCAGTACACCGCGCCGGCCAGCATGCTGTCCTCGTTCGGATACCACTCCAGCGACACGTCGCCGTTCCACGACATCAGCGGCTTGGCCTCCGGGTTGCCGGTAGCGGTGATGCCGGCCAGCGCTTCCTCCAGGCTGGTGAAGTTCTCGGTGCCGGTGAGGTTGACGTTGCGGCCCGAGCCCAGCGCGGCGATGTCCGGACGCGACATCGCCCGGTAACCGGCCAGGCGCAGCAGCAGGTTGTCGCGCAGCTCGAACGCGGCGTTGGCGCTGGGCAGCAGCTTGTCATTGCCGGCCTTGGCAACCAGGGTCTGGTAGGCGCCGGTGGGTTGCAAGCGCAAGGTGCCGGCGCCGTTGTCGATCAGTTCCAGTTCGGCGCGCACGCCTTCCGAGCGCACGTCGGTCTTGACCCAGCGCACGCCCAGGTTGCCGCTCACCGGCAGGCCGAACAGTTCGCTGCGGTAGTCGGCCATCAGGAACAGCGCCTTGGTCTTCTCCACCACGTCGACGTTGTTGGGATCGCGGTAGTTCGGGTCCACGCCGGTGTCGCTGCTGCCGCGGAAGGCTTCGTACAGGCAGGACGGATCGAAGTAGGCCCAACTGGAGAGGGTGTTGCCGCTGGCGGCGTCGAGGAAGTCGTCCTGCGGGAACGGTGCGCGGCAGGCGCGGTTGGCGGCGACGATCTGCGCGCGCCCGGCGCCGCTGGCGGCGATGTCGGTGGTGATGGTGTTGTCGAAGTAGGTGTAGTCGGCCTGGCTGGCGCGCAGGCCGAAACCGATCTTGGTGAACAGACCCTCCTCGGGCAGGTAGCTGACATCGAAGCGGCCGGCGCGGATGCGGTGCTCGTTGTCCTCTTCCTCGGAGGTGACCCGCGCCGCGCCGGTGTAGGCGTCCCAGTTGCCGGCGTCGAACGCCGGATCGAGCGCGATGCTCGGCACGTCGCCGCGCTTCTCCCAGTCGTAGTTGACGTAGCCGGTGGCGCCGCTGCTGATGCCCGGCACCACCGCGTTGTTCACGTCGCGGGCGTTGGCGCGCAGGCGGGTCATGCGCTGGGTGTCTTGGCGCAGGGTGTGCGAATAGGACAGGTCGGTGGCGATCTCCCAGGCCACGCTCGGGCGCAGGATGATGTTCAGGCCGCCGCCGGTGTATTCCTCGTTGCGGTCGTAGCGCGTGGAGGTGGAATCGATCGAGGTGTTGCCGGAGTAACTGCGCAGCACGCCGTTGGCATCGACGTCGCGGTTGACGATGCCGCGGCGGGTGTTGGACAGGCTCAGGTCCGAGCGGTTCTCGTGCCAGTTGCGGTCGGTGTGTTCGTAGTCGACGTTGACCTCGAGCAGGTCGTTGGGCTTCCACTGCACCGCGGCGAACTCGGACTGGCGGTCGTTGCGTTCCTGCTTGAGCCGGTAGATGCGGCTGCTCGGCACCAGGTAGTACGGCGCGCCGTTGGCGATGGCGTTGGCGCCGACCTCGGCGCAGTTGGCGTTGCGCACGTTCTGGGTGCCGTCGCAGGCGTACCAGGTGGAGCCGCTGGTCATGCTCTCTTCCGGATCGGTGCCGTCCAGCGCCTGCAGGCCGATCGACACGCCCAGCTTGCCGCCGTTGGCGAACTCGAACTGGTCGATGTAGCTGGCGGTGCCGCGCCAGCCGATGCCGTCCTTGTCGCGGTACTTGCTGTCGTACTCGGCCCAGCTGCCGCGCCCGTCGAACTGGAGCGCGCGCTTGCCGTAGTCCAGCGGTTTGACCGTCTCCAGGCCGATGGTGCCGGCGACGCCGCCCTCGATCAGGTCGGCGCGCTGGGTCTTGTAGATGGCCACGGTGTTGATCAGTTCGGCCGGGAACATGTTGAAGTTGACCGAGCGGTCGCCGCTGCCGTTGGTGATCTCGCGGCCGTTGAACTGGGTGCTGCTCAGGAACGCGCCGAGGCCGCGGATGGAGATCTCCGAGGCGCCGGTCTTGTCGCGGGTGGAGGCGGCGCCGGTCAGGGTCTCGATGGCGTCGGCCAGGGACGGCGCCGGCAGGTCGCCGATGTCCTCGGCCGAGAGCACGTCGGAGATCACCGTGTCGTCGCGCTTCTTGTTGATCGAGGACTGGATCGAACCACGGATGCCGGTGACCTGGACCTGGTCCAGCGTGGTCGCCGCGTTGGCCGATCCCGGCGCGGACGCGGACGGCGGCGGTTCCTGCGCGTGGGCCGCGACGCTGCTCAACGACACGGCGATGGCACAGGCCAGCGCGGTGCGCAGGCTGCGTGCGCCGGCGCGTCTGGCGGACGGGGCCGCATTGGGGTGCCGCATGGTCTCTCCTCCCAGATGACGCCGTAGGGCTACGACGTGGGAGCGGAGCCTTTCATCGCCACCCGACCAATGTCAATAAATTGGTAGAAATATCCGTCCAGGCCAATTGGTTCTTTCATATGCCTGGCAATTTATGTGCATTTGCAGCACGAATCTGCGCCAAATTGCCTCTCCAGATATCCAAATTTTGGTATGCACATCTGGTTGACGACTGTTCGACCTCTGTTACCATCCAGCCCACGGCGACGCCGCCCGGCGCGCATCGGAGGGAGCAACATCATGGCAATCCCCGCCCCGCGCCATTGCGTCGCCCTGCTGGTGCTCGCGCTCGCCGCCAGCCAGGCCAGCGCCGCCGACATCCTGGTCGCCACGCCGGCCGAGTACCGCGCCGCGACCGCCGCCCTGCAGCCGGGCGACCAGGTGATCCTGGCCGACGGCGAATGGCGCGACTTCCAGATCGTGTTCACTGGCCAAGGGACCGCCGCCCAGCCGATCCGGCTGAGCGCGCAGACGCCGGGCAAGGTGATCGTCACCGGTCAGTCCAATCTGCGCATGGCCGGCGACTACCTGGTGGTCAGCGGCCTGGTGTTCCGCGACGGCTACACCCCCACCGAGGCGGTGCTGTCCTATCGCGTCTCCAGCAAGCAACGCGCGCGCCACAGCCGCATCAGCGGGGTGGTGATCGACCGCTTCAACCAACCCGAGCGCAGCCGCTCGGACAACTGGGTGGCGATGTACGACAGCCACAACCGCTTCGACCACAACCACCTGGTCGGCAAGAGCAACGCCGGCCCGACCATGGTGGTGGTCCGCGACGCGGTGCAGGGCCTGGACAACCGCCACCGCATCGACCACAACTGGTTCGGCCCGCGTCCGAACCTGGGCGCCAACGGCGGCGAGACGCTGCGCATCGGCACCAGCAACGACGCCGCCTCCGATTCCAATTCGCTGGTCGAGAACAACTGGTTCGAAGGCTGCGACGGCGAGGTGGAGATCGTCTCCAACAAGTCCGGCGGCAACACCTACCGCGGCAACGTGTTCAAGCGCTCGCGCGGCGCGCTGGTGCTGCGCCACGGCGACGGCAACCTGGTCGAGAGCAACGTGTTCTTCGGCGACGGCAAGGGCGACACCGGCGGCGTTCGCGTCATCAACCGCAGGCAGACGGTACGCAACAACTACTTCGAAGGCCTGGCCGGGGACGGCTATTCGGCGGCGTTGAGCATCATGTACGGCGTGCCGAATTCGCCGGCCAACCGCTACGTGCAGGTGCAGCAGGCGCTGATCGAGCACAACACCTTCGTCGCCGGCAAGCAGCTGTTCTTCGGCGCCGGCAAGGACGACGAGCGCACCGCCGCGCCGATCGACAGCGATTTCGCCGACAACCTGATCGTCGCCGAGCGCGACCCGGTACGCGTGCTCGGCGACCTGTCCGGCATCGCCTTCGCCGGCAACCTGCAGAGTCCGGCCGCCTCGCCGCTGCTGCCCGGCGGCGTCGCCGGCCGCGCGCTGACGATGACGCGCGCGGCCACCGGCCTGCTGGTCGCGGCGGACGCCGGCGGCATCGGTGCCGACCCTGCGCTGACCTATGTGCCGCGCGACGACGTCGGCGTGGCCTGGTACGCGAAGGAAACCGTGCCGGTGGCGCTGGACAGCGGTCGCCGCCAGCGCGTGCGGCCCGGCAACGACACGCTCGCGCACGCGGTGGCGGCCGCCGGCGCCGGCGATCGCCTGCAGTTGGATGCCGGCCGCTACCAGGTCGATCAGGTCCTGGCGCTGCACCACCCACTCAGCGTCGAAGGCCCGGTGCGCGGCCAGGCGCAGATCGCGTTCACGCGCGCCACCCTGTTCCAGATCGAAGCCGGCGGCGCCCTGAAGCTGGCGCGGCTGCAGATCGACGGCAGCGGCGCACCGGATGCCGTGGGCAATGCGGTGATCCGCGCCGCGCCCGGTTCCAATGCGGCCAACTACGACCTGGTGATCGAGGACAGCCGCATCCACGGCCTCGCCGGCAACCGCGGCTTCGACGTGATCGCGCTGGGCAAGGGCACGCTCGCCGAGCGCATCGCACTGCGGCGCGTGGTGGTGGAGGACGTGTCCGGCGCGGTGCTGTCGGCCCGCGCCGAAACCGACGACCGCGGCACCTACAATGCCGAGCGGGTGGAGATCGCCGACGCGCAGTTCCGTCGCATCGGCGGGCCGGCGGTGGACCTGTACCGCGGCGGCCGCGACGAAAGCACCTTCGGTCCGGTGCTGACGGTCAGCGGCTCGCGCTTCGAGCGCGTCGGCGGCGCGCAGGTGCCGTCGCTGCGCCTGCGCGGCGTACAGCGCACCTTCCTGCACGACAACCAATTCGTCGACAGTGCCGCGCTCAGCGTCATCCGCACCACCGGCACGCCGCACCTGACCGCCACCCGCAACCAATTCCTCGGCACACCGGCACTGTCCGCCGACGCCGGCGCGGAGCCTTTGCTATGACCCGATCCAATCGCCTGATGCTGCTGGTGCTGGTCGGCGCGACCGGCATCACGCCGCTCGCCTGGGCCGCACCCGTCGCCACGCCCAGCGCCCGTGCCGCCGTCGCCAGCGACACCGCCCCGGTGCTGGTCAGCGCAGACGAATGGCGGCGGATGGCCCGCGACGGCGCGCGCTACCCGCTGTTCGCGCGCGAACAGGCGCGCGCCGAGGCCAGCCTGCGCAAGGCGATGCAGGCCGGCATCGACGTGCCCGTGCCCAAGGACCCCGGCGGCGGCGCCAGCCACGAGCAGCACAAGCGCAACTACCAGGCGATCCAGGCCGCCGGTGCGCTGTATCGGCTCACCGGCGAGCGCGCCTACGCCGACTACGCGCGCGACCTGCTGCTGGCCTACGCCAAGCTGTACCCGACCCTGGGCGCGCATCCGGCCGGGCGCGGCCAGGTGCCGGGCCGGCTGTTCTGGCAATCGCTCAACGACTCGGTATGGCTGGTCTACGCCGCGCAGGGCTACGACGCGATCCGCGACAGCCTGACGCCTGCCGAGCGCGAAACCATCGACGCGCAGGTATTCCGGCGCATGGCGCACTTCCTGTGCGAGGAAAGCGCGGACAACTTCGACAAGATCCACAACCACGCCACCTGGTCGGTGGCCGCGGTCGGCATGACCGGCTACGTGCTGCGCGATCCGGCGATGGTCGACAAGGCGCTGCGCGGCAGCAAGCGCGACGGCAAGGCCGGCTTCCTGAAGCAGATCGACCAATTGTTCTCGCCCGACGGCTACTACGCCGAGGGCCCCTACTACCAGCGCTACGCGCTGGCGCCGTTCGTGCTGTTCGCCCGCGCGATCGAGCGCAACCAGCCGCAGCAGCGGATCTTCCAGCGCCGCGACGGCGTGCTGCTGAAAGCGGTGGACACGCTGGTGCAGAGCAGCTACGCCGGCTATTTCTTCCCGATCAACGACGCCATCCTGGACAAGGGCCTGGACACCGAGGAACTGGTCGCCGGCCTTGGCATCGCCTATGCGCAGACCCACGACGCGCGCCTGCTGTCGATCGCCCAGCGCCAGCAGCGGGTGCTGCTGACGCCGGAAGGCCTTGGCGTGGCCGCAGCGCTGGCGCAGAACCAGGCCAGGCCGTTCGCGTTCCGCTCGACGCTGCTGCGCGACGGCGCCGATGGCGACCACGGCGCGCTGGCGATCCTGCGCGCCGGCGGCGAGGACGGCCAGACCCTGGTGATGAAGAACACCTCGCAGGGCATGGGCCACGGCCACTTCGACAAGTTGAACTGGCTGTTCTACGACAACGGCCAGCGCGTGGTCACCGACTACGGCGCGGCGCGCTTCCTCAACGTGGAGGCCAAGTCCGGCGGCATCTACCTGCCCGAGAACACCAGTTGGGCCAAGACCACGGTGGCGCACAACACGCTGGTGGTGAACGAGCGCAGCCACTTCGACGGCGACTGGCGGGTGGGCGAGGAGCATGCGCCGACGCCACTGCTGTTCGCCCGCGACAAGGACACCCAGATCGTGTCCGCGCGCATGGACCACGCCTACGACGGCGTCAGCTTCACCCGCACCCAGGCGTTGCTGAGCCATCCGGAGCTGGGCCTGCCGATCGTCATCGACCTGCTGCGCGTGCGCGGCGCCAAGCCGGCGCGCTACGACCTGCCGCTGCATTTCAACGGCCACATCATGCAGGTCGGCTTCGACGCGAAACGCGCCGTGGCCGAACGCCCGGTGCTGGGCAAGGCCAACGGCTACCAGCACCTGTGGGTGGACGCGAGCAGCGACGCATCGACGGCGCCGCGCAGCCTGAGCTGGCTGCTGGACGGACGCTTTTACACGTATCGCTTCGGCAGCAGCGCGCCGTCGCGCGCGATCCTGGCCGAGAGCGGCGCCAACGATCCGGACTTCAACCTGCGCCGCGAGCCGATGCTGCTGCAGCGCGTGGACGGCCAGGCCGACGTCACGTTCTTCGGCGTGCTGGAGCCGCATGGCGAGTACAACGGCACCGCCGAATACGTGCACGGCGCCGACAGCCGCATCCGCGACATCGCCCGCGTGCGCGGCGACGACGCCGAGCTGATCGTGCTGACCCTGGCCTCGGGCAAGACCCTGGCGCTGGCGGTGGCCGACGATGCCGCCGCCGGGCGCGAACACAGTGTGCAGGCACAGGGACAACGCTACGCCTGGCGCGGCGGCTACGCGCGCTTCGACCGCGCGGCGGGCGGCCAGTGAGCGCGCCGGTGCCCGGCCCGCCGAAGCCGACCAAACGCAGCGCGGTGCGCTGGCTGATCGTGGGCCTGATCGCGGTGGCCACGGTGATCAACTACATCGACCGCAACGCCTTGGCGGTGATGTGGCCGGCGATCTCGCAGGACATCGGCGCGACCAAGGAAGACTACGCGCTGCTGGTGACCATCTTCATGCTGTTCTACGCCGCCGGGCAGTTCGTGTTCGGGCGCCTGTTCGACATCATCGGCACGCGCATGGGCTTCGCGCTGTCGATCGCGGTGTGGTCGATCTCCATCGCGCTGCACGCGGTGACCCATTCGATCCTGTCCTTCAGCGTGGTGCGGGCGATGCTCGGCATCAGCGAGGCCGGCGCCTGGCCGGGCGCGGTCAAGGCCAATGCCGAATGGTTCCCCGCGCGCGAGCGCGCGCTGGCGCAGGGCATCTTCAATGCCGGCGCGTCGATCGGCGCGATCGTGTCGGCGCCGCTGATCGCGCTGCTGTTCCTGTGGCTGGGCTGGAAAGGCACGTTCGTGCTGGTCGGCGCGATCGGCTTCGTGTGGCTGCTGCCATGGCTGGTGATCTACCGCGCCGGCCCGGACCGGCACCCGTGGGTGAACGCCGCCGAGCGCGCGCTGATCCTGGATGCGCCGGCCGACGGCAGCGCCGCGCACAAGCCGGCCTACCTGCCGAGCCTGCGCCAGATCATGTCGCACCGGCAGAGCTGGGGCATCGTGCTGGCGCGCTTCTTCATCGACCCGATCTGGTGGCTGTTCGTGTCGTGGCTGCCGATCTACCTGGCCGAGACCTTCCACTTCGACATCAAGCAGATCGGCGCGTTCGCCTGGGTGCCGTTCGTCGGCGCGATGCTCGGCAGCCTGTCCGGCGGCTGGCTGTCCGGGCGCCTGATCGCGGCCGGCTGGAGCGTGGACCGCGCGCGCAAATGGACCATCACCCTGGGCGGGGCGATCATGGCGCCGGCGCTGCTGGGCGCGGTACTCGCCGCCGAACCGACCGTCGCGGTGCTGACCATCGCCGCGGTGCTGTTCGGTTTCCAGATCGCGATCGGCAACATCCAGACCCTGCCCGGCGACCTGTTCGACGGCAAGTCGGTCGGCTCGCTGGCCGGCATCGGCGGCATGGCCGCGGTCGCCGGCACCCTGATCACCACCTGGCTGGTGCCGGTGATGACCGCCCACTCCTACGCGCCGATGTTCATTCTCGTCGCCGCCCTGGTACCGGCCTCGCTGGCCGCGCTGTGGCTGGTGACCGGCCGCATCGAAAAACTCGACGACCCCGCCATCCGCGGCTGATCGCCTTCCCTTTCCCCACAACGCAAGGACTCATCGCGCATGCAATTCAAAGACAAGGTGGCCATCGTCACCGGCGGCGGCCGCGACATCGGCCGCGAGGTTTCGCTGAAGCTGGCCGCGGCCGGCGCCAAGGTGTGCATCAACTACGCCAACGACGCGGCCAGCGCCGAGGAGACGCTGCGGCGGATCCAGGCCACCGGCGGCCAGGCCATCGTGCACCGCGCCGATGCCGCCGATGCGCAGGCCGTGGCCGGCCTGGTCGCGGCGACGCAGCAGGCCTTCGGCGCGCGCATCGACGTGCTGGTCAACGTCGCCGGCGGCATGGTCGCGCGCAAGCCGCTGGCCGAGATCGACGAGGCCTTCTTCCATCAGGTCATGGACCTCAACCTGAAATCGGTGTTCCTGACCACGCAGGCGGTGGCGCCGCACATGCAGGCCGGCGCGGCCATCGTCAACTTCGCCTCGCTGGCCGGCCGCGACGGCGGCGGCCCGGGCGCGGCGATCTACGCCACCGCCAAGGCCGCGGTGATGACGTTTTCGCGGGCGATGGCCAAGGAACTGGGCCCGCGCGGCATCCGCGTCAACGCCTTGTGCTGCGGCATGATCGCCACCCGCTTCCACGACGACTTCACCAAGCCGGAAGTGCGCAGCTTCGTCGCCAACGCCACGCCGCTGCGCCGCGAAGGGCGCGCCGAGGAAGCCGCCGACGCCGCGCTGTACCTGGCCTCGGACGCGGCCAGCTTCATCAACGGCGCCAACCTCGACGTCAACGGCGGCGTGTTCTTTTCCTGATCCCGGCGTAGGAGCCACGCTCATGGTCTTGCGATTCCCGCGCGTGCGGCGATTGGTCTGGAATGCCGCCGCCGCGGCGATGCTCGCGCTGTGCCTCGCCGTCCCGGCGACGGCGCAGGACGCGGCGCACTGGGTGCCGGCGTGGATCGCCTCGCCCACCCCGGACCGGCTCGACGGCCCGGGCGGCAGCTCGCTGCAGTTCGAACGCCAGAGCGTGCGCCAGGACATGCGCCTGGGCACCGCCGCGCAGGCGCTGCGCTTTCGCATCAGCAACGAACTGGGCACCGCGCCGCTGCGCATCGGCGCGGCCTCGGTGCGTCTGGCCGATGCCGCACAGCCGGCGCAGGCGGTGCTGTTCGGCGGCCGCGCCGAGGCCGTGCTGCCACCGGGCGGCGTCGTGCTCAGCGATCCGGTGGCGTTGCGCGTGCCGGCGCTGGCCGAGGTCGCGCTGACCCTGTATTTCCCGGACGCGGTGCGGCCGGCGGTCCGCCGCACCGCGGTGCGCGTGGCCGACGGCAAGGCCGACGTGCCCGCCGCCACCGCGCTGAGCTACCGGCAGAACGTGGTGTCGGCGGTGTATGCGCAGACCACGGCCCGGCCGCGCGTGGTGGTGGCCCTGGGCGACTCGATCACCGAAGGCGCCACCGCCAGCCGCGGCCGCCACGGCGACTGGCCGGCGCTGCTGGCCGCGCGCCTGGAACAGGCCTGCCCCGGCCAGGTGGTGGTGCTCAACGCCGGCATCAGCGGCAACAAGCTGCTCGACGCCGGCCGCAGCCCCAGCGCGTTGTCGCGCCTGGACCGCGACGTGCTGGCGCTACCCGGCGTCGACCAGGTGCTGCTGTTCGAAGGCATCAACGACATTCGCCACGGCGGCGCGCCGGCGCTCGCGCCCGGACGCAACGCCGCCGACATGATCCTCGGCTACCGGCAGGTGATCGACCGCCTGAGCCAGCATGGCATCGCCACCATCGGCGCGACGCTGACGCCGTTCGGCGGCTCCGAGCGCTACGAGCCGGTCGCCGCCGCCACCCGCCAGGCCTTGAACGACTTCATCCGCAACGGCAAGGCGTTCTCGGCGGTGATCGACTTCGACGCGGCCCTGCGCGCACCGGACGCGCCCGAATCGCTGCCGGCCGCGATCACCCGCGACCACCTGCACCCCAACGACGCCGGCTACGCGCGCATGGCCGACGCCATCGACCTGTCGCTGTTCGGCTGCACGGCGCGCTGACGGAACGGGATCGGGGCGTTGTTGCCGCGACGTTGAGTGCACGAGGCTGCGCACGTACCCTCATCCGCCCCTGCCGGGCACCTTCCCCCGAAAAGGGGGCCGTGGTCCCGATGGGAGAAGGGAAGCTGGCCCCTCTCCCACCGGGCGAGGGGTTGGGGTGAGGTCCGGCGCAAAGCGACTCGCGGCGTTTGCGGGATGTCCTCACCGCAAGGGCCACCACACAGAAAACATCGATCCCGATGGAGAACGCGCCCTCGCCGCAGGCCGCCGCGAGCGGATCCGGTGGGGCAGTACCATGGGGCTTCCCCGACCGCGACCCCCGCCCATGCCCGACAGCCTCCACGACCTGCAAGCCGCCCAACGCGCATTCGCCGACGAACGCGAGTGGGGCCAGTTCCATACGCCGCGCAACCTGGCCGCGGCGCTGGCGGTGGAAGCCGCGGAACTGCTCGAGCATTTCCAGTGGCTGGACGACGCGCAGAGCCGGCAACTGTCGGTCGAAAAGACCGCGCAGGTGGGCAGCGAGGTCGCCGACGTGCTGCTCTACCTGCTGCAACTCTGCGACAAGCTCGGCATCGATCCGATCGAGGCCGCGCGGCAGAAGATGCTGGTGAATGCCAAGAAGTATCCGGTCGAGCGCGCCAAGGGACGTATCACCAAGTACACCGAGCTGTAGGCGCGCGGGGCCGGCAGCGGCGGGGCCGCCACTGGCGCACGCCGGCCGCGGCTGCCCATGCTCAGATGGTTCTGGAGCCACGCTTGCGGCCGGCCGATGTCCTGGCCGTGGTCTTCTTGGTCGCCGTCTTCCGCGCCGCGGTTTTCTTCGCAGCACCCTTTCTGGTCGCAGACGCCTTGCTTGCCGACGTCTTGCTCGCCGACTTCCTGGCAGCGGATTTCTTTGCCGCGGGTGCCCTGCTCGCCGCCGTCCGGGGCGTAGCCTTCTTGCCGGCAGACTTGGCCGTGGATGTCTTCGCGGTCTTCTTCGCCGTAGCGCCGCGCGTCGCGGCGGCTTTCTTGGCCGCGGCCTTGCGCACGGCGGGCCCCTTGGTCCGCGCCGCTTTCTTCGCGGCGGCCGATCGGCTGGATGCGGTGCGCTTGCCGGCCGCTTTCTTGGCCTGCGTCGACAACGCCTTCTTGCCGACCGTGCGCGTGGCCGTGGTGCCCTTGCTGGCGGTCTTGAGCGCCTTCTTGGCGCCGCGCGAGCGCGCCGGCGACGGTGTCCTGCCGCTGCCGCCCTTGCTTTCTTCCTTGGCCACCTTCTTCCTGGTCGCCTTGGACGCCGTCTTCGATGCCCCGGTCTTGACGCCGGCGCGGCGCGCCTTGGACAGGCCGATGGCGATCGCCTGCTTGGTCGATTTCACCTCGGTCTTGCCTTCGCGGACGCGCTCGATCTCTTCGCGAACGAATTCGCCGGCCTGCGTGCTGCCCGCCTTGCCCTGGCGCTTGTCGCGCCTGGCGCGTGCAATGGTGGATTGCTCTGGCATGACGTTCTCCTGCAACCGGCCGGAAATGGCCACTGCAACAGGTGTAACAGCCAAAAAGTAAAGAACCGGCATAAACCGCGCGAAGCGCATGTGCACTGTCCACGCTTGCCTGCGGACAGCGTGGTTCGGGTCGGGACGCAGCGAGGACGTGCAGCAGCAGTGCCGACCACTTGTCGCCGCAACATCGCCAGCGCGCACAGGCGACCGCGCATCCACGCTCACCGCGTGCGTATCGCGCGTCGCAGGCGAGGCCGCGCCCTGCTTTGGCTGCTCACGTCCTCCCGCGACGTTGGCGCCGGCAAGCCGCGCCCATGCCGTCCGCGGCGGCGGCCGAGATCACTGCGACGCTGGGCGGGTAGGCAGGCGCACGCTGCGCAGGGCTGCACTGTGCATGCGGTGCAAACGCCGTTGACACTGCATGCGATGCGCCGACGCATACCGGAATGCGCGCGCCCTTCTTCGCAGCGCCGCATCGCACAGTGCAGCGCGGCATAGACTCCAGCGTGCGCGATGGCTTAGCGACCGCGCACGCGCCGGTTCGGCACCGCATCGGCACCGTCCACCGCATCGGCCGGCGCCGGTTCCCAACCGAACACGCTGCGCCCGCCATAGCGGTGCGACAGGCGCCGCTCCTCGGCGATCAACGCTTCCACCAACGGCCCGCGCGCCTGCGGCTCCAGCAGGCGTGCCTGCGCGTCCAGGCGCCGGATCGCCTCCAGCTTCTCCTCGCGCCCCAGCTTGGCCTGGCCGACCGCGCTCTTGAGCACGCCGATGGTGTGGTCGTAGACGCGCGTCGGCACCGGGAACGGATGCCGGTCCTTGCCGCCGTGCGCCAGCGAGAAGCGCGCCGGGTCGGTGAAACGGCACGGGGTGCCGTGCAGCACTTCCGCCACCAGTGCCAGCGCGCGCACGGTGCGTGCGCCGACGCCGGGCACCTGCAGCAGTTCGGCGAAATCCCGCGGTCCGCATTCGGCGGCGGCGGCCAGGTTGGCGTGCAGGCGCCGGGTCACGATGTCGCTGCCGCGCACGTCGTGGTGATCGGGCAACGACAGATGCGGCAGCCCGGATGGCAGGCGCGCC
>Ga0207713_1001445_pt1 | contig 18948 bp, 14 predicted proteins | sample KBSS64metaG_FD_184404 | JGI IMG/M metagenome (GOLD analysis project Ga0207713, IMG submission 184404) | Switchgrass rhizosphere microbial communities from Kellogg Biological Station, Michigan, USA - KBS S6-4 metaG (SPAdes) (version 2) | ecosystem: Host-associated > Plants > Roots > Rhizosphere >... | reverse complement strand
ACTGCTTGATGTCGTTCTCCATGGTCGGCATCCAGTTGCCGAGAAACACGTCCAGGTCCTTGCCGGTGGCCAGCGACTTGTAGGTCACCGGTACCGAGATCATGGTGGTGTGGGTCTTGTAACCCAGTGCCTCGAGCACAACGCTGGTGGTCGCCGTGGTGACGGTGATGTCGGTCCAGCCGACATCGGAGAAGCGTACCGTCTGGCACTGCTCGGGTTCGGCGGCCTGGGCCAGGAACGGTGCGGACAGCATCGCGACCAGCAACAGCGAGGGTGAACCTTTCATGGATGGACTCCTGTGATTTTGTCTTCGGGTTCGCATGGGTCGCCGGGCTTTCTCAGGGTCCGGTCGACCAGGCCTGCAGAGGGCAGGTTGCGTGGCCGTGCTTTACGAGTCGCTTTCGATAATCCTCCAGCGCCGGGCAATCGCCTACTGGTGGGGTCGTAACCAGTACCGAACGGGTCGCATCCAGTACGGGCGATGTCGTTTATGAGTTTTTCCACCCCTGTAGCCGTATTTTTGCGTCACCAGGCCGCTCGAAAGCGGCGCGCAGGTGGCCGAAAAGGCTGCGGCGCTGCTGGACAAAAGTACGTCGGTTGCAGACGGCGAGGGGGTAGGCAAAAGCCCGATGATGCGTGCATTCGTGGCGGCTCGCAGCTTCAGCCTAGCAGTTGCCCCGCCCTGCGCATGGCGCGCAGAGACAAGCCCAGCAAGAGGTGAAGCGACAATGGCCATCAGCGTGTTCGACCTGTTCAAGATCGGTGTCGGGCCTTCCAGCTCCCACACCGTCGGCCCCATGCGTGCTGGTGCGCTGTTCGTCCAGGGCCTGCGTGAGCGCGGCGAGCTGGACCAGGTGCAAAGGATCGAAGTGCGGCTGTATGGCTCGCTGTCGGCCACCGGCATCGGCCACGGCACCGACAACGCCACCATCATGGGCCTGATGGGCGAATGGCCGGACGCCATCGACCCGACCCAGATCGTCCCGCGCATCGCCGACCTGCGCGAAACCAACACCCTGAAGCTGGATAATCGCCTGCCCATCGAGTTCGTCTGGGCCCGCGACATGCTGCTGCTGGACGAGAACCTGCCGTACCACCCCAACGCCATGACCCTGATCGCCGAAGGCGCCCAGGGCGAGCTGCACCGTGACACCTACTACTCGGTGGGTGGCGGCTTTGTGGTCGACGCCGCCCAGGCCGCCAGCGGGGTGCTGGATGCCGACCAGACGGTGCTGCCGTACGATTTCAACAGCGCCGCCGAGCTGCTGCGCCTGTGCAAGCAAAACGACCTCAGCGTGTCGCAATTGATGATGGCCAACGAGAAGGTCTGGCGCAGCGAAGAAGAAATCCGCGCCGGCCTGCACAAGCTCTGGGAAGCCATGCAGGAATGCGTCAACAACGGCCTCAAATATGAAGGCACGCTGCCCGGCGGGCTGAACGTGCGCCGCCGTGCCGCCAAGCTGCACCGCAGCCTGCAGGAAATCGGCAAGCCCAACGTGATCGGCTCGACCATGAGTGCGATGGAGTGGGTCAACCTGTTTGCCCTGGCAGTCAACGAAGAGAACGCCGCCGGCGGGCGCATGGTCACCGCGCCCACCAATGGCGCGGCCGGCATCATCCCGGCGGTGCTGCATTACTACATGCGTTTCAGCGATGCCGTGAACGACTCCAGCGTGGTCGACTACTTCCTCGCCGCCGCCGCAGTGGGCATCCTGTGCAAGAAGAACGCATCGATTTCCGGTGCCGAAGTCGGTTGCCAGGGTGAGGTCGGTTCGGCCTGCGCCATGGCGGCGGCTGGCCTTGCCGAAGTGCTGGGGGCGACCCCACCACAGGTGGAGAACGCTGCCGAAATCGCCCTGGAGCACAACCTCGGCCTGACCTGCGACCCTGTCGGTGGCCTGGTGCAGGTGCCGTGCATCGAGCGCAACGCGATTGCCGCAGTGAAGGCGATCAACGCCGTGCAGATGTCTTTGCGCGGCGATGGCGAACACTTCATCTCCCTCGACCAGGTGATCCGCACCATGCGCGACACCGGGGCCGACATGCACGACAAGTACAAAGAGACCTCGCGCGGTGGCCTGGCGGTCAGCGCCATCGAATGTTGAGTGGTTGAACAAGCCTCAAGGGCCTCTTCGCGGGCAAGCCCGCTCCCACAGGTACTGCGCTGCCCTGAAGGCCGGTGCGATCCCTGTGGGAGCGGGCTTGCCCGCGAAGAGGCCCTTGAATGCTTTCAGTGCCCTGTTTCGGTGCATGGCCAAAGCTGACCGATCGTCGGGTGTCGCTATCAGCATGGGCATTGTCGGTGACACTCAAGAGTGTCGTTTCTGGGCAACTTACACTGCGCGTGTCACCAAATTGCTCAGTCGTTACACGCAAGGCGCTAGCACGCTGGTTTGCGAAGACTGGCCAACTCGACCGAAGTGCCTGATTTGCCGAATGAAGGCGTCGTTTTCAGGTTTTTTCGGATGGTCGTTCAATTTCAGGCACGGCCTTTGCGTTGAGATTGGCAACAAGCCCCTGCACATGAACCTGGGGCCATAACAAGAAATCAGTGCCCGCCTGAGGCACACCCTGCATTTGTGTGAGGAGAAATCGCGATGACGTCGTACACCTCCGGGAACCCAACCCAGAACCGCACAGCCCCCCAGTCCATCGGGTTTCTTCTATTGGACAATTTCACCCTGATTTCCCTGGCATCGGCGGTCGAGCCGCTGCGCATGGCCAACCAGCTGTCCGGCCGCGAGCTGTACCGCTGGCACACGCTGACCGTCGATGGCGGCCAGGTGTGGGCCAGCGACGGCCTGCAGATCACCCCCGATGCAGCCATGCACAATGCGCCGCCGATCGACACCGTGATCGTCTGCGGTGGCGTTGGCATCCAGCGCACCGTTACCCGTGAGCATGTCACCTGGCTGCAAGCCCAGGCCCGCCAGTCTCGCCGCCTCGGTGCGGTGTGCACCGGCAGCTGGGCGCTGGCCTGTGCCGGCCTGCTCGACGGCTTCGATTGCAGCGTGCACTGGGAATGCCTGGCGGCGATGCAGGAGGCCTTCCCGCGGGTCAACATGAGCACCCGCCTGTTCACCCTCGACCGTAACCGCTTCACCAGCTCCGGCGGCACCGCGCCGCTGGACATGATGCTGCACCTGATCAGCCGCGATCATGGCCGCGAGCTGTCGGCGGCGATCTCCGAGATGTTCGTCTACGAGCGTATCCGCAACGAACAGGACCACCAGCGCGTGCCGCTCAAGCACATGCTCGGCACCAACCAGCCGAAGCTGCAGGAGATCGTTGCGCTGATGGAGGCCAATCTCGAAGAGCCGATCGACCTCGACGAACTGGCCGTGTACGTGTCGGTGTCGCGCCGCCAGCTCGAGCGGCTGTTCCAGAAGTACCTGCATTGCTCTCCGTCGCGCTATTACCTCAAGCTGCGCCTGATCCGCGCGCGGCAGTTGCTGAAGCAGACGCCGATGTCGATCATCGAAGTGGCCTCGGTGTGCGGTTTCGTCTCCACGCCACACTTCTCCAAGTGCTACCGCGAGTACTTTGGCATTCCGCCGCGTGACGAGCGTGTTGGCTCCAACACGGCGCAGCAGGTGGCGATGATGCCGATTCCGCAGGCCATGACCCTGTCGCCGCACAGCGGGCCGATGGCGGCCCTTAGCCAGGCGCGCAACGAGTCGACGTTTGCCAGCGTAAGGCTCTGACACCGCGTCGCCTTCTTCGCGGCTGAAGCCGCTCCCACAGGCCACCGTCGGCCCCTGTGGGAGCGGCTTTAGCCGCGAAGAGGGCAGCCCAGGCAACACACATCAATCTGTTGATAATGATTCTCGACTACAGGTAACATCCCCGCCCCCGAAATCGCTTGGCATACCACCCCGTGGCGGACGACAAACTGCAGCTCTACCTGGCCCACCGGGCAGCATTGGTCGATTACGCCGCGCCAATCGTGGGTTGCCGTGCTCGCGCCGAAGACGTGGTGCAGGAAGCCTGGCTGCGCTTCAGCCGCCAGGACAGCGATGCCGATATCCGTCACCCAGCCAGTTACCTCTATCGCATCGTACGTAACCTGTCGCTCGACCAGACCCGCCGCACGGCCACTGAAAAGGCCCAGCCTGGGGGTGACGAGATGCTCGCCGAACTGCCCTCCAGCAGCGCCTCGCCCGAGCAGACCGTCACCCAGCAGGATGAACTCGCCGCCATCAGTCGTGCCCTCGAAACACTGCCCGCGCGAACCCGTCTGGCCTTCGAAATGCACCGCCTCGGTGGCTTTACCCTGCAGCAGGTAGCCGCCCACCTGAACGTCTCTGTGAGCCTGGTGCACCAGTTGGTCCACGATGCCTTGCGCCATTGCATGGAACAGTTGGAGGGCGACTTGTGAAAATGTCTGCTGCTGGCGCGTCCTTTGCTCAACGGGCCGACTCTGTGCGACCCTTCGCGCCCCCGAGCCCCCTGGAGACTTGCCGGACATGACGTCAGCAGACCGCGTATCCAGCCGCCGCGACCAAGCCCTGGACTGGCTCCTGCGCATCCAGCAGGCCCCGCACGATGCGCAACTGCGTGCCGAGCTGGCGCAGTGGTGCGCCTGCGATGTGGCCAATGCCCAAGCCTATGGCAAGGCCGAGCGAGTGTGGCGCCTTACTGGCCAACTGGCGCCTGCTACCACCGAGCAGTGGCCCGAGCTGCCTGGCGCGGCCACGGTGGTGCCGCTGCCCAAAAGAAAGCCGACCCGGCGCTGGTGGTTGGGTGCTGCAGTGGCGGCCTGCCTGATGGTGGCCCTGGCACCTTCGCTGAGCCTGCGCCTGCAAGCCGACTACCGCACGGCCCAGGGCGAGACCCGCGATGTGACATTGGCCGACGGCAGCGTGGTGCAACTGGACAGCGACACCGCCATCAGCGTGGATTACTCGGGTAATCATCGTGACGTGCGCCTGTTGGCGGGGCAGGCCTTCTTCGAAGTCACGCCGGACAAGGCCAAGCCGTTCCATGTGCGCGCCGACGGGGTGCGGGTGACGGTCACCGGCACCGCGTTCAACGTCCAGATCAGGCCGGGCAGGGTGGGCGTCGACGTTCAGCATGGCTCGGTGCGGGTCGAAGACGCCGGGGATGCTCATGTGCTGTCGGGTGCACTCACGGCCGGGCAGCGGTTGCGTTATGTCGATGGCATCGTGCAGGTGCAGCCGTTCGTGCCTTCGCAAACTGCGGCCTGGCGCCAGGGGCAATTGATAGCCGAAGACCTGCGTGTCGCCGAGCTGGTGCAGGAGCTGGCGCGGTACCTTCCGGGCAAGGTGCTGCTGCGCGATGACGCGCTGGGCAACAAGCGTGTCACCGGCGTTTATGACCTGCGCAAGCCTGAGGCTGCCTTGCGGGCTGTGATTCGTCCCCATGGTGGTGAAGTGCGCAGCTATGGGCCTTGGCTTCTGGTACTGAGCAAGCCTTGAGCCCCCGGGCCGCTGCCCAGCGGTCCGCAAGACATCCCTTCAAAAAATTTCAGAATTTTCTGAAAATTCCCCGAACTGCCCCGTCTTCTCCCCCGCGCGCAACAACTGATATCGATTCGTATTCAATTTTGCTACCCGGTAACTGTCCGGGGCGGGGATGTGGCATGACTCAAACAACAAGCCGGAAGCCGCGCAGCGCGCGGGGTTGGCCGTTGCGCCTGAAATGCGTGCTGGGCTGTGGCCTGCTGGGCCTGGGCGGCGTACTGCCGGCGCCGTTGCTGTGGGCTGCCGAGACTTCCACGCAACTGGCGCAGGTGCATGCCTTCGCCATTCCGGCGCAGCACCTGGCGGCCGCGCTGATTGCGTTTGGCCAACAGAGCGGTCTGCAGGTCAGCGCCGATGCGCAATTGCTCGAAGGCGCCCAGGGCAACCCGGTGCTGGGAAACTTCAGCAGCGAGGCGGCACTGTCGCGCCTGCTCTCAGGTAGCGGTCTGACCTGGGACACGGACGGTGACGTGATCAGCCTGCGCCTGCTGCACAGCGAAGCCGGCGCCGGCCCGTTGGAACTGCATGACACCCTGGTGCTGGGCGACACCGAAGGCAACGGCTACATGGGCGCCACGGTCATCAGCGGCAAGGCTATCCATGCCTTCCCCGGCGCCAACGGCGACATCACCACGCTGCTGCAGATGCACCCCAGCGTGCAGTTCTCCGGCGCGCAGAAAAGCTCCAACACCCCAGGCGAGATCGACCCCGCCGACATCAGCATCAACGGCGCCAAGTTCTACCAGAACAACTTCATGATCGACGGCATCTCGATCAACAACGACCTCGATCCCGGCGCCCACGGCTACAGCGAGAACCGCCAGTTCGACGCCGCGCCCAGCAACCCCCACGGCATCGCCCTGGACGCCGACCTGCTGCAGGAGGTGAAGGTCTACGACAGCAACGTGCCGGCCGAATACGGCGGCTTCAACGGCGGCGTGATCGATGCCATCACCCGCCGCCCGAGCAAGGGCTTTCACGGCAAGTTCTCCTACGGGATCAGCCGCTCGGAATGGACGCGTTACCACATCACCGAGCAGGACCAGGAAAGCTTCGACAACTCATCCTCAGAGCAGTATCAGCCCGAGTTCGAAAAGACCACTTTGCGCGGCATGCTTGAAGGCCACCTGACCGACAACTTCGGCGCGATCCTGAGCTTTTCCCAGCGCCGTTCGGTGATCCCGCTCAACCGCTACGACAACGGCTACACCAGCCCCAATGCCGACAGCCGCGAGGACCAGACCCGGCAGCTCGACAACTACATGCTCAAGACTTACTGGGACGTCAATGATCGGCTGACCGTGGAAGGTTCGTTCATCCAGGCGCCCCAGGAGAACGTGTTCTTCCGCGAGAACTTTCTCGACTCAGGGTTCACCAACAAGAACGGGGGCTGGCAGGGCTCGCTCAAGGCGATCTGGGAAGGTGACCGGGCACGTTGGACCCACACCCTGGCGTTGACCAACCTTTACAGCTCACGCGAGTCTGATGAAACGGACACCGTGCTGTGGTGGTACTCCGACGCTAAAAACTGGGGCAACCCCAGCAGCAGTACTGCGAAAAGCGGTGAGGGCGCGTTCGGCAACCTCGACCAGACCCAGCGTGGTGTCGACTACACTCTGAAGGGCGAATGGCAGACGTTCGACATTGCTGGCATCAGCCACGGCTTCACCACCGGCCTGGAGCTGTCGCAGCAGCGCGCCGTATGGGAGCGCGAAGAAACCGGGCAGGGCGTCACCACCTTCAAGCGCGACAACGGCACCCGTTGTGCCGGCAGCGACCCTTGGTGTTCGGTCAGCCCGCTGCTCAACGGCAACAGCCGCCAGTGGGGCAGCACCCGCACTCAATACAATGCCGGCAAGATCGACCTGACCGAAAACGCCTACGCCTTCTTCATCGACGACCAGATGCAGATCGGCAAGCTCAGCCTGCGCCCCGGCCTGCGTTTCGAGGGCGACGACTACATGAAGCAGAAGACCGTGTCGCCGCGCTTTGCCGGTGACTACGACTTCTTCGGCGACCGCAGCACCGTGCTGGTGTTCGGCGCCAACCGTTACTACGGGCGCAACCTGTTCAAGTACCGCCTTGCCGACGGTCGCCAGGCCATGAACACCACTTACACCCGCACCAGCCAGGACGGCGCGTGGGTAGGGCGACAGGTGCTCAATACCAACCGCTTCTCGGACATGAACATCCCCTACGACGACGAGTTGATGCTGGGCCTGGAGCAGCGCTGGCTGAATACAGACTTCCGTCTGAAATACGTGCACCGCAAGGGTAACGACCAAGTGGTGCGCACCTCGTCGCGTACGCTCGGCCTCGACCCCGTCGATGGCTACCAGAGCATTTACTACACCTACGTCAACGCCGGTTCCAGCGAGAGCGACAACGTCTCCCTGACGGTCACCCCGAACCAGTCGTTCCGAGTGCTGGGCAGCATCACCAGCCTGCAGCTGGCGCTGGACTGGTCGCGCAGCAAGAATGCCTACAGCACTTACGAAAGCGGCTTCAGCGAAGCCGAGTATGCCGATGAAGATGTGATCTACGATGGCAAACGCCTGGCTTACAGCGAGCTGCCGGCCAGCGACTTCAACCGCCCATGGACCGCGCGGCTGACCACCATCACCGAGATTCCCAGCTGGCACCTGAGCATCAGCAACTTCTTCCGCTATCGCGGCGCGTACGAGCAGATCATCGATACCGGCCGCTACGAGGATATTGGCGACGAAACCCTGCGTGTCTACGACACCGCCTCGGTAGCCGCCGCGCCGACCTGGGACATGCGCGTCAAGTGGGAGATCCCCACAGCTCGGGAGCAGGCGCTGTTCGTGGCCGTGGACGTGACCAACGTCACTGACAAGGTCAACCCCATCGTCAGCAACAGCAGCACCGCCCGCACCACTTACGAAGTCGGCCGCCAGTACTGGCTGGAAGTCGGCTACCGCTTCTGATCCCCCATAAAAAACCGTGGACACCCTGATGAAAAAGCTCCTCGCGGGCCTGCTCGGCCCGCTGCTGCTCGGCGCCTGCGCGTCGCTGCCCGAACCTGACTCGCCGTTGCCCTGGGATGCCCAGGTCACCCAGGGCACGCTGGCCAACGGCGTGCAATACCGCCTGGTGCGCGAGGCGGCGCAGCCCGGCAGGCTCGACCTGCGCATGACCGTCAATGCAGGCTCCGTGGACGAGGCCGATGACCAGATCGGCGTCGCTCACCTTGTCGAGCACCTGGTGTTTCACAGCCGTGCCGGGCAAGCGCAAAACCTGCGTGCGCGCATGCTCGGGCTGGGCTGGGTGCAAGGCCGGCACTTCAATGCCGTGACCAACTACGAGCGCACCCAGTACATGCTCAGCCCTCCTGCAGGCGTGCGCCAGGCGCCGCAGGCCTTGCAAGTGCTGGCCGACATGGCGTTCGCCCGCGACTACAACGCGGCGGACCTGGAGCGCGAACGGCCCATCGTCATTGAAGAATGGCGAGGCGGGCTGGGCGTGGCGCAGCGGATGAATGAGCAGCGCACGGCTTCGCAGCGAGTTGGCTCGCGCTACCCTGCCCACCGCACCATCGGCAACGAGACGGCGATCCGCAATGCCAGCCTGGCCAGCCTGCAGGCGTTTCAAGCCACCTGGTACAGGCCATCGAACATGGTCATTTCAGCCGTCGGCGACTTCGAGCCGAAAGCGATGCTGGCGCAGATCGAAGGGGCCTTCGGCAAGGCCCTGGCCAGCGACACGCCGCCGCGTGATCATCGCGACCTGCCGTTGGACGATCATCTGAAAATTTTCCGCCTGCAGGACCCGCAGTCCGGCAGCAACCAGGTGTCGCTGCTGCTGCGCCTGCACGAACCGAATAGCCGCGGCACCACCCGCGCCGCCATGCGCGAGCGGTTGATCGACCGCATGACCTTGGCCGCGCTGGTCGACAGCCTGCGTCGCCAACCCAGGCAGCCCGGCGTGCGCAGCCTGACTGCGCAGAAAACCCTGATCGGTAGCCAGTCGACGGTGCTGGGTATCGCCGCTGGCGTCGAGGGTCTGCAGCACGAACAAGCGCTGCGTCAGTTGCTGACCGAGATCGAGCGCCTGCGCCAGCACGGTTTCAGCGAGCAGGACTTCGCAAGCGAGCGCGTCCATATTCGCGCGCTGGGCGACAAGACCTTGGCCAATCAGGCGCCACGCACCTTCGAACAGTGGGTCGAGCAGCTCAACAATGCCACCGCGCCCGAAGGCAGCGTGGTTGAACGTCATGCTGCTGCCCGTCGCTATCTGGAGGTGTTGCCGGGCATCGAGCTGAAGGACCTCAATGACAGGCTGCGGCTATGGCTTGGCAGTGCCGATCGCGTGCTGCAGTTCAGCGTGCCTGGGCAGGCGCAGGTCGAGTTGCCGAGTGTTGCAGCCGTTGCGGCTCTTCAGGTAGGTATCGCCCGCCAGGCGCTTTCCGCTCCTTCGCAGCAACAGGCAGAAGCACCGGCCATGGCCACGTATACGCCTGCTGCGCCGGGGCCTGCCGGGCACATCGTCACCCGCCAGGCATTCCCCGCCGAACAGGTCGAGCACTGGACCTTGGGCAACGGCGACCGCTTGGTTTGGCTGCGCCGTAACGGCCCGGACGGCAAGTGGTTGCTGCAAGCAGACTCGTCCGCCGGCTACCGCCTGGCCGACGCGCCTGCCTGGCGCTTGCAGATGGCCGCACAACTGGCGGTGCGTAGCGGGCCGGAAGGTGCCCAGGTGTGGCGCCAGGCTCAGCGTGCCACCCTCAGCCTCGAACATCAGCCGCAGCGCCTGCAGTTGAACCTCAGCGGCGCCCCCGAGCAGTTGCCGGCTTTGCTGCAAAGCTATCGCCTGAGCCAGCTGGCGGGCATCGAGCCGGCGCTGTTCGACGCTGCCCGCAGCGATCTGCTGCAACGCCTGCGCAGCCGGCCCGAGGATGTGCGTTCGCGCCAGGAACGCGAGCAGCGCGTGCTCAAGTACGGCGCCGATCATTGGCAGGCGCCCGACCTGCTTGCGCTGCAACAGCTCGATCGCGAGCAGTTGCAGGCCGACTGGCAGCGCCTTGCCCGTGCCCCCGTGACCTACTACCTGATGGCCGATATGGCCGCAGACCAGTTGCAACCGCTGGTGCGTGGCTACCTGGCCAACTTGCCGCGTGGCGCCTCGCCAAGCCCGCAGGCGGCCGTGCAGCAACCCGGCCAGCGCCGCAGCGACCTGGCCATCGCACTGGAGCCGCGTGCCGTCCTGCAAGCCAGCAGTTTCCAGCCGCACGCGTGGCAACCGCAGGCAGCCATGCGCGTCGCACTGCTGCGCGACCTCGCCAACCAGCAGCTCAAGCAGCAACTGCGCGGCGAGGCTTCGGGGGTGTATCGCCTGAGTTTCGACGCGCAGCTCGACCCTGATTCGCAGCGCATCGAAAGCACCCTGAGCTTCACCTGTGACCCGGCGCGTGTGGATGAACTATGGGCGCTGGCGCAACAGACCCTGGCCGGGCTGAAGGTGGATGAACAGTGGCTGCAGTCGCAGCGTCGCGAACTGGTGCGCCAGGAAGCCAAGCGCCGCGAAGACCCGCAAACCCAGTTCAAACGCCTGATCCTCAGCGAGCGCCACTGGCAAGACCCACGTTACCTCAGCGAACAGGCCACGTTGCCCGAAGCATTGACACTGCCGGCCATGCAGCAACTGGCGCGGCAGCTGTTCCCCGCCGCCAACCAGGTGCAGCTGCGCCTGTTGCCATCGCCCGCCGCGCTGGAGCAGGCCTTGTGAATACCCTACGCACGTTCTACCGCCTGAGCCGGCCGTTCTGGCACGACCGCCGGCAATGGCGGGCCTGGCTGATGATGGCGGCGGTGATCGGGCTGGGGCTGCTGGTGGTGCAGATCAATGTGCTGATCAACAGCTGGAGCAAGACCTTCTACGACACCCTGGCCGCGTTCGACGCCTCGGGGCTGTACGGCCTGGTGGTCGAGTACGGGCTGTACCTGGGCAGCTATGTGCTGATCGTCGTGGCCATGGACTACATCCGCAAAGCGCTGGAGCTGCGCTGGCGCCAGGCGATGACCGGGCGTCTGACCGATGCCTGGCTGGCCGATCAGGCCTTCTACCGCCTGGGGCTGACGGGCGAACCGGACAACCCCGACCAGCGCATTGCCCAGGACGTCGACCTGATGGTTGGCCTGAGCATCGAGCTGGTCGCCTCGCTGGTGATCAACCTCGCGCAGGTCGGCGCGTTCGTGGTGATCCTGTGGAACCTGTCGGGGGTGCAGACCTTCAGCCTGTTCGGTGAAAGCTTCACGGTGCATGGCTACCTGGTGTGGATCGTGCTGGCCTACACCTTGATCGGTAGCCTGCTCACCCACCTGATCGGCAAGCCGCTGCATGCGCTCAACTACGAACGCGAACACCGTGAGGCAGATTTTCGTGCCAGCCTGCTGCGCAAGCGCGACCATGCCGAGCAGATTGCGCTGTACCGTGGTGAGGCCGTGGAGCGTGAGCACCTGGCCGAGCGCTTTCGTGCCATCGCCGACAATTGGCGGCAGTTGATGGGGCGCGAGCGAAATCTCAGTTTGTTCACCGTTTCCTACGAACGCTTGAGCCTGATCATTCCGGTGTTCGCCGCGTTGCCGGCGTTCATGGCCAAGACCATCACGCTGGGTGGGCTGATGCAGATTCGCAGTGCCTTCAACGCGGTGCACGGCTCGCTCAGCTGGTTCATCAAGCTCTACCACAAGCTGGTGCGCTGGAGCGCGGCGTTGCAGCGGCTGGAGCAGTTCGAGCAGGCGATTGCCGCCAGCCGCGAACAGGCCACGAGTGCTGCACGCGGTGACTGCCTGTGCACCCGCGGGCTGACGCTTTGCCGACCGGATGGCAGCGCGATGTTGCGTGACCTCGACCTGCGCGTGGGGCAGGGCCAGTGGTTGCGCCTGGGTGGGCGCAGCGGGCTGGGCAAGTCGACGTTGCTGCGCACCTTGCAGGGGCTGTGGCCCTACTGCCTGGGCGACTGGCAGTTGCCACCGGGGCGCAGCCTGTTGTTGCCGCAGAAGCCGTACATGCCGTGCATGAGTTTGCGCGGGTTGCTGGCTTATCCACAGGTGCGGGCAATCGATGAAGTGCTGTTGGTGGATGTGCTGGGCAAAGTCGGTTTGGGCGGGTTGATCGGGCAACTGGACAAGCAGGCGGAGTGGGAGCGCGTGCTATCTGGCGGCGAGCAGCAGCGGGTGAGCCTGGCGCGGGCGTTGCTGTACCGGCCGGATACGTTGTACCTGGACGAGGCGACCAGTCAGCTGGACATCGGCAGTGCTCAAACCTTGCTGGAGATGCTCAAGCGGGAGTTGCCGGGGTGCACGGTGGTGGCGGTGACCCACCAGGAGGGGTTGGCGAAGGTGTTCGGGCAAACGGTGGAGCTGGGGGCAGTGTGAATCAGTGCCGGCCTCTTCGCGGGTAAACCCGCTCCCACCAGTACCGCATAAACCTCATGGCTTGCGCTGTGGGAGCGGGTTTACCCGCGAAGAGGCCGGTACAGGCACACCCGAATTCAAGCCCGCTTGCTGAAGTTCGCCAATGCCGGCAACAGCTGCTTGTCGATTGCCTGGCGCACCGCCGGCAGGATCGTCGCGCTGCCGGTGTACATCTGTTCGACCATGCCCTTGAGCGCCCGCGCATTGGGTTCGGTCAGCCCACGCACCACCGCCTCGCACGCCTGCTCGGCACTGGCCCCGGCAGGAATATCGAAACCGCGCGCGCGCAAGTGGCCGGCGAGGTCGTCCTGATCAATCAAATCCGCATGCATCATGGCTGTTGTCCCTTTTATCGCTAAGAGAGTGCTGCTGTGATTTACGACCGATTCTGTGTCCACGGCGACATGCCCGCAAGGGTTGTATGTCGCGATGACTGCTTTGGCTAAGAACAGGTCGCTCCCGGCTAATTCCCTATGCCGGGAAGCCAGCACACTGGCCCCATTCACGGTACCCGAGGGTTTGGTCACCCTTATTCATGCACAGTGGATGTTGCTCGCTCTTGGCCCCGGATGCTCACGGCTTTCCGGGGTTATTTTTTTGCCCGGTCAGCCAGGTAATCGCAGGACGCGGCCGATGAACTGCGCAACCGGCAGGTCGCGCTGACTCTCTTCCAGACTTTGCAGCAACGCCACACTTCGTTCACCGAACGGCGTCGATTTCGGCCCCGCCAGGTCCACATGCAACAGCATCTGCTCGCTGGCCGCCAGCACCTCGTCGAACCCGGCCCGGTGCAGGCTGTGATAGACGTGCAGGCGCTTGCGATCGAAGCCGATGATCTGCGTCTGTACCCACACCTCGGTCCCCAGCTTCACCTCATGCAGGTAGTTGATGTGCGCTTCCAGGGTGAACAGTGAGTTGCCGCTCTGCCCACGGCTGTCGGCATCCAGGCCGATGCGCTCCATCAGCGCGTCGGTGGCGTAGCTGAAAATCAGCAAGTAATAGGCATCGCGCAGATGCCCGTTGTAGTCGACCCAGTCCTCCTGGACTGGGGTGCGGTAGGTGATCAGTGCGGGCATCGTGTGCTCCTCAGTCGCCGAAGGCCATGCCGTGGGTGGCCTTGCTGGTTTTCACGGCTTCCAGCACAGCCAGTAGCGTGTCATCACGATAGCGCTCCAGCGCGGCGATGCTGCGTTCGCCCAGTTGCTCCGAGGTGCCGTCCACCACATCGTCGATCAGCTTGTCGGTCAGCTCCGGTGCCGGCAGGTAGGTCCAGGGCAGTTTCAGGGCCGGGCCGAACTGCGACATGAAGTGGCGCATGCCAGCATCGCCACCGGCCAGGGTGTAGGTGAGGAAGGTGCCCATGAACGACCAGCGCAGGCCGGCACCAAAACGGATGGCATCGTCGATCTCGCCGGTGGTGGCCACGCCGTCGTTGACCAGGTGCAAGGCCTCGCGCCACAGCGCTTCGAGCAGACGGTCGGCGATGAAACCGGGGACTTCCTTGCGCACGTGCAGCGGGCGCATGCCAAGCGCGGTGTAGATGGTTTTTGCCGCCTCGATGGCTTCAGGCGAGGTGCGGTTGCCGCCGACGATTTCGACCAGTGGCAGCAGGTACACCGGGTTGAACGGGTGGCCGACCACGCAGCGCTCTGGGTGAGTGGACGACTCGTAGAACTCGCTGGGTAGCAGGCCCGAGGTGCTGGAGCCGATGATCGCCTCGGGTTTGGCGGCAGCGCTGATCTTCGCGTGCAGGTCGAGCTTGAGGTCCAGGCGCTCGGGTGCGCTTTCCTGGATGAAGTCGGCATCGCGTACGCATGCTTCGATGGTGGCGACGAATTTCAGCCGGTCCTGCGATGCACCTGAAGCCAGGCCTTGTTTTTCCAGGGCAGGCCAGGCGTTGGCGATGCGCTTGCGCAGGGCCTGCTCGGCGCCGGGGGCCGGGTCCCAGGCGACCACGTCCAGGCCATGGGCCAGGGCGCGGGCGACCCAGCCGCTGCCGATCACGCCGCTACCCAGGGCGGCGAAGGTCTTGATCTCGGTAATGAAGGGCATATCGGTCTCCTGAAGGGGATCAGCGGCGCTTGAGGTTCATTTTTTCCCGGCCTTCCGCCGGGCTGAGCACGCGGCCACCCATGCGGGTGATGATTTCGGCGGCGCGTTCGACCAGCTGGCCGTTGCTGGCCAGCACGCCACGGTCCAGGTACAGGTTGTCTTCCAGGCCGACCCGCACGTTGCCGCCGAGCAGCACGGCCTGTGCCGCCATCGGCATCTGCATGCGGCCGATGCCGAAGCCGGCCCAGGTGACGTTGGCTGGCAGGTTGTCGACCATTGCCTTCATGGTGGTGGTGTCGGCCGGCGCGCCCCATGGGATGCCCAGGCACAGCTGGAACAGCGGGTCTTCGAGCAGGCCTTCTTTGATCATCTGCTTGGCGAACCACAGGTGGCCGGTGTCGAAGATTTCCAGCTCGGCCTTCACGCCCAGCTCGGTGATGCGCTTGGCGCCGGCGCGAAGCTGTGCGGGCGTGGAGACGTAGATGGCATTGCCGTCGCCGAAGTTGAGGGTGCCGCAATCCAGGGTGCAGATCTCCGGCAGCAGCGCCTCGACATGGGCCAGGCGCTCCAGCGGGCCGATCAGGTCGGTGCCGGGGCCGAACTCCATGGGCGATTCACCGGGGCCGATTTCCAGGTCGCCGCCCATGCCGGCGGTGAGGTTGACGATGACGTCGACGTCGGCCTCGCGGATGCGTTCCATGACTTCACGGTAGAGGTTCACGTCACGGCTGAAGCGGCCGGTCTGTGGGTCGCGGACGTGGCAGTGGACCACGGTGGCGCCGGCCTTGGCGGCTTCCACGGCGGATTCGGCGATCTGTTTCGGGGTGACCGGGACCAGGTGGCTCTTGGCGACTGTGTCGCCGGCGCCGGTGAGGGCGCAGGTGATGATGACGTCGTGGTTCATGGCGGTTCCTTGTGGTGTCGGTGATGGCCTTTTCGCGGGCAAGCCCGCTCCCACAGGGTTCTCGGAGAACCCTGGTGAGCACTATTCCTGTGGGAGCGGGCTTGCCCGCGAAGAGGCCGGATCAGTTGGCGGTGAGCTTGAGGTTGTCTGCAGCAGGCTTGCCGTCGAAGGTGGTCACACCCTCAAGCCAGCGTGCCTTGTCCTCAGGGTGGTCCTTGAGCCACTGGCGGGCCGATTCCAGTGCGTCCTTGTGGTCGAGCAGCGGCTGCATCATGCGGCTCTCGTCCTCGGCACTGAAGTTCAGGTTGGCCAGCAGGCGGTGGGCGTTGGGGCAGCGTTCGGCGTAGTCCGGAGCGGTTACCGTCCATACCGTGGCGCGGCCTTCGTCCGGGCCCAGGGCGTCCTGGCTGTCGCCCAGGTAGGCCATGTCGATGTTCACGTTCATCGGGTGCGGCGCCCAGCCGAAGAACACCACCGCTTCCTTGCGCCGTACGGCGCGGTCGACGGCGGCGAGCATGCCGGCTTCGCTGGACTCGACCAGCTGGAACTTGCCCAGGCCGAACTGGTTCTTGGTGATCATCGCCTTGATCTGGGTGTTGGCACCGGAGCCGGGCTCGATGCCGTAGATCTTGCCGCCCAGCTCTTTCTCGAACGTGTGGATGTCGGCGAAGGTCTTCAGACCCTTGTCATACAGGTACTTCGGCACGGCGAGCGTGGCGCGGGCGTCTTCCAGGCTGGGTTTTTCGAGGACCTTGACCTGGTTGGCGTCGATGAACGGGGTGATGGTCTGGGTCATGATCGGGTTCCAGTACCCCAGGAACATGTCCAGTCGCTTGTCGCGGATACCGGCGAAGATGATCTGCTGCGAAGCGCTGGTCTGCTTGGTCTGGTAACCCAGGCCGTCGAGCAGCACCTGGGCCATGGCGCTGGTGGCGATGACGTCGGTCCAGTTGACCACGCCCAGGCGTACGTTCTTGCAGGCCGCGGGCTCGGCGGCAAAAAGCGGGGTTGCAACGATGCTGCTCAGGGCAAGTGTCAACAGGCTGCGGCGGATCAAGCTGTGCATGGTGGCTCTCCATCGGCAGGGCATATTGTTATTGAGGGCGGCCTCTGCGGGCCGTGTGAATACGCTACGCTGGCGCCAGGGTAGAAATTCGCACCCTGGCGACCAAGATTTGCACGGAGGCGACCACCTGTGACGTGGAGCATGCAATGCCGCAACTGATTCATTTCCTGTTGTTGCCGGGGTTCTCGGCCATGGGCTTCATCAGTGCCCTGGAACCGCTGCGCGTGGCCAACCGTTTCAAGGGGCCGTCGTATCGCTGGCGCGTGCTCAGCCTTGACGGCGGCGCGGTGCAGGCCAGCAACGGCATGTCGGTGAACGCCGATGGCGCGCTGGGAGAGGGCGAAACGGGAGGCGTGCTGCTGATCGTTGCCGGCTTCGAGCCGCTGGCCTGTTATGGCCCACGGCTGCAGCAGGCGCTGCGCCGGCTCGACCATGACGGGGTGATTCTCGGCGGCATCGACACCGGCCCGGTGGTGCTGGCTGAAGCCGGCTTGCTCGATGGATACCGCGCAACCTTGCACTGGGAAGCGCTGGAGGCTTTCAAGGAGCGCTATCCACGCTTGCAGGTGACCCAGGAGCTGTTCGAGATCGACCGGCGACGCATCACCTGCGCGGGTGGCACCGCGTCGATCGACCTGATGCTCGACCTGATCGGCCAGGCCCATGGCAGTGAGCTGGCGGTGCAGGTGTCCGAGCAGTTCGTGCTCGGGCGCATCCGCCCGCGCCAGGACCACCAGCGCATGCAGATTGCCAGCCGTTACGGCATCAGCAACAAGAAGCTGGTGAAGGTGATTGGCGAGATGGAGCGCAACATCGAACAGCCGCTCAATACACAGGTGCTGGCCGATGCCGTGCAGGTGACCCGGCGGCAACTGGAGCGCCTGTTCCGCTTGCACCTGGACGACACGCCGAGTGGCTTCTATTTGCGCCTGCGGCTGGACAAGGCCCGGCAGCTGTTGCGCCAGACCGACATGAGTGTGCTGGAGGTGGGGGTGGCCTGCGGGTTCGAATCGGCTTCGTACTTTACCCGCTGCTACCGGGCGCGGTTTGAGCGGTGCCCGCGCGAGGACCGGTTGGCTCGGGCGGTTTGATGTTCTCCTGAACCGCCCCATTCGCGGGCAAGCCCGCTCCCACAGGATATCCACTACCCTCGGTCAGAGCGATATCTCTGTGGGAGCGGGCTTGCCCGCGAAGAGGCCGGTACAGGCTTACTGCTGGCCGATGGACTGCAGGTATTCCGAGCGGTCATCGCTGCGCTGCGCCACGCAGGTATCCCAGGCCGCCTGGAACGCCTTGCTGCCGGGCTTCTCGGCATAGGTCTCGACCTTGCAATCGGCATCGCGCAGCTGCGTCCAGAGTTTCTCGGCGGCGTCCATGCGCCCGACCAGGGCAGTGGCCTTGTCGCCTTCGTCGGCATATTGGTCGCGAATGCGCTGGATCAGGTCGTCATACGCCGACTTCAATTCGCGCTCGGCGGTCTGCTTGTTGAACGCCGCGCAAGCGAAGGTCTGCTGGTCGCTCTCGACGTTGTCGCACGGGGTGCTTTCTTCCTCTCCGGCGTGTGCGCCCGAGACAACAGCCAGCAATACCAGCCATGCCATTGATTTCATCCGTTTTCTCCTCAACAAGGCTGACCAATCGGCTGGATTCTCGCTCAGCCGCAAAGAAGACGATAGCTCCCTGACGAAATGTTCATGAAAGGGCGGCAAATGTCGTTATCGAGACTGTCTCTCATTGCCAGAGCCCATGCCAGACGGCGCGATGTCGCGCATTGACGCTTTCGGCAAACCCCCTGTCGTTTTTGCATCGGGGCGTCGCAGGGCACAGGCATATGCTGGCCCCAAAGCGCCGGCAGAAGATTCGGCGCGGCCCAAATCAACAAAAGGGGACAGCCTGATGAGCCCAGCCGAACTTCACGCCGACAGCATCGTCATCGACGGCCTGATCATTGCCAAATGGAACCGCGAGCTGTTCGAGGACATGCGCAAAGGCGGGCTGACTGCGGCC
>Ga0207713_1001443_pt1 | contig 18981 bp, 19 predicted proteins | sample KBSS64metaG_FD_184404 | JGI IMG/M metagenome (GOLD analysis project Ga0207713, IMG submission 184404) | Switchgrass rhizosphere microbial communities from Kellogg Biological Station, Michigan, USA - KBS S6-4 metaG (SPAdes) (version 2) | ecosystem: Host-associated > Plants > Roots > Rhizosphere >... | reverse complement strand
AGTACGACCTCGCGTAACTCGCCGCTCACCAAGACGGCAGCGGGTCTGTATCCCACTGTGTACAGACCCGCCGCCGATACAAAACCCGCCACTTCCCGCGCATTGCCCACACAGCCGCGATACACCCTGCGGTTTAACTGAGCCTGTCAGTCGCCACGCCCGGCGACTCCTCAGCAGAGATCTTGCCCATGCAGATTCCCCACCCCACCTTGCAGGCCAGCGTCGGGCTCGGCTTGCGTCGCGGCTTGATGAGAGACCTGCAAGCCGCCCGCACCGGCGATTTCGACTTTCTTGAAGTCGCCCCGGAAAACTGGATCGGCGTCGGCGGTGCCCATGGCGCCGCGCTGCGCGAGCTGGCCGAGCGCTATCCGTTGTCCTGCCACGGGTTGTCGTTGTCGCTCGGTGGCTCGACGCCGCTGGACGTGGGCTTTCTCCGGGAAGTGAGAACCTTTCTCGATCAGCACAAGGTGCCGCTGTACAGCGAACACCTGAGTTATTGCAGCGACGACGGTCATCTCTACGACCTGTTGCCGTTGCCGTTCACCGAAGAAGCGGTGCTCCATGTCGCCGCACGGATTCGTCAGGCCCAGGACATTCTCGGCCGGCGCCTGGCGGTGGAAAACGTTTCCTACTACGCCGCGCCCCGGCAGGACATGGATGAAGTGACCTTCACCAACGCCGTGCTGCGCGAGGCCGATTGCGACCTGCTTCTCGACGTGAACAACGTCTACGTCAACTCGATCAACCACGGTTTCGATCCGCAGACGTTCTTGTCCGCCATCGAGCCGGGTCGGGTGGTCGGCATGCACGTGGCCGGGCATTTCGACGAGTCCGACACGCTGAAAATCGACACCCATGGCGCCTCGGTCAAACCGGTGGTCTGGTCGTTGCTGGCCGATGCCTATGGCCGGTTCGGCGCGCAGCCGACGTTGCTGGAGCGGGATTTCAATTTCCCGGCGTTTTCTGAATTGGTGGCCGAACTGCAAACCATTCGCCGTCTGCAAATCGAGGGAGGCCCGCGTGGATAATCTTCTGCGGCAACAACAGGCGTTGACCCGCTACCTGCGCGATCCAGAGCATGAAGCGCCGCCCGCCGACATGAACGCGGCGCGGGTCAATGTCTATCGCGATCTGGTGTTCAACAACGTCTCGCAACTGCTGGGCAGCACGTTTCCGGTACTGATCCGGATCATCGGCCAGGAACGCTGGCGCACATTGATTCGTGGCTTCCTGCGGGACTATCGCGCGCAGACGCCGAAATTCGGCGAGATCGCCGAGGAGTTTGTCGGTTACCTCGCCTCGGAACCGGCCGTGTTGAGCGAGGGTGACTGGCCGGCGTTCCTGGTGGAGCTGGCGCATTACGAGTGGGTGGAAATGGTGTTGCAGCAGTCTGACGCTGAACCCTTGCCAGCGAGTAATCCGGCGCACTTGTTGGAGCGGCCGTTGCAGGTCTCGGCGCTGGCCTGGCCATTGGCGTACACCTGGCCGGTGCAGATGCTCGGGCCGGATCATCAACCGGCCACGCCGCCAGCTCAGCCGACGCTTTTGCTGGTTCGGCGAACGGTGGACTGGAGCGTGAAGTTTTCCGAGTTAAGTCCGCTGGCGTGGCGGTTGTTGCAGCGGATCGAGGAGTTCCCGTTGCTGAGCGGTCGCGAGCAACTGCAAGGGTTGGCGTTGGAGGCGGGGTTGCCGGAAACAGTGTCATTCATGGACGGCGGTCTGGCGTTGTTGCAGCAACTGTATGAGGACGGGGTGATCGGCATCAACTGATCTCACAAACACGACAAATCACATGTGGGAGCGAGCCTGCTCGCGATGAAGGTCTGCCAGCCAATGAAGAAGTTGTCTGGACTGACGCCATCGCGAGCAGGCTCGCTCCCACAAGGAATTATGTTTGACTCAGGAATTCATGGGCAGCTTCAGCTCCGCACACAACCCGCCACCTTCGCGATTGCTCAGCGTCAGCGAACCGCCCAGCGCCAGCGCCAGTTGCTGGGCAATCGCCAGGCCCAGCCCGGTGCCGCCGGTGCTGCGGTTGCGCGAGTTTTCCACGCGGTAGAAGGGCTCCATCACCTGCGCCAGCTCTTCTTCGGCGATGCCCGGGCCGCGATCCATGACCTTGATCGAGAGGCCGTTCCTGTCGCGTTGAATCAGCAGCTCGGCAGCGCCGGCGAACTTCAACGCGTTGTCGGTCAGGTTGACCAGCACCCGGCGCAAGGCGTGGGGGCGGGTATCGATGACTGCGTCACTCTTGCCGCTCAGTTGCACCTCCTTGCCCATGTCCTGATAGTCGAACACCAGGCTGTCGAGGAACGAATCCAGATTGGTGCGTCGGCTTTCCTCGGTCGAGCCGTGGATGCTGCGGGCATAGGCCACGCCTTCGCGCACCAGATGTTCCATCTCGCCGAGGTCGTTCCACAGTTTGTCTTTCTCGGCCGAATCGTCCATGAACTCCGCCCGCAGCTTCATGCGGGTGATCGGGGTTTGCAGGTCGTGGGAGATTGCCGCGAGCAGTTGCATGCGCTCTTTCAGGTACGCGGCGATGCGCGCCTGCATCGAGTTGAAGGCGCGGGCGGCGTAGGCCACTTCGTTCGGGCCTTTTTCGTCGAGGTTGATCGGGTGGGCGTTGGGGTCGAGGGTTTCCACGGCGTTGGCGAGGCGGGTGAGGGGGCGGATGGCGATGCGCACCGCCAGCCAGGTGCAGGCGAGCATCAGCGCCAGTTGCCCGAGCAATACCACCGGCAGCCATGGCGACAGCGGCACCATCGACGGGCGCACATCGATGGTCACCGGGCTGCCGTCGCTCAGGCGCAGGTGGCCCTGAAAGTGTTTTTTCGGGCCGGGAATATCGGTGAACGTCAGCGGATAGGCCTCGCCAATTGCATCGGTAATCGAGGTGACGGCAATCGGCACGTCCTGCGGGTCCAGCGGTGTGCCCGGTTCGCCTTCGCTCAGCAGATAGCCGTAATTCTTGCGGGCCAGGCGTTTGAGCCACATCGGGCGTTCTTCGGCGGGCAGGCGGTCGAGGATGGCAATCGAGGTCGAAACGTCGGTTTCGAGGTTGCCGAGCATGGTGTTCTTCGCGCTTTCGTAGCGTTCGTAATACTGCGCGCCGAACGACAGCGCCTGAGCGAGGATCAACCCGATCAGGAAAATCAGCGACAAACGGGAGGCGAGGGTGCGCGGCCAGCGCAGGGCGACATTCATGCGGGGGCTCCGAGGACTTCGACCGGCAGCGAGAACACATAGCCTTCGCTGCGCACGGTCTTGATGTAGGCCGGTTCGCGGGCGTCATCCAGCAAGCGCTGGCGCAGGCGACTGACCAGCAGATCGATGGAGCGGTCGAACAGATCGGCGTCACGGCCCTGGGTCAGATTCAGCAACTGGTCGCGGCTCAACACCCGTTGCGGATGGTCGAGGAACACCCGCAGCAAACGGTATTCCGCGCCACTGAGCGCGACCATGGTGCCGTCCTTGTCCAGTAGATGCCGGGCGGAGGTGTCGAGCTGCCAGCGACCGAACGCCAGCAGTCGGCCGCTTTCGGTCACCACCAGATTCGGCGGCAGCATCCGGGTGCGCCGCAGCACGGCATTGATCCGCGCCAGCAGCTCGCGGGCGGCGAAGGGTTTGGTCAGGTAGTCGTCGGCGCCCATTTCCAGACCGAGGATGCGGTCGGTTTCATCATTGCGCGCGGTGAGCATCAGGATCGGCGTGGCCTTGTGTTTGCCCGAGCGCAATTCGCGGCACAGCAGCAGGCCATCGTCGCCGGGCATCATGATGTCGAGCACGATCAGGTCGACGGTGTTGGCTTCCAGAAAACTGCGCATCTGCCGGCCATCGGCAACCACCGTGGTGCGCAGGCCGTTCTTCTTCAGGTAATTGCCGACCAGTTCGCGAATCTCGCGGTCGTCGTCGACGATCAGGATGTGATCGACATGTTCCATGGGGCCAAACCTCAATCAAAGGGGATTGCCGGGCAGTCTATCGAGCCTGCGCGAGGCCGCCTGCCTGCCTTTGTATTGCAGTGTATCCAGCGCTGTGACGGATACACGCCGACGCAAAAAGCGGATTTTTACAGGGTTTTGTATCGCTGTGTATCCCGGGCGCGTGCGGATACGTAGCGATTTATACACGGCATTTGCCGACACATGCGCGATACCTCGCGAGCTTTAAATGAGCTCCATCGAGGCACACCCAGAACGCCTCGGCCCAATCAACGATTCAACCATTGAAGCCCCGAGGAAAACGCCATGAACACCAAGACCAAATCGATCGCTGCCGCTTGCCTGTTTGCCGCTTTGAACATCTGCACCCTGTCGGCCCGCGCCGAAGCCGATGTCACCCCGCAAACCTACTCCTACGGCAGCCACCTGGACATCCAGAAAGTGGTGTCGCTGAAACAGGACAACTCGATGACCTGCGGCATCGTCGACGCCCGCCTGACCTACCTCGACTCGGCCGGCAAGACCCAGGTGCTCGACTACCGCAAATTCGCCGACGGCTGCAACGAAGACAACTGATTACCCACCTCTATAAAAGGAACATTGCCATGAACAACGTATCGCGCTATCTGACCGCTGTTGCCTTCTCCCTCGCCGGTGTCGCGGCCCACGCCAACGCTGCCGTCGAACAGAACAGCTGTGGCAGCAGCACCTGCTTCCAACTGGCTCCGGTGGCCAAGCCGGGCAGCGAAGGTTTGATCGCCGCCGACGGCGCCAGCCGCACACCACAAGGCCAAACACTGGCTGCCGACGGCTCCAGCCGCACGCCACAGGGCCAGACACTGGCCGCCGACGGCTCCAGCCGTACGCCGCAAGGCCAGACGCTGGCCGAGAACGGTGCCAGCCGTACGCCGCAAAGCCAATGGCTGGATAACCAGACGGCTTGAGGATTGAAGGGGGGCTGCCCGTAACGGTCAGCCCCCGATCCAGTCGACAGACCACCCCTCATTCAAAAGGTGAACCTCATGTTTCTCATCGCTTTCCTGGGCGGTCTGTTGACTGTCCTCAGTCCGTGCATTCTGCCGGTGGTGCCGTTTCTGTTCGCCGGAGCCGACCGCACCCGTTCTTCGATCCTGCTGACTCTCGGCGGCATGGCCCTGACCTTTGCCCTGATCTCCAGCCTGGCGGTGGTCAGCAGCGAGTGGGTGATCGAGGCCAGCAACACCGGTCGCCACATTGCGCTGGCGGTAATGGTGCTGTTTGCGCTGTCGCTGATTTCCGCGCGCATCGGTGACTGGCTGGCCCGCCCCTTCGTGCTGCTGGGCAATCGCCTCGACCCCGACGTTCGGAAAAAGACCGGCCCGATGGCGTCGATAATGATTGGTGTGGCCACCGGCCTGTTGTGGGCGCCGTGCGCCGGTCCGATCCTCGGCGTGATCCTCACCGGTGCCATGCTGCAAGGCGCCAACGCCCAAACCAGCCTGTTGCTGCTGGCCTACGGCGCGGGCAGCGCGCTGTCGCTGGGAACGCTGATCTTCGCCGGTCGCGGTCTGGTCAACCGACTGAAACCGTCGATTCCTTTCACTGGCTGGTTCCGCCGCGGCGCGGGTGTTGCGGTGCTGGCGACGGCGGCGGTGATCGCCACCGGTACCGACAACGTGCTGCTGGCCAATACCTCGTCCCAAGGCGTGGCATCGGTCGAGAAAAGCGTGCTGGAGAACGTGCCGAAAGTGGTGGACTACTTCGTCAGCAAAGTCCGTGCAGACTCGACTGAAGACGAGGCGGGCAAAGGCGCGATGCCGTCGCTGTCCGGTGCGGTGCAATGGCTGAACTCGCCGGAACTGACAGCCGAGTCCCTGCGCGGCAAAGTGGTGCTGGTGGACTTCTGGACGTATGACTGCATCAACTGCCAGCACACCCTGCCGTACGTCAAAGAGTGGGAGAAGAAGTACGGCAAGGACGGCCTGGTGGTGATCGGTGTGCACACCCCGGAATACGGCTATGAGCGGATCATCGACAACGTCAAGGATCAGGTGAAGAAGCTCGGCATCACCTACCCGGTAGCCATCGACAACAACTACGCGATCTGGCGCAACTTCGATAACCAGTACTGGCCGGCGCATTATCTGGTCGACGCCAAGGGGCAGGTGCGTTACACCCACTTTGGCGAAGGCAGTTACCAGGCGCAGGAGCAGATGATTCAGCAGCTGCTCAAAGAGGCCAAGGCGCCTGCTGCGTAAACCGCGAAACTCAATGGCTCACAGGTCGCGCACCATGAGCCATTGTTCGTTACCCCAGGCGTGAAAACGCTCCAGCACCGTCCAGCCGCGTTTGGCGTAATAGTCCTGTTTGCTCTGGGTGTGCAGATAGAAACGCGGCAGGCCCCGTTTTTTCGCCTCCTCAGCAATTCCCTCGATCAGCCTTGCTGCCAGACCCTGACCGCGTGATTCGGGGCTGACCAGCACACAGGCCAGCCACGGTCCGAGATCCGGTCGAAGGGCCAGATCCGCCCGGGCCAGTGCCGCACCGCCCAGCAGTCGATCCCCGTCCAGCGCAATCAGGCAACGCCAGTCGCCATTGGTCTGGCCCTCGGCAAATTCGCGCTGCCAATCGGCCAGAGGTTGCTCGGCATATTCGTAGTGAAACTGGCGATGGATCCACGCCGCGTAAGTGTCGCTGTGCTGCAGGTGATCGGCGAGCCATTCGAAGCGCAAGGACATGATCGAATTCCGTTCCGGGAGATGGCCTGCATGAGAGCCGATCAGCCGGTGCGCTGGCAACCCCTCCGACAGTGTTTCGGGGCCTTTACAAAATCCCGCCATTCATCGGCCAATGCCCGGTTTTACGGGCTCTCCGGACGATTGGCAGGGACGCCGGACAGCGCCCGCGCGATAGTGGGCGAGCAGGGCCGCCAACGGCTCTGACATCCATAAAAAGAATGCGAGGTTGCCATGCCGAAGTTCGTGATTGAACGCGAGATTCCAGGAGCCGGAAAGCTATCGGAGCAAGAACTCAAGGCCGTATCGCAAACGTCCTGCAACGTGCTGCGTGAACTCGGGCCAGAGGTGCAGTGGCTGCAGAGTTATGTGACTGCCGACAAGATCTATTGCGTGTACATCGCACCCAACGAGGAACTGGTGCGCGAACACGCAAGGCAAGGGGGATTTCCGGCCAACAGCGTGTCCCGGGTGACGAGCATCATCGACCCGACGACCGCCGAGTGACGCTTGACCCTTCTGCCGTGGAGCACCCATTCATGAGTACCCCCATTGATCTCACTGCCCTGAAGGAACGCCAGAAAGTCGCCTGGGCCAGTGGCGACTACGCCGTGATCGGCACCACGCTGCAAATCGTCGGCGAAACCCTCGCCGAAGCCTGCGACCTGCGCTGCGATGAAGAAGTGCTGGATGTCGCCGCCGGCAACGGCAATGCCACGCTCGCGGCGGCACGCCGTGGTTGTCTGGTGACGTCCACCGACTATGTCGCGGCATTGCTGGAGCGCGGCCAGGACCGGGCGCGCGCCGAGCATCTGGAGGTGACCTTTCAGGTCGCCGATGCCGAAGCGCTGCCGTTTGCCGATTCGAGTTTCGATGCGGTGCTGTCGACCTTCGGCGTGATGTTCGCCCCGGATCAGGCGAAAGCGGCCAAGGAGCTGGCGCGGGTCTGTCGCCGGGGCGGACGGATCGGCCTGGCCAACTGGACGCCAGAAGGCTTCGTCGGCCAGATGTTCAAGACCCTCGGTCGCTACCTGCCACCGCCACCCGTTGCGCAACCGCCCTCGAACTGGGGCGCGGAAGCCTGGCTGCATTCGCATTTCGACGATCGCCAGTTTCAGTTGCAGGTGACTCGGCGCCACTTCAACTTCCGCTATCGCTCGGCGGCGCATTTCATTGATGTGTTTCGCCACTGGTACGGCCCGGTACACAAGGCGTTCGCGGCGTTGCCGCCGGAGAGCGGGCAGGCGCTGGAGACGGATCTGACGCTACTGATCGACGGGCTGAACCGGGCGGGGGCGGAATCGATGGTGGTGCCGAGCGAGTATCTGGAGGTGGTCATCACTAAACGCTGAGCGTCATGCAAAACAACTGTGGGAGCGAGCAGGTTCGCTCCCACAGGGATCCCGACAGGGCTTCTATTTCAGATGCGCGCTGTCAAACCACTCCAGCGCCGTGCGCCAGATGCAGATGCCGAGAAAGTACGCCGACGCCAGCAGCCACAGGCCCATCACCAGCGGGTTGATCACCGGGTGGTTCAGCACCAGCGACAGGCTGCACAGCAACCAGATCGCCGTCACCGCAATGTTGATCGGCATGAACCGGCGTACCCGGAACGGGTGGAGGAACTTCATGCGGGTCACGGTCAGCAGCGCCAGGCCAATCACCGTCAGGAAGGTGAGCCACGGCCCCGGATCGATGATGTACAGACACAACGCAACCACGTTCCAGGCGGCGGGGAAACCGACGAAATAGTTGTCCTTGCTCTTCATGTTGACGTTGCAGAAGCAGAACAGCGACGACACCAGAATCAGCGACACGGTCAGCAGCAGGGTGTAGTCGGGCAGGGGAATGTAGCGATAGATGAACAGCGCCGGGATGAACACGTAGGTCAGGTAATCGATCACCAGATCGAGGATCGATCCGTCGAAACTCGGCAACACCGACTGCACGTTGACCTTGCGCGCCAGCGCCCCGTCGAGGCCGTCGACGATCAGCGCCACGCCCAGCCACATCAGGCAATGGATCGGCTGGTTTTCCAGAAGGGCAAGGGTGGCCAGAAAAGCGGTGACCACGCCGGTCGCGGTGAAACCATGGGCGCCCCAGGCCTTGAGCCTGGCGATGTGGACGGTCGATATCACGAAGGCGTTCTCCAGAAAGTGCAGCAAGCCGCGTAAACCCTTGGGCAGCAAGGGTGGCGACCAACCGGGTCGGGGTTGCAGCTATCGACCGGTCGGGCCGGGTCAAGGTTCACCCATTCGTGAAGATTAGCTGGCCGGGGAAAAATTTCTCTGGAGAATCACTCGCCCATGGCCACGTCAGCCCAACGGTGCTGGCGCATCGCATCAGGAGGACTATCGTTGCCTGACGCAGTCATACCCCTTTGCCTGAGGACGACGTCATGAACACCAGCGATCTGCTCGAACAACTGCTGCGAGGCCAGGCCTCGGCGGGACAACAAGGTGGCGCGTCGGCCGGCGGGGGAGCGGGTGGGCTTGGCGGGTTGCTCGGCGGTCTGCTGGGCGGCGGCAGTGGCGGCGGTTCTGCTGCCGGAGGGCTGGGTGGCCTGGGCGGGTTGCTTGGCGGATTGCTCGGCGGTGGCGGGGCGCTGGCTGGCGGCACGCAGCGTCGGTCCGGCGGCACCAATTACGCGGCGCTGGCTTCGCTGGGCATGATGGCTTTCCAGGCGTATCAAGCCTGGCAACGCAGCCAGGCGTCCGCCGCGCCGCAGCAAACGCCGCAAACCGCAGACCTGCTGTCCGGCCCGCAAGTCGAAGAGCACAGCCACGCCGTCCTGCGGGCGTTGATCGCGGCGGCCAAGGCTGACGGGCGGATCGACGAGTCGGAAAAACACCTCATCAGCAGCGAAATCGGCAAGCACACCGATGACCTGAACCTGCAGCAATGGCTCGACGACGAGGTCGCCAAACCGCTGGATCCCACCGAAGTGGCGCAGGCGGCACAGAACGATCCAGCCATGGCCGCCGAGATGTACCTGGCCAGTGTGATGCTGGTGGACGATCAGCAGGACGCCGAGCGCAATTATCTGGATGAACTGGCGGCGGCGTTGCAGATCGACCCCGAGTTGCAGGTTCACCTCGAACAGCAGGCCAAAGGCACGGCCTGACCCTCTCACCTCACAGCCTTCGACCGTTCCGTTCAAGCAAGGAGCGAGCCGAAGGCTCCGTCCGTCAGGGCAATTTTCAAGCCGATTGAATTTTTGACGCGCCAAGCCTCTCTGCTTCATTAGAGGCGAGTGACTGAGCGTCCTGCCAATCGATCGAGAATATTGCCATGACTGTCCTGACTCACCTGCAAGCTGCCCCCGCCCCATCGCATCCGCTCGATTCTCTGGGTGGGTTGCGGCGTATCCATGAAGCACTTTTATCCGATGAACATCCTCAGCCGCTGGCGCGCGCCTTTCTGGAAGATCACCTGCTGCAAGCCGCGCAGTTGGAGGATGAGCTGCCATCGGACCCCGCGCAGTGGCATGCCTGGGTGGCCGAGCACTGTGCCGATGTCGCCCGGCAATACGCCGACTACCTGCAACAACGCAAGGCTGGAGGCGCGCGGCAGTTCTTCAGTTGCAAGGCTCATGCGCTGTATTTCCTGCAAGCGGTGGCGCCGACCAAACTGGTCGATGGCGCCTGGCTCTACGGCTTGCTCGGACAGTGGCGCGATCCGCGCTTCAGCAGCCTGATCAGCACTTATCTGGAAGAACTGGGCGAGGGCAATCCGGCCCAGAACCACGTCGTGATCTACCGCCAGCTGCTCGCCGAACAGGGCCTCGAGCCCAGCAGTCCACTGCCCGACGAACGCTATCTGCAAGGCGCGCTGCAATTGGCCCTGGGTGCCGGCGGCATGGATTTTTTGCCGGAGGTGATCGGCTACAACCTTGGCTACGAACAACTGCCCTTGCACCTGTTGATCAGCAGTTACGAGCTCAGTGAACTGGGGATCGATCCTTACTACTTCACTCTGCACGTGACCATCGACAATGCCAGCACCGGTCATGCGCAAAAAGCCGTTCAGGCCGTTCTGGATCTGCTGCCTCTGGAGGCTGATCGCCGCGATTTCCTGCGCCGGGTATCGCTGGGCTATCGGCTCAATGACCTGGGGCAGGGTAGCCGCGCAATCATCGAGGGCTTCGATCTGGAGCGCGAACTGTTGGCGATGCTTGAGCGCAAGTGTCCGTTCGCTCAACACATGCACTCCGACTATTGCCGCTTCGAAGGCAAGACCGTCAATCAGTGGCTGGCCGATCCGCAGCAGCTGTCCGGGTTCCTGCAAGCCATGCAGGACAAGGGCTGGATCAAGCGCCACGAAGATCCACAGGGCAGCCGCTTCTGGCAATTAATCGATGGCGATGGCGCGGCGATGTTCGGCGTGTTCAGCGCCTATGAAAAACAACTGGTGCACGACTGGATAGCCGGTGACTGGATTTCTGCGGACAAAGCCGTCGCATTCCGCCGCCGCCCCTCAGTCCCTGCGCCGATCGAGGTGCCCGAACAGGACCCCGATGTGCAGCGCCTGAATGCGGCACTGCAAGGGCAGGATGCACACACCAGGTTCGCAACGTTGATCCCCTGGCTCGCGCCGGCCCGGCACGCGCATCCGGCCGGGCTGCTTGCCACTCGCCATTTCATCCAACTCAAATCCGGCCTGCGTTAAGGAAATCATCAATGAATCAGGAAGAACAACTGTCTGCCAACGATCTGGTGCTGCTGCAACTGGGGAGGCGCCTGCAGGCCGACGGCTATCGTTTCATCACTCCGACGCCGCTGACCCATCAACGGGTCAACCAGCGCGACGAAGGGCAGGCCGCCGATTGCCTGCGGGATGTGTTCGGATGGTCGCGCCCGTTCGAACCGGGCCTGCTGTCTGCCGATGAACAGCGACAATTGCAGGATGCCCAGGTGATTGACGCGTTCGACGGGCGCTTGAAGAGCCGGGTGCGCTGGTCGAGCCTGGATGACTTGCTGTTCGTGCATTCGGGGTTTCCCACGGATGCCGCCGACTCGGTGTTCTTCGGTCCGGACACCTATCGCTTTGCCCAACTGATTCACGGCCATTTGCAGCAGAACTTTGCGCCTATTCACCGGGCGGTGGACATCGGTTGTGGCGCCGGCGTTGGCGCAATCCTGATTGGCCGTGCCCGGCGCGAAGCGCAAGTGCTGGCGGTGGATATCAACCCCGCTGCGCTGCGCCTGACCACGATCAACGCGGCGCTGGCCGAAGTGGCCAACGTCGAGGTGCGCGCCAGTGATGTATTGCAAGGCGTGGACGGTGAATTCGACCTGATCGTCGCCAACCCGCCGTACATGGCCGATCCGGCCGGACGAGCTTACCGCCATGGCGGTGGGACGCTGGGGGCGGGGCTGTCGTTGCGCATCGTCGAACAGGCGCTCAATCACCTGACCCCCGGTGGTTCGCTTCTGCTGTACACCGGCGTGGCGATGGTCGATGGCCGCGATCCTTTCCTCGACACGGTATTGCCACGGCTGGATGAAAAACGCTTCGGCTGGACCTACCGCGAACTCGATCCCGATGTGTTCGGCGAAGAGTTGCTCAATCCCGGCTATCAGCGCGTCGACCGGATTGCCGTGGTCGCGCTGACGGTGACTCGAACAGGTTGAAACAAGGCAGGTGCAGGATGAGCAGGAATCTCGACGACTACAACCGGATGCGCGACTTCTCGGCGACCTCGGAACCGGCAGCCGACCACCGGCGGGGCAAGAAGCCCGGCGGTGAGCAGGCTTTGCAATTCTGCATCCAGAAGCATGACGCCTCGCACCTGCATTATGACTTTCGCCTGGAACTCGACGGCGCGCTCAAGAGCTGGGCGGTGCCCAAGGGCCCGTCGCTGGATCCCAAGGTCAAGCGGCTGGCGGTGCACGTCGAGGATCACCCGCTGGACTATGCGACGTTCGAGGGCAGCATTCCCGAAGGGCATTATGGCGCCGGCGATGTGATCGTCTGGGATCGCGGCGTGTGGATTCCGCTGGAAGACCCGGAGAAAGCCTACGCCAAGGGCAAACTCAAATTCGAACTGCGCGGCGAGAAGCTCGCCGGGGTTTGGAACCTGGTGCGCACCCACATGCCGGGCAAGAAAGAGCAGTGGTTTCTGATCAAGCATCAGGACAGCGCCGCACGCCCGCAAAGCGATTACGACGTGCTGGTCGCCGAGCCCGACAGTGTGCTCAGCGAGCGCACGATCGTCGACAAACCCCGGCTGAGTGCGAAGCAGGTCAAACCACTTAAAGGCCCGGCGAAAGCACCGCGCAAGCCAGCTTCCGGCAAACTCACTGGCGCCCACAAGGCGAGTATCCCGGCGCAGTTGAAACCTCAACTGGCGACTCTGGTGGAGAGTGCACCGGAAGGGGATTGGCAATACGAAATCAAGTTCGACGGCTATCGGATCATGGCGCGCGTCGATCAGGATGAGGTGCAGTTGTTCACCCGCAATGGCCATGACTGGACGCACAAATTGCCGAAACAGGCGCAAGCCCTGGCGGCGCTGGGCCTGGAGTCGGCGTGGCTGGATGGTGAGATGGTGGTCGCCGACGCGGACGGCGTGCCTGATTTTCAGGCCCTGCAAAACGCGTTCGATTCGGGACGCAGCGAAAACATCGTCTATTACCTGTTTGATCTGCCGTATCTGAACGGCGTCGACTTGCGCGAGGTGCCCGTGGAGGAACGGCGTGCTGCGCTGGCGACGGTGCTGAAAACGCATCGAGACCCGCTGCTGCGTTTTTCCGAAGCGTTCGACGAAACCCCGCAGGCCTTGCTCAACAGCGCCTGCCAGATGCGCATGGAAGGCCTGATCGGTAAACGCCTCGGCTCGTCTTACGTGTCGCGCCGCAGTAGCGACTGGATCAAGCTCAAGTGCAAGCATCGCCAGGAATTCGTGATCGTCGGCTATACCGATCCGAAAGGCGCGCGCAGTTCGTTCGGCGCGTTGCTGCTGGGTCTGCATGATCGTGACAGCGGCGAGTTGCGTTACGCCGGAAAGGTCGGCACCGGATTCAATGAAACCACCCTCAAGAGCATCCTCGCGCAGTTGAAACCGTTGCGAGTGAAAAAACCGGCAGTGGCCAACCCGCCCACAGGGTTCGAAGCCAAGGGTGTGCACTGGCTCAAGCCGAGTCTGCTGGCGGAAGTGGCCTTCGCCGAAATGACCCAGGACGGCTCGGTGCGTCATGCCGTGTTCCATGGCTTGCGCGACGACAAACCGGCCAAGGACATCACCGAGGAGCGCGCCAAACCCATGAAGACTTCAAAGACTGAATCTACCGCGCCGTCGCAATCCGGCCTGGCCGACGGCAAGGTGCGGATCACTCATCCCGATCGGGTGATCGATGCCAGCAGTGGCACCACCAAAATGCAGCTGGCCGAGTATTACGCCAGCGTCGCCGAATGGATTCTGCCGCAGCTCAAGGACCGCCCGGTGGCACTGGTTCGCGCCCCGGACGGTATCGCCGGTGAGCTGTTCTTCCAGAAAAACGCCGAGAACCTGGCGATCCCCGGCATCCGCACGCTCGACAAGGAACTGACCGGCCAGCCGGTGATGCTGATCAACAACGCCGAAGCCTTGATCGGCGCGGTGCAGATGAGCACGGTCGAACTGCACACCTGGAACGCTACCACCACCGATCTGGACAAGCCCGACCGCTTTGTCCTCGACCTCGACCCGGACCCGGCGCTGCCGTGGAAAAGCATGGTCGAAGCCACAGCACTGACCCTGACCGTGCTGGATGAGCTGGGCCTCAAGGCGTTTCTCAAGACCAGCGGCGGCAAGGGCATTCATCTGGTGGTGCCGCTGACCCGCAAGCATGGCTGGGACGAGGTCAAGGATTTCAGCCACGCCATCGTCACGCACATGGCGAAATTGTTGCCGGAGCGTTTTTCTGCGGTGTCCGGGCCGAAAAATCGCGTAGGGCGGATCTTCATCGATTACCTGCGCAACGGCTTGGGCGCCACCACCATTTGCGCCTACGCGGCGCGTACCCGTGAAGGGTTGCCGGTGTCGGTGCCGCTGTTTCGGGAGGAGGTCGGCGAGATCAAAGGTGCCGATCAATGGACCGTGCACAACGTTCACGAACGGCTGGCGGACGTGGGCGATGAACCTTGGGCGGATCTGAAGAAAACCCGGCAGAGCATCACGGCCGAGATGCGCAAGCGGGTGGGCATGAAGAAATGATCAGGTGCCGCGCAGCAAGTCGTGGGCGTTGAGCAGATCGAAGGCAACTTGCGGATTGTTTTCCAGGCCACGGCGGATGGCGGCCGGGATAGTTTTTCGGGTTTTGCGGCAGAGCCCCGGAAGCTCTTCGACCTCGATTTCGATGCCGCCTCGCACAGTCCGCACTTCACCGAACTTCGGCGCGATCAGCACACGAATCCCGAGCTGATCGAACATCCTGCCTTGCAACCGCTCGAGGTCGGCGAGGTCTTTGAGGTTTTCCAGACGCTCGAGCAGACGCTTTTCTTCCTCGCGGGTCAGCAACAGGATGCGCACATCCGCGCCGGGCGTATCCAGCAGCGGATCACGCCCGCAGATGCACAGACCCGGCGGGCAAGGGGAGCGGAGTGAGGCGGAAATCGTCATGGCCTCCATCATAGAGGCCGTTCGACGGTTTTGCCCATGGTCGTTCGCCAGCCGTCCATCGGCAGGGCGTAACGGTGGCAAGTCCGTCAGCCACCATCATCGAACGTGCCGTGGTTATTGCGACAGACCTTCGTAGCGAACCAGGATGGCATTGGCCAGCTCTTCATCGCTGGCGTTCAGGCCAGGATTGTCCTGACGCACCTGCTGCAGTACCGATTCGAGGTACACGCCACGGATCGTTCCGCCGCTGGCGACGAATGCCGACAAGTCGTCACGGGCCGGAATCACCATTTTGTGATCCTTGAACGTGGAATACAGCGAGGCGGAAACGCCGGCCGAAGTGGCGACATCCCCCGCATCCACGCGGGCGAAAGCCGAACCGAAAGGCAGGCACAGCATAAGAGACGAAACCAGTAGTAAACGACGCATGACGGTGTTCCTCCAGCAGCGTAAAGCGAAAAGGAAGTACCACATAATGTGAGAGGTGTCGGCGGGCACGGGAGTTCCGTAAGTCGGCTCAGGCCGTAGGGGGCGGAATGAGAACCGTCGCACAGTGCGGCATTTTTACTGGATGTAACGAAACACGCTGAGACGCTCTAACGCAGCGGGTTCATGGAAATAGGCTTAACTGAAGCGTTGAACGGCGCCGCGTGGCGCGACCTGGGAGGAAATCACGGTGTCGATCAAACTGCGTTTGGTGTTGCTGATTGCGACCAGCCTGCTGACGGCGCTGATCGTGAGCCTGGTCAGTTACGTCGGCAATCAGCGGATGGCTTCGGCGGTCAGTGATAACGGGGTCAGCATGAGCGCGCTGCGCAACCACATGGAAGCCGACATGATGCACGACGCCCTGCGCGCGGACGTGTATTCGGCGATGCTGGTGGGGCTGGGCAAAAGCACCAGTTCGGCGGACGAGGTGCGCAGTTCGGTCGAAGAGCATGCGGCGCATTTTCGCGAGGTGCTGGGTGAAAACCTCAAGCTGCCGGTCAATCCCACGATCAAGTCCGCGCTCGAGCAGATCAAGCCAAGCCTCGACACCTACATCAGCGCCGGCGAGCAGATCGTCGGTCTTGCACTGGCAAATCCGGACAGCGCCCAGCAGCAACTGGGGACCTTCAATACCGCGTTCAGCCAGCTCGAAGAACAGATGGCCGCCCTCAGCGAGCTGATCGAAACCAATACCCGGCACACCAGCGAAGGCACCGAGGCGGCGATCCACAACGCCAATATCGCCCTCGGCATTGTCCTGGTCGCCAGTCTGTTGCTGCTGTTGGCCCAGGGCCGGTGGGTGATCCTGAGCATCATGGGGCCGCTGAAATCCGCCAGCCGCATCGCCGAAAGCATCGCCCACGGCAACCTCAGCGAGCCGATCGCCGAACCGTCCGGCAAGGACGAAGCCAGTGCGCTGATCCGCACGCTGGCCACGATGCAGCGCGACCTGCGGGACATGATCGACGTGGTGCGGCGCAACGCCCACGGCGTCAGCGGCATGAGTGAACAACTGAGCCACGGCTGCCATCAAGTGGCCGACAGCAGTCAGCAGCAAAGCACCGCCGCAGGCACCATGGCGGCCGCCGCGAGCCAGATGACCGCGAGCATCGAGGAAATCACCCGTCACGCCGAGCGTGCACTGGACATGGCCAGCCAGGCCGAGTCACTGGCGAAGAACGGCGGACAGGTGATCCATCAAGTGGTCAGCGACATGGACGACATCGCCCGTTCCGCCCAGCAATCGGCGCAAGTGATCCGCACCCTCGATCAGGAATCCGAAGGCATCTTCAACATCATCCAGGTGATCAAGAGCATCGCCGATCAGACCAACCTGCTGGCGCTCAACGCAGCCATCGAGGCAGCCCGGGCGGGCGAGCAGGGAAGAGGCTTTGCGGTGGTGGCCGATGAGGTGCGCAGTCTGGCTGCGCGCACCAGTGCGTCAACTCAGGAAATCGCCGCGATGGTCGCACGCATCCAGAACAGCACCCGCGAGGCCGTCAGCAGCATGGAGGCGGGCGTCGCCCAGGTCGACAAAGGCATGGCGGTCACCGCCGACGTCGAGCGCGCCATCCGCGAAATCCTCGACGCCACCCTGAGCACCACGCAACTGGTCAACGACATCACCCGCACCATCGGCGAACAGAGCCAGGCCAGCAACGAAATTGCCCATCAGGTGGAGATGATCGCGGGCATGTCGGAGGGCAACAGCAAGGTCATCGGCCAGACGGCCAATACCACGGACGAACTGTCGAGTCTGGCGGGGCGGCTGGCGCAGTCGGTGGATCGGTTCAGGTTATAGGAGCGGACTCTGCCGCCTCTTCGACGGCAGAGCTCATGCATCAGAACTTGTACGCCTGACGCCCCACCAGCAACCACTTGCCAGCCTGCTTCTGCCAGATCTGGAAGTTCTCGATTTCCGTCGGCACGACTTCGGTGCCTTTGAGGGCCTGCGCCGAGAAGTGATGGCGTACCAGCGCGGTATCTCCGGACAGGGTGATGGTCTGATTTTGCATCTCCAGGGTCTTGAACGCGCTCTTGCCGGTTTCGATATCGGCGATGAAGGCTTTCTTGTCCTGGATCTTGCCGCTGGAGTGGCCGTAGGTGAGGTTGTCGGCGGTCAGGGCGTTCAGTTCGGCGATGTCCTTGTGCAACATCGCTTGGGTCAGGTGGTCGACGGCCTGGGCGACGTCCTGTTCCGCCGGGGCGGCGGCGACGTAACCACTGAAGAGGCAGGCGAGAACGAGCAGCAATCTGGTTTTGTTCATGGGTATTCCTTGTTGTTGTAGGTGATGAGAGCGACCGAAATATTTGTCAGTCGTCGTACAACTTAGCAGGAATTCATCGGCGTTAGAAAGCGCTTGAGGAACCAATCGAAAACTATCCGGTCGCGAACAGACGCGCGGGTTTGCCATGACGTGATATTCTTCGCGCCACTTGTTTTGACCCAATTCAGTCTGGTGCGCTTTTCGGCGGGCCAGGCAGAACCCCTGTCGCTCAAGTAGCTGAAGCCAATAATGATAAGAAGTCAGTTCAGAAGGGACATATAACTGAGGTCGACACTGCCTGTCGGCCTTGTGTGCCCACCCGTCAAAATTGAAGTGTGCCGGAACCCGCGACGCTGGCCTGAGTGTCGCGAAAGAGGGGACCTCATACATACAACAGCGGCGGGCGGAAGGCGTTTTATCATAGGTGCAACGGATGTTTAAAAAAGTGAACACAGCCTTGCTGGGGCTGGCTTTGGCGATGGGGATGTCTTCCGCCAATGCCGAGGAAGCAAAGAAAGTCGACGTCCTGCTGATCGGCGGCGGCATCATGAGCACCACCCTGGGTGTGTGGATCAATGAGCTGGAACCGACCTGGTCGATGGAAATGGTCGAGCGCCTCGATGGCGTCGCCCTGGAAAGCTCCAACGGCTGGAACAACGCCGGTACCGGTCACTCGGCGCTCGCCGAGCTGAACTACACCCCGGAAGACGACAAGGGCAATGTCACCATCCCGAAAGCCGTCGAGATCAACGAAGCGTTCCAGGTCTCCCGTCAGTTCTGGGCCTGGCAGGTTCGTCAAGGCGTCCTGAAGGACCCTCGTTCGTTCATCAACACCACTCCGCACATGAGCTTCGTGTGGGGCGATGACAACATCAAGTTCCTGAAAAAGCGCTACGAAGCCCTGCAAGCGAGCCCGCTGTTCGCCGGCATGCAGTACTCCGAAGACCCGGCTGTGATCAAGAAGT
>Ga0207713_1001442_pt1 | contig 18997 bp, 18 predicted proteins | sample KBSS64metaG_FD_184404 | JGI IMG/M metagenome (GOLD analysis project Ga0207713, IMG submission 184404) | Switchgrass rhizosphere microbial communities from Kellogg Biological Station, Michigan, USA - KBS S6-4 metaG (SPAdes) (version 2) | ecosystem: Host-associated > Plants > Roots > Rhizosphere >... | reverse complement strand
TGTGAGAGTAGGACATCGCTAGGCATTTTTATTTTGCTTTTTTATCATCGCGGGGTGGAGCAGTTCGGTAGCTCGTCGGGCTCATAACCCGAAGGTCGCAGGTTCAAATCCTGTCCCCGCAACCAACATGGTCCCGTGGTGTAGCGGTTAACATGCCTGCCTGTCACGCAGGAGATCGCGGGTTCGATTCCCGTCGGGACCGCCATGTTTTAGAAACGAAACAATGTGTTTCGTCTTTTTTATTGTTTGAACCATTTTTATATAAAACTTTACCGTCCTTAGGAGCAATCCTAAGGAATTTTTTATATACAAAGAAATTTCTTTATAGAATTGCGATGTTAAAGATTGTTGGATTTCTTACTGGATATGTATAGTCCACAACGTTTACAATATATATATACAGATTGAAATGAGGTTCTGAATGAATGACAGAGATTAACGAATTTACGTTTATGTCTACGTCTCCTGATGAAACTAATCAGCTGGCTGCTCGTCTAGCAACTTTATTAGAAGCTGGTGACGTGCTGCTGCTTGAAGGCGATTTGGGAGCTGGAAAGACAACATTCACAAAAAGTTTAGCTAAAGGATTAGGAATTGAACGCAATGTGAATAGCCCGACATTTACGATCATTAAAGAATACAAAAGCGGTCGCCTTCCTCTTTATCATATGGATGTGTACCGTCTAGGGGATGAATTTGAAGACCTAGGGTTCGATGAGTATTTTGAAGGAGATGGCGTGACGGTCGTGGAGTGGGCTCATCTGATTGAAGAGCAGCTTCCTAATGAATATATTCAAATCAATATTTACCATGAAAACGAAACGACTCGTAAAATCCTTGTAAAGGCGATAGGCAGTCGGTACGTTGAAATATGTAAGGAGCTTTTTAAAAGATGAAAATGTTAGCCATTGATACATCCAATTTTGTCATGGGTGTTGCTGTCGTTGAAGAAAACAAAGTAATTGGAGAAATTATTACGAATCTAAAAAAGAATCACTCCGTTCGTGTGATGAACGCTGTGGAATCTTTGTTAAAGGATTGTGATATTGCGCCAAGCGAGCTAGACCGTATTGTAGTAGCACACGGGCCAGGATCTTATACAGGTGTACGCATTGGAGTTACCATTGCCAAGACACTTGCTTGGACTTTAAATATTCCTTTAATAGGTGTATCTAGCCTTGAGGCACTAGCAGCAAACGGTCGCTATTTTGATGGATATATTGCTCCGTTATTTGATGCGCGCCGTCAACAGCTTTATACAGGACTATATGAATGGAATAACGAGCGAGGTCTTGTAGAAGTTGAAAGTGATCGACTTGTTATTAATAAAGACTGGGCGGAACATTTAAAGTCATACAACAAACCTATTTTATTCATAGGCAATGATCTTCCTATGCATGAAGAGGCGTTAAAAGAAGTGCTGGGTGAACAAGCTGTATTTGCCCATGTTCAGCAGTTTAATCCAAGACCTAGTGAATTGGCTTTCTTAGGAATGAAGAAAGAGCCGCAGTCTGTGCATACTTTTGTTCCGAACTACATTCGTTTAGCTGAAGCCGAAGCCAACTGGCTTGCTTCACAGCAAAAAGGATAAAAGAAGGTATAAACATGAAACTAACAATTAAGTTTCGTTTAATGGAAGTTAAAGATGTTGATCAAGTAGTGAAAATTGAAGAGAAGTCTTTTACGACACCTTGGAGTTCAGAAGCGTTTCAAAATGAGTTAACCAATAATCAATTTTCAACTTACATTGTGATGGAAGAAGGAGAAAATATTATTGGGTATTGCGGAACGTGGATTGTTATTGACGAAGCACATGTAACTAACATTGCGCTATTGCCAGACTACCGAGGTAAGGGACTCGGTGAATTGCTGTTGCGCAACGTGATGGACGTGCTTCGAAAACTAGGTGCTACGTCAATGACATTAGAAGTTAGGGTATCTAATCATATTGCACAATCATTGTATCAAAAGCTAGGTTTTAAACCTGGAGGTATTCGTAAGAATTATTATTCTGATAACAATGAGGATGCATTAGTTATGTGGGTGAATTTATGAGTGAAAATCAATTAATTTTAGCATTAGAAACAAGCTGTGATGAGACAGCAGCAGCCGTGATTCGAAACGGTCATGAAATTGTAGCCAATGTGGTGGCCTCTCAAATAGAAAGTCATAAACGATTTGGCGGTGTCGTACCTGAGATTGCATCTCGTCATCATGTGGAACAAATTACGGTGGTAGTTGAAGAAACTTTAAATCAAGCGAACTTGACGTTTGCAGATATTGATGCAATAGCTGTAACGGAAGGACCAGGGCTTGTGGGAGCACTTCTTATTGGCGTAAATGCAGCCAAAGCGCTAGCATTTGCACATCAAAAGCCATTAATTGGTGTTCATCATATTGCAGGACATATTTATGCAAACCAGCTAATCAAAAAATTAGAATTCCCGCTTTTATCGTTAGTTGTATCTGGAGGGCATACGGAGCTTGTATACATGGAAAGTCACGGTCAGTTTAAAGTGATTGGTGAAACGAGAGATGATGCAGCAGGAGAAGCCTACGATAAAGTAGCCCGCACGTTAAACCTTCCATATCCAGGCGGACCACATATTGACCGCCTTGCACATGAAGGAGAGCCATTAATTGATTTACCGCGTGCTTGGCTAGAAGAAGGATCCTATGATTTTAGTTTCAGTGGGTTAAAATCAGCAGTTATTAACACTGTCCACAACGCGAAGCAAAAAGGTGAAGAAATTCTTCCACAAACGCTTGCTGCTAGCTTTCAAGCGAGTGTTATTGATGTGTTAGTAACTAAAACCGTTAAAGCTGCAAAGGAATATAACGTTAAGCAAGTGTTAGTAGCAGGAGGAGTTGCTGCTAATAAAGGACTTAGAGCAGCGCTAGAAGAGGCATTTGCACCATTATCAAACATTGAACTTATTATCCCGCCGCTATCTCTATGCACGGATAATGCTGCAATGATTGGAGCAGCAGCAAGTGTACGATTTGCTCAAGGAAAACGCTCAGATATGTCATTAAACGCAAACCCCGGTTTAGACTTGGAAGAGTAAGAGACGAATGAGATTTAGTTCTCATTCGTCTTTTTTTGTGGATAAAAATAATTTATCAACAATATTCAATAAATTTAGAATTAACTGTGGATAATTATGTGGAAAAGTCCGTGCACTCAGTACACGGACCTGTTATCAACAAGTTTTAATTATGAAAATCAGACAGATATCCACTATTTATTCACAGAGTGGATAAAGCTTGTTCTAAAGCGCACGAACAAGTAAATAGGATGAATAAATACGAAAAAATAGAGACTATTCTTCTAGAAGAAGCTGTAATTCTTCCCACTCTTCCATTAATGTGGATAACTGTGAAGCAATTTTTTCGTTTTCACCGTTTAATCTTGATACTTCTTCGTGGTTTTGATAAATTTCAGGGTCACAAAGAAGTTCTTCATTCTCCGCTTGTGCGGCTTCTAATTTGTTTACTTCAGTTTCAATTTCTTCAATGCGGCGCGTTCGCTGCCTCATCAATTTCTTTTGTTCTTTATCTTGTTTATAGGACTGTTTATCTACTTTTACAGTACGTTCTTCGTTTGCTTTTATATTTTCTAATTCTTTGATTTCCTCTATTTCTGCTTTCTTTTCTACATAATAGTCATAATCTCCAAGAAATTCTTCTACCCCTTCAGGAGATAGCTCTGCTATTTTGTTTGCAATACGATTAATAAAATAACGGTCATGTGAAACAAATAATAGAGTCCCTGGGTAATCAATTAACGCATTCTCGAGTACTTGTTTACTATCTAAATCAAGATGGTTAGTAGGTTCATCTAAAATTAAGAAATTAGCTTTTTGAAGCATAAGCTTCGCAAGAGCCAAACGTGCTTTTTCACCACCGCTAAGCGTCGAAACGATTTTCAGTACATCATCACCTGAAAACAGAAAATTTCCAAGCGCTGTACGAATTTCTTTTTCAGGTTTGGATGGGTAGTCATCCCAAAGCTCATTTAAAACGGTTTTATTAGACGTTAAATTAGCTTGCTCTTGGTCGTAATAACCAACCATTACGTTTGAGCCAAAAGAAATGGTTCCAGTCTTGAAGCTTAGTTTATCCACAATACCTTTTAATAACGTAGATTTCCCAACTCCATTAGGGCCAACCAACGCAAGGCTTTCACCTTTTTTAATCCGAAGGTTTGCGTCTTGGACGACGTATTTGTTTTCATCATATCCGATAGACACGTTTTCGAGATTTAAGACTTCATTTCCGCTTTGACGCTCAATTTCAAACGAAAAACTAGCCGATTTTTCGCCGTCGTTAGGTCGATTTATTAACTCCATTCGATCGAGCTGCTTACGTCTGCTTTGCGCACGTTTTGTAGTCGATGCGCGGGCGATGTTTCGCTGAATAAAATCATTCAGTTTTGCGACTTCATCTTGCTGTTTTTCGTACTGACGCAACTCTTTTTCATATCGCTCTGCTTTTTGTACAAGGTATTTAGAGTAGTTGCCCGTGTACTTGACCGTTGTTTTTTGTGTGACTTCATACACTTGATTTACGACCTTATCAAGGAAGTAACGATCGTGTGAAACAATTAAAATAGCTCCTTCATACCCTTGCAGAAACTGTTCCAGCCATGCTAAAGTTTCAATATCTAAGTGGTTGGTAGGCTCATCCAGAATAAGCAAGTCTGGCTTTGTTAAAAGCAGTTTTGCAAGAGCCAAGCGCGTTTTTTGTCCACCGCTCAAGGAGGAAATAGGGGTGCTATAGTCAAAGTTTGAGAAACGGAAACCGTGAAGAATAGATCGTGTATCCGCTTCATATTGATAGCCGCCTAAATCTTTGAACGTTACTTGAAGCTGATCGTACTCTTTGGTTAGTTTTTCGTATTGAACTGAATCATTAAAAATGTCTGGATCGCCCATCTTCGTTTCAAGCGTACGTAATTCTTTTTCCATCTTCTTTAACGGAGCAAAGACCGTCATCATTTCTTCCCATATGGAGAGTGTTGACTCAAGAACTGTATCTTGTCCCATATAATCAATGGAAACACCTTTAGGTTTAATAATTTCTCCGCTGTCATAAGAAAGCTGCTCAGCAATAATTTTTAATAAAGTTGATTTACCAGCACCGTTTCGTCCCACTAGGGCAATGCGGTCTTTTGATTGTACTTCTAACTTTATATTCGATAAAATGGGTTCTGCCCCATAGTATTTTGTAATACCGTTCAATTGTAGAATAATCATTTTTTCACCTCTAGTAGTATATCCATAGTGTATTTTAACATATTTTCAACTACAAGTTCTTCCTACAAGCGTTTGTAATTTGTAGAGAGACAAGGACAAATGATGAAGCGAATGTTTTGATTCATGAAATAAAATGATTTTACCTGCACATTTTATACAGGATACTATGTTAAAATAAGAGATAAGTGCATCTCTGAACTTATATATGATGGATGTAGAAAACCCGTCATGACTAACAAACGGATCCTTTGAAGAGCTAATTACTTCGTTCTAGCTACCGACTTTAAGTAGTGCTGGATAGACAAAAGCCGTCGGGGTGCGAAGCGGAGTATATATAAAACAAGAGAAAAGAGAGAGAATTGGAAGCGCTACCTCAAAGCGGTTGATGCTTTGTGAAAGGTAATGCAATATGACTTGAAAATGTTAGTAATGACATACATGAACTGAGGGGGTACAACGTGAACACTGAACAATTAAAAATACCACAAGCAACGGCTAAACGATTGCCGCTTTATTATCGTTTTTTAAAAAACTTGCATGCTTCTGGTAAACAGCGTGTTTCGTCAGCGGAGTTAAGTGAGGCAGTGAAAGTTGATTCTGCTACTATTCGCCGGGATTTTTCTTACTTTGGAGCATTAGGGAAAAAGGGATACGGCTACAATGTGAATTATTTACTTACATTTTTCCGTAAAACGTTAGACCAAGATGAAGTAACGAAAGTAGCACTGATTGGCGTAGGGAATCTGGGAACGGCCTTTTTAAATTATAATTTTATTAAAAATAATAACACCAAAATTGAGTGCGCTTTTGATGTGATAGAAGATAAAGTCGGTACAAAAGTAGGCGACGTGCCCGTCTATCATCTTGACCAATTGGAAGATTATATGAGTGATGACATCTCAGTGGCGATTTTAACCGTTCCAGCCACTGTTGCTCAGCAAATTACCGATCGTTTAGTGAGTTGCGGAATTAAAGGAATTTTAAACTTTACTCCTGCACGCTTAAACGTACCGGATGAGATTCGACTGCATCATATTGATCTTGCTGTAGAATTACAGTCGCTCGTCTACTTTTTGAAAAATTATCCTGTTGAATAAGGCGGACTATGTTACGATTTCCTTAAGTCTAAATTAATAAGGAGAGTGGGAATATGGGGATTGGAGCAGGCAGTTGGATTATTATTGCGATTGTAGCACTGCTTATTTTTGGACCGAAACGGTTACCGGAGCTAGGAAGATCAGTCGGGCAAACGCTTAGAGAGTTTAAGCATGCCGCTAGCGGTGCCTCAGAAGATCGTGAAAAAGATAAACAGCGTCAAGTAGATGACAAAGAGTAAAAGGGTGATCATAGTATGACCGAACAAGAAATGTCAATATATGATCATATAGGAGAGCTGCGAAAACGCATTTTAATTGTTTTATTTTTCTTTGTCATTGCCACAATTGGCGGCTTTTTTATAGCGGATAAGGTTATTGTCTATTTACAGCATGCTGATGAGGCAAAAAATTTAACGATGAATGCATTTAGGCTAACAGATCCAGTTAAGATTTATATGCAGTTTGCTGTTATTATCGGCTGTGTACTTGCAGCTCCTGTTGCACTGTATCAACTTTGGGCATTTATTAGTCCTGGTTTATATGAAAAAGAGCGTAAGGTAACGCTTGGATATATTCCTGTTTCCATTTTTCTCTTTATCGGCGGTGTCTCTTTTTCTTATTTTGTGTTGTTTCCATTTGTCGTCGATTTTATGACGCGCGTTTCTGATGAGCTGAATGTAAACCAAGTGATTGGCATTAATGAATACTTTTCTTTTTTAATGCAGCTCACACTGCCTTTTGGGCTGTTGTTTCAGCTTCCTGTTGTCGTCATGTTTTTGACGCGATTAGGAATTATCACGCCTATGTTTTTATCTCAAATTCGAAAGTATGCCTATTTCGTACTGCTAGTTATTGCCGCACTTATTACACCACCGGAATTGCTCTCGCACATGATGGTGACAGTGCCGCTCTTAATTTTGTATGAAATCAGCATCATTATTTCCCGCATTTCGTATCGCAAAGTGTTAAAGGCAAGGGCAGAGCAAGAAAGAGAAGATGTTAGTATGTAAAAAAACCACTGAAACAGTGGTTTTTTTATTTAGATGAATCATCTTGATTTTTATATTGCTGCTGCAACTTTTTAATTTTATAGTGCAAGATAAAAATGCGAACCGCAAATCTGAAATCGAATGCGGCTACGAGTGCAAATAAGATCGTAGGGAAGTTCCACACGGTTTCCTGAGCATTTTGAATAGCCAGGTAGGTGAATAAAATCCCCATAATAATATAAATAAACCCTCGTGTTAAAGGGATATTCTTCATAAAAACATGCCTCCAAAAATAAACTGCATTTGTTCTGCTTGCTTTTGCATTTCTATAATTTTATCTGCAAAAATAGTTTGAGATAAAATAACGATTGTATTCATCAACACGTGAGCAATAATGGGTACAATAATTAGTCTTGTTCTTGCATAAAGGAATGCAAATACAAATCCCATGGCTGTATACACGAGCAAATGTTTAAAATCCCAGTGTACGGCAGCGAAAATAAGGGAACTAATAAATGCAGAGATAAAGAAATTATATCGTTTGTGAAGAGAACCGAAAATAATCTTTCGAAAAATAATCTCTTCTAGAATTGGTCCAATAACAGACGTAACGACAATGAGGAACGGCGTTGCTTTAACAAGATTAACAATATTTTGTGTGTTTTCAGATACTTGGGTAATGCCAAGAGCGTGCTCAATCATACCTGCTACAGCTTGACCAGCCATAGCCAGGAACACCCCAAGGACTGACCAGACCACAGCAATCGTTTTTCCAGCATGTTCTATACGCATGGACATGTCACGGCGCAGCAGCAGTAAGACAATAAGTAAACCAAGGATAAAGCTGATGATGGTCCAATAAGTCAAAAGCATGACATTCGCTGTTCGAACTGGATATTGCTCAAACATTCCTGTTAATTTTAACAGCGGTATACCAACAACTCCTGAAAACTGCATAAGGATGTAGGTGAGGATAACATACCAATAACGTTTTTCCAATCTTCTATACTCCTTTAAAAGGTTTTTATGTATATATGTCGAAGAAGTACTGTAAAGTTAGTAATTTCTTCTTGCTCGTATTGTAACATACATATTATTGAACAGAGAAAAGAATGCTTTATTTCTCAAAATCGTCGAAATCTAAGACTATTATATGTAGTTTTCGTAAATTTTAAATTTTTTTTGTTTAATACTTGCAAAAAAAACCCACTTTGTTTTAATATAATAATTGTGTTAGCACTCGTTGAGGTTGAGTGCTAATAAAAATGCAAACATATTATTTGAGGAGGTTGTTTCACTTGTTAAAGCCATTAGGTGATCGCGTAGTGATTGAACTTGTAAAATCTGAGGAAAAAACAGCAAGCGGTATCGTGTTACCGGACAGTGCAAAAGAAAAGCCACAAGAGGGTAAAATTGTTGCTGTTGGTACAGGCCGAGTATTAGAAAGCGGTGAGCGTGTAGCTTTAGAAGTAGCTGCGGGCGATCGTATCATCTTCTCAAAATATGCGGGTACTGAAGTGAAATACGAAGGTACTGAATACTTAATTTTACGCGAAAGCGATATTTTAGCTGTAATCGGCTAATTTTAACCACAAACTTATCATACGTAAAAAATAGATTATTAAGAACATCTTGAGGAGGTCAAAGAACATGGCAAAAGACATTAAATTTAGCGAAGAAGCACGTCGCGCAATGCTACGTGGTGTAGATACATTAGCAAATGCTGTAAAAGTAACGCTTGGACCAAAAGGTCGTAACGTTGTATTAGAAAAGAAATTCGGTTCACCGCTTATTACAAATGACGGTGTAACAATTGCAAAAGAAATCGAATTAGAAGACGCATTTGAAAATATGGGTGCTAAATTAGTAGCCGAAGTTGCTAGCAAAACAAACGACGTTGCTGGTGACGGTACAACTACTGCAACAGTTTTAGCGCAAGCAATGATCAGAGAAGGTCTTAAAAACGTAACGGCTGGTGCTAACCCAATGGGTATCCGTAAAGGTATGGAAAAAGCAGTAGCTGTAGCGGTTGAAGAACTAAAAGCAATCTCTAAACCAATTCAAGGTAAAGATTCAATTGCTCAAGTAGCGGCTATCTCAGCAGCTGACGAAGAAGTAGGTCAATTAATTGCTGAAGCAATGGAGCGCGTTGGTAACGACGGTGTTATCACACTTGAAGAATCAAAAGGTTTCACAACTGAATTAGAAGTGGTAGAAGGTATGCAGTTTGACCGTGGATATGCATCTCCTTACATGGTAACTGATTCAGATAAAATGGAAGCTGTATTAGATGATCCATACATCTTAATCACAGACAAAAAAATCGGTAACATTCAAGAAATCTTACCGGTATTAGAGCAAGTTGTTCAACAAGGCAAGCCTCTATTAATCATCGCTGAAGACGTAGAAGGCGAAGCTTTAGCAACATTAGTTGTGAACAAACTTCGCGGTACATTTACAGCTGTAGCTGTTAAAGCTCCTGGTTTCGGTGATCGTCGTAAAGCAATGCTACAAGACGTTGCGATCTTAACAGGCGGAGAAGTAATCACTGAAGAGCTTGGTCTTGACCTGAAAACAGCAAGCATCGACCAATTAGGTCGCGCTTCTAAAATTGTTGTAACAAAAGAAAATACAACAGTTGTAAACGGTGCAGGAAACGCAGAAGATATCCTAGCACGCGTAAACCAAATCAAAGCTCAGCTTGAAGAAACAACTTCAGAGTTTGACCGTGAAAAATTACAAGAGCGCTTAGCAAAACTTGCTGGTGGCGTAGCTGTAATTAAAGTGGGTGCGGCAACTGAAACTGAGTTAAAAGAACGTAAATTACGTATTGAAGATGCATTAAACTCTACGCGTGCTGCGGTTGAAGAAGGTATCGTAGCTGGTGGTGGTACTGCATTAGTAAATATCTATAATAAAGTAGCAAGCATCGAAGCTGACGGTGACACTGCTACAGGTATCAACATCGTATTACGTGCGATTGAAGAGCCTGTACGTCAAATCGCTCACAACGCTGGTTTAGAAGGATCCGTAATCGTTGAGCGTCTAAAAGGCGAAGCAGTTGGAACTGGATTTAACGCTGCAACTGGCGAGTGGGTAAATATGCTAGACACTGGTATCGTTGACCCAACAAAAGTAACGCGTTCAGCTCTTCAAAATGCTTCTTCTGTAGCGGCTATGTTCTTAACAACTGAAGCAGTTGTTGCTGACAAGCCAGAAGAAGGCGGAGCACCTGCAATGCCTGACATGGGCGGCATGGGTGGAATGGGCGGCATGATGTAATCACTGCCCTAACTAAAAAAGCGACCAAGTGAGTACTTGGTCGCTTTTTTGCGTGCGTTAATATTTTCAGATTTTTTAAAAATTTGTTAAGATAGTACTATGTTTATTGAAAAACATACTAAACTCAAGGCTTAACTGAGTTTTAAGGGGGAGCTTTATTGATTCAGCTGGATCATATTAATAATAAATTAAATCAAGTATTAGAAAACATCGATCAAATTGTGATTGGAAAGCGTCATGTATCTACGTTGAGTTTGGTTGCTTTGCTTGCAGAGGGGCATATTTTGCTTGAAGATGTGCCGGGTGTGGGGAAAACGATGCTCGTGAAGGCACTGGCCAAATCGATTGATGCAGAATTTAAACGAATTCAATTCACGCCCGATTTGCTGCCGTCCGATGTAACAGGTGTTTCTATTTACAGTCCAAAAGACATGGAATTTCATTTTCGTCCAGGTCCTATCATGAGCCATATTGTGCTCGCTGATGAGATTAACAGGACTTCTCCTAAAACACAATCGGCGCTTTTAGAAGCAATGGCTGAGCATCATGTAACAACCGATGGTATCACCCGGGAAATTCCAGCGCCTTTTTTTGTGATGGCTACTCAAAATCCTGTTGATTTTGATGGGACCTATCATTTGCCGGAAGCGCAGCTGGATCGATTTTTATTCAAATTAAGCATGGGGTATCCTACGCAGGAAGAGGAGCTTCAAATTTTAAACGGCGTATCGACTCAAGTTAATCTTGAGGATGTCAAACCCGTCATGAGTATTCCAGAATTAGTACAGGCTCAAAAAACTGTAAGCAGTATTTATGTAGATGATGCGATCAAGCACTATATCATCGAAATCATTCGCAAAACGCGCTCTCATCCACATGTTTCGTTAGGTATCAGTCCTCGTGGGACGGTTTCCTTTATGAAGGCCGTTCAAGCATATGCTTTAGTGAAGGGAAGAGATTACTGTCTTCCTGATGATGTTCAAGAGCTTGCTTCGTATGTGTGTGCACATCGATTAACGCTAAGATCTGATACCCAGTACAGCGGCTTAACAGCGGGTGATGTGATGAAGCAAATTATGGCTGATACGAAAGTACCTGTTAAAAGGTAAGAGGTACTTTATGAAACAGTATATAAAAGTGATATGGAATAAATGTAGAGACTGGTTCGTTTTATTCTGCATCTTTGCTGCTACGTTTTCTTACGCGATGTTTCAAGGGGGCTTTGTCAGCTGGTTTTTATTTTATAGCTTCTTACCTTTTGGATTATATGCGGCAGCCGTTTTGCTTTACCCGTTAAAGAAGTGGAATGTTACTCGTGATGTGAAGCTACAGCCTCGATTCGCTGGAGATCATCTTTCTTATGACATTCATATTACACGCTCCTCGGGTTTTCCTGTTTATATGGCAGCAGTGAAAGAGGAGAGTAACCTTTTAGATCAAGAAGAAAGAACAATTTATCCGCTTTTTCAACGAAACGCTGTTATTCCGTATGAAAGATCGTTTGTAGAAAGAGGAGAATATGAATTTTTTACGATTTCGATTGAATTGAGTGATTTATTAGGAATTGTAAAAAAGAAGGCCTATTATCCGCTGCAGCAGCGGTTTATCGTGTATCCTCAAATCCATGAGATAGATATCCCGTTTCTTTTAGCGGGAATAGAAGAAGGAAAAAATGAAGTTTCCGCTGGAAATCAATCTACTACGTTAGTGACAGGCATTAGAGAATACCAGCCGGGTGACCGATTAGGATCTATCGATTGGAAGGCGACGGCTCGTAAAGCTACGTTGATTTCTAAAGAGTTCGGTCATTATCATGAACGGAGTATGATTATCATTGCAGATGTTATAAGCTCTCTATACTTTGAAGAACGAATGAGCTTTCTGGCATCCATGCTCATTCATGAAGAAACCAAGCGTAAAAAAATCGATTTTCTTTTAGCTGGAGATGCACTTTTTTCACCAAAAGCCTCTGAACAAAGTGAGACTGATAACCTGTTGTATCACTTAGCGCGTGCACAGCCTATTAACAACCGAGCGTTCGAAACAGAATTTAAGGGTATTGCCATTCAAAAGCAGCATTCTTTTATGGTCATTGTCAGTCAAGTTACAGGAACTCTCATTGGGCAGGTTCAATCTAAGCTGAGTCTGCATGCTAAGGCATCAATAATTGTCGTTAAAGATGAAGGAGCAGGGCTTAGTGACGAAGAGACGGTTATTGTTAATGGAATACAATCTTCTGCTTTAACGATTGAAGTCGTTAATATTCCTCTTCCTCTATCATCTAAAGGAAGTGAGGGCGGAAATAAGTGAATAAATCAGCTTTGTATGTAAAAAACATCTTATTGTACGCGGGAGCATTCTTTTTATTAGTGGAATGGCTTCTTCCTTTAAATGAAGTGACGGATACCAATCAAATTCAGTACTTTATCTTGTTTGTTGCTTACTGTTTTTTGTGTTTAACGTTTCGATTGCCGTTTATTGTGATGACGTTAGGGAGTATCTTGTTTATTTTGTTTTCGCTTCACAATCTCTATTTCCAAGGAGCTTTCTTTTCTTCAGACTGGCTTCCGAGACTTTTGGAGATTCTTCAGTCAGATGCACAAAGTATCATGGAGTGGGATATAGCGAATTTATCATTTGAAATGAGGAGCACTTTATTTTTTGTGCTGCTTTGGATTATGGCTTATTTAATTCGATATTGGATCTTTTATCAAAAAAGAATTTTCTTCTTTTTCTTCTTAACCATTTTGTATATTACCGTGTTGGATACATTTTCTACTTACGATGCGAGAGCTGCTATTATTCGTGTGACGATTATCGGATTTTTATTAGTAGCCATGCTTCGCATAAATCCTGAACGCATAAAAGCTGCGGGCACTGAGCGTTTAGAAAATAGAAAACGATCGTTTCTTTTTCTAGGCAGCTTTTTAGCTATCGTCATTGTGCTGGCTTATCTCGCTCCTAAACCAGGGCCGCAGTGGCCAGATCCCGTACCTTTTATCACAGCGCATACAACAAATCAAGGACAGGGAGAATCTGCAAGCGGTCAACGAATTGGCTATGATATGGACGATTCTAAATTGGGGGGATCGTTTGTCAATGATGATACGGTTGTGTTTACAGCCAAAGTAGAGGATGAGCACTATTGGCGTATTGAAACGAAGGATGTTTATACAGGTAAGGGGTGGGAGCTGTCTAAAGAGGAAGAAAAAGTGCCCTTTAAAGGAAATGAAAACTTACTCCCTCAATATGACTCAAGTGTAGCAGGACAAGTAAGAAAAGCAGAAGTTACCTATTCGCAGCCTTCTGTTCATCTTATGCATGTTCCTCAACTGCTGTCGCTAACCTTAAAAAATGGCATTCAAACCGATGTTACACCGACAAATGAAAAATTATATCCTTATCAAAATGACAAGCTTGTTACTGTTCAATCGTATGAGATGACGTATAAATATCCTGTATTTGATATTGGACTTCTTCAGCAAGCAGAGGAAAAAAAGGCAGAGAGTTTAGAGAATAATAACGAATTTATAGCAAGGTATACACAACTTCCTGCTAACTTGCCGAAACGAGTAAAGGATTTAGCTCGTGAGGTAACAAAAAATAAGAACAATCGTTATGAAAAAGCGAAAGCTGTTGAAGAATACTTCCGATCAAATCCATATGTATATGATACTGAAAATGTTCCAATTCCTACGAAAAATAAAGATTATGTGGATCAATTTTTATTTGATACAAAAAGAGGGTACTGTGATAACTTCTCTACTTCTATGGTTGTGCTGCTTCGTTCATTAGATATTCCTGCTCGGTGGGTAAAGGGCTATACAGAAGGTGATGCCACCGTCATTTCAGGAAGTAGTAAGTGGACAACCTATGAAATCACACAAAATAATGCTCATTCTTGGGTCGAAGTCTATTTTCCAGGAGCGGGTTGGGTACCTTTTGAACCAACAAAAAGTTTTTCTAATCCTTATGATTTTGTAGATAGCCAACCTAACGACTCTAGTGAAAATAGTCAAAGGGAAGAAGAGAAACAAGAAACGCAAGTGAAGGAGCAGCCTAAGGAAAAAGAGCTTCCGGCACAAGAAGAAAGAGCGAAAGAAAAAACAGCTTCTCTTCAAAATGTTAAGTTGTCTATGAAGTGGAAAGTACTTTTCTGCGGACTGATTGTAGTTATGTTAATAGTAATATATCTCAATCGATTTAAATGGTTTTTACCTTTTTATATCTCTTTTTATAAAAAGAAAGAGAGTGTGGAAACCTTTGAATCAGCGTATGCTTTTTTACTTAAAAGACTCGCTGCAAATGGACTAAAGCGGCAAGAAAGTCAGACGCTGCGCGACTTTGCAAGAGAAGTAGACGAAAAATTAAATACGGTAAATATGCTACAATTAACGGAAAAATACGAGCGGGTTTTGTATCGAAATGCAGATTCCATAAAAGAATGGAAAGAGTCGATTGAATTGTGGGAAAATTTAATCAAAAAAACGAGTTCTTGACCATTGTTTCGCGGATTGATAGAATATTCTCGAACTTACTATAAATGTTTCGTATACCTTCATATATCCTCGATAATATGGTTCGAGAGTCTCTACCGGGTCACCTTAAACGATCTGACTATGAAGGCAGAACAGTCTATTTGACAATGAACGTCGTGCTCAACTAGACTTCTGCCTTTGTTTTTTGAGGGAGAAGTCTAGTTTTTTTTATATTTTAGGGCATAATAACAAGTGATTATTTACACATTCGGAGAGGTGAACAAGATGGAAGGCATGATTGTTGTATTAGATTTTGGTAGTCAATATAACCAACTGATTACGCGTCGCATTCGCGAGTTCGGAGTATATAGTGAATTGCATCCGCACACAATTACAGCAGAAGAGATTAAAGCATTAAATCCAAAGGGAATTATTTTCTCTGGAGGCCCAAACAGTGTGTACGGTGAAAACGCATTTCACTGCGATGAAAACATTTTTGAATTAGGTATTCCTGTTTTAGGTATTTGTTATGGAATGCAATTAATGACTCATCATTTTGGCGGGAAGGTAGAAGGTGCTAGCCATCGTGAATATGGTAAAGCAGCGATTAACGTACAAAACGATTCATTAATGTACCATGAGTTGCCAAAAGAACAAGTTGTTTGGATGAGTCACGGTGATTTAGTTGTAGAAACACCAGCTGGTTTTGAAGTGGACGCAACTAGCCCATCTTGTCCAATTGCCGCAATGAGTAACAAAGAAAAGAATATGTACGGAGTGCAGTTCCATCCAGAAGTTCGCCATTCAGTGCACGGTAACCATATCTTAAAGAACTTCGTGTTTGAAGTATGTCATGCTGAAGCAAACTGGTCAATCGAGAACTTCATTGAAGTTGAAATGGATAAAATCCGTGAAACAGTTGGAGATAGAAAAGTACTTTGCGCACTTAGCGGCGGAGTAGACTCTTCAGTAGTAGCTGTATTAATTCACAAAGCAATTGGTGATCAGTTAACATGTATGTTCGTAGATCACGGTTTATTACGTAAAGGTGAAGCGGAAAGCGTAATGGAAACATTTAGCGAAGGCTTTAATATGAACGTAATTAAAATCGATGCAAAAGATCGCTTCTTAGAAAAATTAAACGGCGTATCAGATCCTGAACAAAAGCGTAAAATCATCGGTAATGAATTTATTTATGTATTCGATGACGAAGCTGCTAAATTAAAAGGGTTTGATTTCCTAGCTCAAGGTACGCTATACACAGATATTATCGAGAGTGGGACAGCTACAGCTCAAACGATCAAATCTCACCACAACGTAGGTGGATTACCGGAAGATATGCAGTTCAAACTAATCGAACCGTTAAACACGCTATTCAAAGATGAAGTACGTGCATTAGGTTCTGAATTAGGTATCCCTGATAACATCGTTTGGCGTCAACCTTTCCCAGGACCAGGTCTAGGTATTCGTGTACTTGGTGCAATTACGGAAGAGAAGTTAGAAATTGTACGTGAGTCGGATGCTATTTTACGTGAAGAGATTGCAAAAGCTGACTTAGAGCGCGATATCTGGCAATACTTTACGGTTCTTCCTGACATCCGCAGTGTAGGTGTAATGGGAGATGCTCGTACGTATGATTACACAATCGGTATTCGTGCTGTTACATCGATTGATGGTATGACTTCTGACTGGGCGCGTATTCCTTGGGATGTGCTTGAAGTTATCTCAACGCGTATTGTAAACGAAGTTAAGCATATTAACCGCGTAGTGTATGATATTACAAGTAAGCCCCCTGCAACAATTGAATGGGAATAATATGTAAGAAAACCGAACAAACGAACATTCTTTTATAAGAATGTTCGTTTTTTGTTGACTTTTTTAAAAAGTTAATGGTAGGATAGTAACATAAAACAGCGAGATATAGCTTTAATGTCGTATAATCTTGGGGATAAGGCCCAAAAGTTTCTACCGAGCTACCGTAAATGGCTTGACTACGAGAAAGTAATACATGTATGTGTAAAAATCTTTTGTTTTTTTGGCTCATACATTTCTCTTTTAGTCGATCTTATGCCTTTACGCGCCTAGTGTAGAGGCATTTTTTATGGCTTGCCAAGTGCATGCGGCTTCTATAAAGGGAGGAAAAAACGTGAAGAAGTATTTTCGTTTTGAAGAGCTGGGTACTAGCTATCGAAAAGAGTTTATAGCTGGCCTTACAACTTTTCTATCTATGGCTTACATTTTATTTGTTAATCCATCTGTGCTATCACTAAGTGATGTAAAGGATCTGCCTGACAGTATGAGAATGGACCAAGGGGCTGTATTTACAGCTACTGCTTTAGCGGCAGCTTTGGGATCAATTGTTATGGGAGTCCTTGGTAGGTATCCAATTTCATTAGCTCCAGGTATGGGATTAAACGCATTTTTTGCTTATACAGTTGTTCTGACAATGGGAATTCCATGGCAGACGGCTTTAACGGGTGTTATGATATCAGGTGTTATTTTTATTCTTTTAACATTAACAAGCCTGCGAGAAAAAATTATTAATTCTATTCCTATTGAATTAAAAATGGCTGTTGGAGCAGGTATTGGTTTATTTATTAGTTTTATTGGTATGAAAGGTGCCGGAATCATCGTCAAAGATGATGCCACATTTGTTGGACTGGGTGATTTAACTAACCCAACAACGTTACTTGCGGTTTTTGGGATTGTAATTACTATTGTATTAATGGTGCTTCGAGTAAATGCAGCTGTATTTATCGGTATGATTGTAACGGCTGTAGCAGGTATGGCTTTTGGTTTAATTGATACACCTAAAGCAGTTGTTTCATCAGTTCCTAGTCTTGATCCGACGTTTGGGGCAGCTTTTCAAAATATCGGTGATATCTTTACTGTAAAGATGCTAGTCGTCATTTTAACTTTCTTATTTGTTGATTTCTTCGATACAGCAGGTACGATGGTTGCTGTAGCGAGTCAAGCAGGGCTTATGAAAGATAATAAACTTCCGCGAGCGGGCAGAGCGTTATTGGCAGATTCTAGTGCGATTGTAGTTGGTGCTGTTCTTGGTACCTCATCAACAACAGCTTATGTAGAGTCTACGGCTGGAGTAGCAGCGGGCGGACGTTCAGGATTTACTGCAATCGTAACGGCGGCGTTTTTCTTAGTTGCACTGTTCTTTTCTCCATTGTTAGCGGTCGTAACACCAGCTGTTACTGCGCCAGCTTTAATTACGGTAGGAGCTCTGATGGTGTCAAATTTAGGAGAAATTAATTGGAAAGAGTTCGAAGTAGCAGTTCCCGCATTTTTCACGGTAATTATGATGCCACTAACATACAGTATTGCAACAGGTATTGCGGTTGGTTTTATCTTTTATCCTATTACAATGTTATGCAGCAAGCGTGGAAAAGAAGTTCATCCAATTATGTATGCTCTCTGTATCATCTTCATACTCTATTTTGCATTCTTAGCAGAATAGTTTAAATAAAAAAGCTCAGTTTAATGACTGGGCTTTTTTTTTATGGTAAGATAAGAAAACTGCATAGCGGCTAGATTGCTATTGTAATAGAGAGTATTCAATCGTTTTACTGAAGGTTTACTTCATTAACTTTTTTATTTATAAAGTTTTTTAGAAAAACGATTGACTCTATATGTTATATATGGTAAATTATTAAATGTCGCTGATGAACAGCGCAGTTGAGAGAAACATCTTAAAAAAGATGTTGACATCAAAATGATAGAATGTTATACTGATAAAGTTGCTTCAGAGCAACGGTTGAACTTTGAAAACTGAACAAAGCGACAAACGTCAACGTTAATTTTTATTTTTTAAATGAGCAAGTCAAACATTTCTTCGGAGAGTTTGATCCTGGCTCAGGATGAACGCTGGCGGCGTGCCT
>Ga0207713_1001439_pt1 | contig 19008 bp, 11 predicted proteins | sample KBSS64metaG_FD_184404 | JGI IMG/M metagenome (GOLD analysis project Ga0207713, IMG submission 184404) | Switchgrass rhizosphere microbial communities from Kellogg Biological Station, Michigan, USA - KBS S6-4 metaG (SPAdes) (version 2) | ecosystem: Host-associated > Plants > Roots > Rhizosphere >... | reverse complement strand
GCGACAGGTATAATCCACAACGTTTCCGCATCCCCTTCAGTGCCGAAGTGGCGAAATCGGTAGACGCAGTTGATTCAAAATCAACCGTAGAAATACGTGCCGGTTCGAGTCCGGCCTTCGGCACCAAAAGATGCAAATCAAAGTCGCTTAAGGGCGGCTTTTTTTGTGTCTATCTCTTCTAAAACCATTAGGTATCTAACTGTAATAAAAAAGAATTTTCGCGAGATTTTCCCATGCAAATAATGAGGTTTATTATCTTTAGTTGATTTATGTCTATCAGCAGTTAGTTAGTTTGGAATCGACGCTGGTTATTAGATGCTGATGTAATAAAGCATTAAAACCTCTGATGAGTATATTGCTTTTTCTGGAAGTGGTTACGCAAAAAATTACGTAAATTTAGCTATAAATCTTATCTGTCATTACGTAAAATATCGCGTAATTACTTTTACATGATTTGAGATGGATTACGGTATGGCTAATGTTGACGCAGACTACTGCTATTCTTTTCCAGCTATACGTGGCATACAGGCTGGTCGCCCTTTCTACATCGCCACGTGCCCCATGCGCATCATCCCTAAAATATTCAGCTTCGATGAAAACGACGTTCCGCCTGAGTTACGCGCGCAGCGCACCCTGAATAAATCACGTATCCCAGAAATGGTGCGATATCTTCTGGAAAATCCGAAAGATTATGTGTTTTCAGCGCTGACGGCCTCCATTGCCGTTGATGTCCAATTTGATGAGTTTCCGGGTTCAAACAATCTGGGGACATTATGCGTGCCAATGGATGCGCAAATTCTGATCAATGATGGTCAACATCGCCGTAAAGCAATTGAAGATGCCTTAGACGCTCGCCCAGATCTGGGACAGGATAATATCCCGGTCTTGTTCTTTGTCGATGAAGGCTTAAAACGTAGTCAGCAGATGTTTGCTGACCTGAATAAGTACGCTATCCGCCCCAGCCCGTCTTTGGCGTCGCTTTATGATCATCGTGATGCCTGTTCGAATCTGGCGCGTTATCTGGCAATGTCAGTAGAGCCGTTTGTTGGGATGACGGAACTGGAAAAATCTGGCATTAGCCAGCGGTCGAATAAGCTATTTACGTTGAGCAGCATCAAGCAGGCTACCCGGGCATTGTTGGGCAAAGATCCCAAAGAGGATAACTTTGAGGAATGCACTCACATTGCTACCCAATATTGGCAGGCTATTTTTAGTGTAATGCCTGATTGGCAATTAGCGGCTAAAAAGGAAGTTTCACCGGTTCAGTTGCGACAAGATTATGTTCACGCTCATGGCATTGGATTGCAGGCACTTGGGCAACTGGGATACACCCTGCTGACGGATTATCCTGAGCAATGGCCGGAGAAAATCGCTGCACTCAAAACATTTAACTGGCGCAGAAACAATCCGGACCTCATCAAGCGAGCGATGCAGCATGGTAAGTTGAGTAAAACCAGTACCGCGATCCAGTTAACCTGCAATGCGCTAAAAACCGCACTCTCAATTCCCCTAACTCCTGAAGAACAGGAGCTTGAAGCTCAAATGGTTGTCTCATGAGTAAATTAGTTCAGGCCTATGATTTGGCCGAATATGAAGATTTTATTAATCAGGAACAGTTCGCCGGACGTCCTCTGGCCGAATATGTTGCTGAGGTTCAACGAATTTATTGTGCGGATAAGCGTCCGTGGGTGATTGGCTACAGTGGCGGGAAAGATTCTTCCGCTGTGATCACGCTGGTGTATCTGGCCTTGCTCGGCCTGCCCCCAGAAATGCGCAGCAAAGATGTTTTTGTGGTGTCGTCCGATACGCTGGTTGAAACGCCTGTAGTAGTTGATTTAATTAAGAAAACGATGTTGCAGATTGAAGCGGGGGCTAAGCGTAATGGCTTGCCGATCACTCAACATGCAGTAACGCCTAAAACGAATGAAACCTTCTGGGTCAATTTGCTGGGTAAAGGTTATCCGGCACCAACCCGGAGTTTCCGTTGGTGCACTGAGCGCATGAAAATCAATCCGGTGAGTGACTTTATTAAAGATAAGGTCAGCCAGTTTGATGAAGTTATCGTCGTACTGGGTTCGCGCAGTAGCGAAAGTGCTTCTCGTGCGCAGGTGATCGCAAAGCACAAGATTGATGGCTCCCGCTTGGCCCGACACACCACGCTGGCAAATGCATTTATCTATACCCCCATTGATACCTGGGACGTGGAAGACGTCTGGAAACTGTTACGCGGTGCATTCCGATATGCTCCCGAAGATATCGACGAGTGGGAAAGCCCCTGGGGTGGAAACAACCGCCCACTGTGGACGTTGTATATGGATTCTTCCGCACAGGGTGAATGTCCTCTGGTAATTGATGATAGCACCCCTTCCTGCGGCAACTCGCGTTTTGGCTGTTGGACCTGTACCGTTGTCACTAAAGATAAGGCGATGGAAAGCCTGATCAAAAACGGTGAAGAATGGATGTCTCCGCTGCTGAAATATCGTGATCTGCTGGCGTTTACTACCGATCCGGTGAATAAAGATACGTTTCGAAACTATAAGCGTCGCACTGGAAAGGTGAGCTATCAGTACGCTAAAGAAAGTGATGAGCCGGGGGCCGAGCGTAAGCATGTTCCTGGTCCTTACTGGCTAAAATATCGTCAGCAATGGCTCAAAGAATTGCTGGAGATTGAGCGCGATTTAAATGCTCAGGGCCATACCATTACGTTAATTACCAAACCAGAGCTACATGCGATTCGTCAAGAGTGGTTGAAAGATCCTAATGAACCAGACTGGTATGACACGCTACCGGGTATTTACCGCGAAGTGTATCAGCAGGATTTAGACTGGGTGGTGGACGATCAGTCACGCTTTGATGCCAGCGATGCAGATCTGTTGGTGCAGATAGCGCAGGGGTTTGACGTTGTGCCTGAAATGGTGATGAAACTCATTGAGCTGGAAGTTTCAATGGAAGGGTTAAGCCGTCGTCAGGGCATTTTTGACAAACTTGGCACGATTTTAAAGCAGGACTGGGGCACTCTCGAAGAAATTGAACAACACCAGGTCACTCTGCAAAAACGAGTTGAACGAGATATTCATCAGGAAGAACTTACAAAGCTGGAAACTGAACTTCAGGTTTTACAGCGCAGAATTGTTGATGCCAGTGAATCCTCGTTACTGATTGGGGAGGAAAAATAACGTGCTCATTAAACAGCTGGTATTACATAATTTTCGGGTATTTAACGGTACACATACCATTGATCTGGCACCCAGAAAGCGTCCGCACGATTTGAATCCACGACCTATTGTGCTGTTTGGTGGTTTAAACGGCGCAGGGAAAACGTCTATCCTGTCGGCGATCCGCATAGCGTTGTATGGACGACTGGCGTTTGGGCTAGCGACTCAACAGCAAGAGTATATTGAACAACTCAGCGCATTGATTCATAACGGCGCGTACTATATTGAGCAGCCGGAAGAAGCATCTGTAGAACTGACGTTTACCTATAATAAAGGCGGTCATGAGGCCGAATTTACCGTTACGCGAACCTGGAAAAAGGGGAAGAGGGACCGCCTTTCTCTGCAACAGGATGGGCAGCCACTCAGTGAGCTGGATTACGATCAGTGCCAGGGATTTCTAAATGAGTTAATTCCGCATGGCATTGCTGATTTGTTCTTTTTCGATGGCGAGAAAATTGCAGAACTTGCTGAGGACGAATCCGGTAATATTTTACGTACTGCCGTACGACGTTTATTGGGGCTGGATCTCATCTCTAAACTGCGTAACGATTTAATGATTTTTGTTAAGCGTCAGCAATCCAGCCAGCTAGCAAGTTCTCAGCAACAACAGATTGCAGAGCTTGAAAAACAGAGTAAAGAATTAGCCTGCCAGACAGAAGCACTGCTGGAAAGCGCCGATTTTGCCAAATCGCGGATTGAGTTTCTGTCTAAAGATATAACCCGTTATGAAGGCTTGCTAAATGCTCAGGGGGGCGCTTTTGCCCAGACTAAAGCGCAGGAAAAACAGAAAGTCGAAACGCTGCTAAAAGATAAAGAACATCTGGAAAAAGCACTGAGACAAGAATGCGATGGCTCGCTACCTTATGCGCTTGCGCCCACTATTTTGTTTCGTTTGCTGCAACAAATTGCTGATGAAACGCAGATTAAACAGGCAAAAAGCTTTGAAAAAGAGCTGAGCCAGTTTTTAACGCAACTCAGAAATGATATTGCATTTCGTTCTGCGGGGACTGGCAAAATAGCAGCTGAAGCGATTACCGATAATCTAAAAGATTATATGGCAACGAAACCAAAAGGTGATTTGCTCTTTGACATCTCTGAGCGTGAAGCTGGTATGCTTCAACAGTCTATTGAGATAGATAGTAAAAGAGCATGGCAGCGTTTTGAACTTTATCGCACACAGTTATCTGAGATTGAACAACAGTTAGAACAAGCGGCTGCTAATATTGCCCGTGCTCCTGAAGATGATCAGCTGATGGATCTCTTTGAGAAATTACGTGACCTGGATAGGCAGCGCGAAGCCCAATTGCAGAAATATCGGTCATTGCTGGAAGATGCTAAACGCACGAAACAGCAGCAACTGGATTGTGTTCGCCAGATTCAAAAAGCACATGATGCCGCTCGTTATCAGCACAGTTATAGCAGTGCGTTTAAAAATGCTCAGGAAACGATAAACTTACTCGATCGCTACAGTGATGTATTAACCCAGGCTCGAGTTAAAACGCTGTCTACAAACTTTGAGCTCGCTTACCGTAAGTTGGCTCGTAAAGAGGATTTACAACTTAGTGCGCATATCAATCCTCAAACGTTTGATGTTGAATTAATTGATGAGAATGGCTCAGTGATTAACCGTAAGTTGCTTTCTGCAGGTGAAAAGCAGATTTATGCAATTGCTATTCTTGAGGCGCTGGCGAAAACCTCTGGTCGTGATTTACCAGTGATAATTGATACGCCATTAGGACGTCTAGATTCTCAGCATCGGGATAAATTGATTAATCACTACTTCCCGGAAGCCAGTCATCAGGTTGTATTGTTGTCTACCGATACTGAAGTAGATGAACGTTATTTTGTCGATCAGTTGCGTGATGATATCTCTCATGCTTATGAGATTGTGTTTAATGCACATACTAAATCATCTAAGCTGAAACCTGGTTATTTCTGGGAATTAACTAAGGAGGCTATTTGATGCTCCCGAATCGAATGGCGCTTAGCCGTCAGACAGAAGAACAGCTTAAAAAGTTAAAAGGATATACTGGGATTACGCCCAATGTCGCGGCTCGACTGGCCTTTTTCCGCTCGGTGGAAAGTGAGTTTCGTTATTTGCCTGAGCGTGATACTAAGAAGCTGGATGGCTCGCTTGTGTTGGATAAAATTACGTGGTTAGGGGAAACGCTGCAAGCTACGGAGCTAGTGTTAAAGATGCTTTATCCTCATTTAGAACAGAAGGCTATGATTAAAGCGTGGGCGGCACATGTTGAGGATGGGATTGCGGGATTGAGAAATCATAAAAGTTTAATTAGCTTATTAAATGCTATATAAAACAATTTAAATTTATTGGTGTGACCTTTTGTTTTCAACCTAAAACCACCTCCTAGGGAGGTGGTGATTGAGTTTTATAATTAAATTCCAACGTCATATTGCTAATTTTAAAATTAATTCACCAGCATCAGGCGAATGTATCAGCGTAGCTAAATGTGAACCACACTTACAAGAATTGAAATTGCTATCCACTTTAAATTTAAAGCGTCCGTTAGCAACCTCAGCATATCGGTATTTTTCATTCTCACTTTTCTCTTTTAGTTCGATCCTGAATTCATTATTGATATTTTCTAAGCAATATAAGAATTTTTCTATCTCATATTCGTTAGTTTCAATCCAAAGAGCAATTGCAAAACTTTTTAAGGTAGATAAATGCTTATCCGATAAGATTTTAGACAGCTCAATGAAAAAATCATGATGATCACAAGTCATAGCATCGAACTCGCCCTCAAGATAATCGGCATCCACGCCTAATTTTGCAGCATAAGTCTGAATGTTATTTTTTATACACTCTATAACTTCTGCTTCTGGTGGTAAATTATTTTCTGAGGGTAAGAAAACATTTTTAATACAATCTGAATTTATTCCTCTGCTTTTAACTTGATCAGCATCGTAAACAGATACTATGTTCAGGCCAGAGCTATCTTTATAATGCTCAGATACTTTTTGTATATTAGATTCACCTTGTAGATTATGTAAGTAACATGTAGAGTAAAGATGTGTGTTTTTGATTTTTAAGATATATTCAAGTACAAGTTTTGCAAAGTCATCCTCTATCAGGAAAATATTTTTCCTTTCAGGAGCTAAACCCAGTGCATTGAAATATCTATAATTATATCCACAATTTGATATGGTATATTTTTTGCCTTTTTTAGCTAAGACTAATACTGAGTTCAAGCCTTGAGGACTTAGTATGTGTTCAGAGTGAGTAGCCATCAAAACATTTAATTTTTTAGTATCGATTGTGTAGGCTAAAAAATCCATGAAATTTTTCTGGCTTACCGGGCAAATAAAACTCTCTGGCTCTTCAATGAAGAGGATTGAATTTTTTTCCGTATAAATAAGTTTCCAGATTGCTATAAGTAACTTATGTTCTCCTTGCCCCATACTCTCTGACGTATAAACTATATTACTGTTAACCTCTTTAACCTCAAAGTATGGGAAAGTTAAATCATCAATAATTCCTTCTACCTCATTAACTTTTACATACTCATATTTTTTGCCTGTGATTTTCTGAACAAAAAAAAGATTTTCATTTTGCAAGTGATAAGAGTTTGATGTATTGAACCATCCGTTTTTGTTTGGCGATGTGTTTATTTCGTTTATAATTTTTAATGCCATTGATGAAGCATCAAAATATTCAACATTTCTTAGTCCATCACCCAAAGACGAAGTGAAAGTTTGTTTCTCTCCATTAATTATTATATCAATGGAGATATTATCAATATCAGAAGAGCTAAAAATTCCAACATTACATATATCTTTCGACAGTATACCATAGATAAGTTTCAATAACGACGTTTTACCAATGCCATTTCTTCCACATATAGAGGTTAAAGCTGAGTTTATCGCAATATCAGCATCTTCAAAAAGAGGTACATTCTTAATGGATAAACTACATATTTTAATATTAAACTTTTTCCTGTTTGCCACATGATTCCAATAATCAGCTAATTTTGCCATTTTAATTGTTTCTATTGACATGTGGTTACCCCCGCTAAAACAGAATCTGCATAATTGTTGACGACGCTTATCAGATTCTTTTCATTTTCATGATAAAGTGCTCTATGCGCAGTTTCTAGATTATTTTTTTTCATTGTATTGAACACATCTACTTTGTTGGGGTCACTCTTCACGAAAAATAGAGATATTATAAAGTCTCTGATGAGTAAGGAAGTACCAGTCATTACTCTTGATACAGCCCTAAAATTAAATTCTTCCAATAACTCCTTTACTTCATCTTTATTTTCACAATAAAACAAGCCATCTAACACCCCCTCTTCTCTGAAAACGAACCTACCACTTTCAAAGCGGTAAAAGAAATCACTAAGGCTATCATCTAAATTATAATTCGATTTTAAAATGGTTGAGAAAAAATAAAGCCATGAAGTTAAAGTGGCTTTTGTTATATGAACCTTACTTTCTTCACTATCGATCTTTTTCTTTGCCTTACTTAATATTAAAATGGATTTTTTTACTAGTTCTATGATTGAATTATCAAAAGGCTCATCTTCACGGGCCCTGTCGTTTAATTGCTTCTCTGTATAAGAAGCAATCAATGAATCCTTCTCAAGCATATAGCAAAGTTTAATGAAAAGATCATGGTATGCCATCCTTTGATTACTAAAGCCTAAAAAGTGCTTGTCAAGCCCACAATCCGACATATAATCTACGAGAGATTTTATCTGGTTTCTTAAATCACCAACATAAGCATTTCTCTTTTCTGCTGAAGTTAATTTAAGAGATTCATTCAATCTGTTGAATAGTTCACCGGGTTCTCCCTGATTGTATTCAACAATCTCAAATACTCGAATGGCATACCGTTCAAATCTGTTTTTTATTCTTTGAGGTAATTTATCAAAAGTTAATCCATCTAATTCTTTGATATCATCATCAATAGGTTCAATTAATCCATTTATTTTGAATTTATTATACATGAAATCTCTTATGGCACTTAATCGTTGCTGTCCATCGAGAACTTCTTGAATATAGGAATCTTCATTTAAAATAACATGGACAGGTGGGACCTGCCATCCTCTTAGAATAGTATCGATTAAAAGTTTTTTCTTCGGAAGTTGCCAGACTTCCGCCCTCTGGAAATCGGGTTGGAGATCTAGACTTCCTTCATGAATCCTAGAAAATATAGTCCTCAAATCTGGATCTGTAGTATTGATTTTCATTTCATTAGCTCCCAGAATGCTTTATCACGCATTTTCCTAACTTTTTTATTTCCATCTATATACAGGCTAAAATGCTTCTCAAGTTGTCGTATCTGGCCCATTAAAGACTCCTGCTCACTTTTATCGTCAATGTTAAATACCGCCTTAATGTCCGAATTCCTAATCTCCGAAACTCGATGAATCACCCAAGTTAAAATATAGGAGGCATAATTATTTTCACCTGTCTTAAAGTGGGTAATTTCCTGTGTCGATAGAATTGCACCAACACCATATTCGCGACCCTCCTTAAGAATTTTACGCAAACTAGCAAAATCCTGACGCATAAAATTATCAGCTTCATCCACTAGAATCATTTTAGTTAGCTGGCGATAATCCCCTTGCACCATCGGTTTGCCGCGCTTTTGCATCTGTGCATAAAACAGGTCAAGCGTCAGTGCAACCACTAGGTTTTGAATTTCTGATGAATAACCAGCGAGTTCGATAACTGTAACTCCATCAACCAGATCGTACAAACTGGTCATCTTCTCTGGATTCGTTTCAAAAATCTGGAAACCAGCCAGATTATAAAGCGCAGCATATAATGAATCTTCGTCGACTTTCTCTTGTGCTAGGTACTGCTGCCACACATCTTCAATAGTCGGTGCTACACGATTCCATGTTGATCTATCATGAGGCACTATTCCTGCTAAGTCATAGCACTCCATTATTAGTGTAACCAGCTTCATGCGTTGTTTTACACCAAGGTTATACGCTTTGCCCATTGTTTCAGCAAATGCCATGGCCGTATGCCTCGGTAACATGGGCATATCACCAAATAACGATAACGGATTGTAAGGTAACAACGATAGCTGATACCTCTTAGCTCCCGTAGCTTCCAGAAACGCATCATCCACATAGTCGGATTTATAGTCGAAGATCAATAATCCAATCGGTTTACCATCAACGTTGCACGACTGATTGTGCATCAGTTGCGTAACAAGCGATTTAGTAAACTGGGTTTTCCCGGTGCCCATTGTTCCAATAATGCCGGTATTAGTATTCATGAATTTAGCGGTATTGGTTGGCTCCCAGTACAACGGATTCTGGTGTACAGCATCATGACCAAACAAGACCTGTAATGGTGTATTGCTGACATTACTGGGGGGGAGCGCCGATGCTTCAGGTTGTGGAAGCTCCGGCGCAGAAATGGGCTGCGTTTCAGTTGTTGTTGCCACCTGAATTAGGTGTGAAGAATTGACACCATACTCTGGTTTGAGCAGATATTTTTCCGGTACCCGATAGCGTTCAGCTAGTGGAGGTTGATCACCTTGTGCTGCAATTAACGATGGAAGCAACGAATAGGGGATTTCGATCTGTAGAATATTCTCTGCCGTTTCTTTATAAGAGAGATCAAAACAGGTTCCACTGTCTACATGAGCTACCACAAAGCCTTCTGCATAATCAGCAAGCTCGCCTAATTGATAGTCGCCTGTGAGCCACCATTCGCGTCGTTCTAGGAGAGGGGATAGCTTGTCGTTATCCAGTACACTATACAGACGCAACTTTTCTACCTGCATTAATACCTGGCGGATAAAAAGTGCCCGGTATAGCTGTGATGCCAGAGTTTGCGGTCCAAGAATATCTTGTTGTAAATAGCGTTTTAGCTCGCGGGCCTGCTGCCCGGCATGGTTATAATCAGGGCGAACCCCTGTTTTTACTTCAAGTGGTAACAGATACAGGTTGTTATCTTTAAAGCCGACAAAGAGCACATCGTCAGAGATCGCTCCTTTCTGATAACCCTGTAAATGGCGGGATAAATCGCTTTCTTTCATTCTCAGCCCGACATTGCCGGACACGCGGATCATCTCTGCTACTGACAGTGGCACCCAGCAAATATCTGACTGGTGCAGCATAGACTGTACGAATTTGTATGCACCGATAATGCCGTGTTTCTCTTTGCGCTCCTTCTCATTTGAACGCAACATTTTCAACAGCCACTCGCCGTTAAAGGCATTAAATTCAGCAAGTAGCTGCTGGCTATCAACGGTGGATTGCCCGGTTTGATTACCTGTCTGAAGCAGACGCAAGAACAATTCAACCTGTTTTGTTACAGTTACGGCGTCATAACCTGCGCAACTGGTGTACTGGTCAGAGTAATGAATTAGCACGACATCTTTTTGATTGGTAAAGAAATCGAGTGTCACCTTAGGGTCGATAATTGTGGTCCAGAGAGAACTATCATAAGAGCGATTCAGTAGTTGCTTAAAGTTACCGCTGACGGCAAGACTGATCCCCTGGCCGTGATACTGACTGTTGCTTTGTCGCGCCGGTTGCCACAGACAACCCAACAAGTGGGCGAGACGTAGGGCGCAATAAGGTTCAGTATCGACATTTCGTAGACCAAATGCGGTAAAGTAGGCGTCACCCTGTGTTTCAGCCCCTTCACCCGCAATAAGACCATGACATAACACACCACTGGCAGCATCCTCAATGCGAATCTGGCGGCAATCAACCGGCGCGGTGTTGGTGAAAAACGCGAGATGGGCATAAGCCAGTTGATCGCTTTCCGGTGGCAGAACAAATTTGCTGAATGTTAAGCGACTGCGAAGTAGATCGATCAACATATCGGCTTCAGAACGCCACGCACCGCTGTTCAGGCCAAGATCATTTTTAAGTTGTTCATAGCTACCACTTTCAGCAAAGCGATCAAAGGCATTGGGGAGCAGACGTTCGTCATAGCAGTTTACGTGTATCGAAATTGCGTTATCTTTTTCCTGTTTAAAATAATCTACCAGCCCCAAAAAGAGCTCTCTGGCATCTCCCATATTAATAGCATTAATAACCAGTGCATTATTCCCAGCACTCTGGAACAATCGGGAATAGGCGTCTGTAAATTCGTTAAGCTTGTCTTTCACAAGACGTTTAACGTATTCATGGCTCATCTGGCGCTGGGGAACAATATCTATCCAGAAGCGGTTTTCTGCCATCGGTTGTAACTGTGCGTATTCATGTTCGCTATGATACACAAATGGCATTAAGCCCGAGACGACCAGACGATCGAGAGTAATCTCTGGTAATGAAGCGAAGGAAGCTGATGTGGGGAATCCGGGCTCTGCGATTATAGTTTCAGCTAGCTGTAAATGATAAGCCATTACCAATGGGTGCAGAGGTGAGAGACGTTCATAATCCTCGCCACGGCAAATTCCCACATATAAGAGCCGTTTTTCTTGGGGCGTTAATGCTCTGCTCAGACTTATTTTCTGTAATGCCTGTTCAAAAGTAGCGATCATGTGACTGACTAATACACGATATTCCGCTGACCATGACACCAGACTCGGCAGAGTATTTCGTCGTTGATAGTAAACGAACAATTGGTTGTAAGCATTATGGAGGCCGGGGTAGCTTACCAGTAGCTCATCCAGAGCAAACTCATTACCATTGCTACCTGTGCTGAGCAGATTACTCTCGATTAGAGTGTACTCTTGCATAAGAAATTGCTGGCGTACACCAACCACATTATGTTCGATATTATCCAGGATTACGCGACCTTTCATCTTGTTCCAGGTTGCATTCCCTTCTTCTTTAAAGAGTTTATTGAAACGACTCTGATCAAAAAGTAGAGGCAGAGTTAATCCTTCCTCTGCTCCTGGCCCTTCGATGTTGAATAGTAAACGGGAGTCACCTGAAGTCAGTGTAAAATTGATCAGCTCACTTTGATTCGCCAGAGTTTCAAAATTAACGAGTGCATAATGGTGACAATCAATGTCATCACTTTCTTCATCAAGTAAACAAGTCTGGTCGCCGAGCTCCGCAATACGCAATTCGTTATCTTCCAATTGCAGAGTTAATTGGCCTTTACCTGGCTCAATACGGTAACAATGCTGGATCTCATTAAGCCAGAATTGCCCTTGTTCAACTAACAGCAGGCGAAATTTGTACTCTTCCGCCGAGTTATTGCGGTTGATAATTTCGAGACTAAAGAAGCAGGGCCGAGCATCGAAAGGTACAGAAGCCAGAATCTTAGAGTTTCTCCCCCCAAGTCGGCTGGTACGCCAGAATCTTTCTTTCTGTAACTGACGATGATGAGCAATTTTTACCTGATTGTCCTGAAGGTCACTACCCTGGAAGATAAATTCCAGCTCAACATGATTTTGTCCCGGTGGTACCTGGACCAGGACACTGATATCACGTTTACCTGCTTTACTGGTACTTTTAGCTCTTTGCCACACTTCACCATTTTCGACAGTAATGTTTTCCAATACCAGTTTCTGTTCATTGTTTTGTGCTTTTTCATTCAAGTAGTCGGAAAAATCGAGTTCACGCCAGTTGTCATTGTCAACGAAATGCTCCTGAATGAATTTAGCACTAAATTCAGTTAGAACGTTCTCCAGTTGCCCGCTGTAGCGTTCAACGCTGTCCTCTATCTGACGATATAACTTTTGGTTTTCATTGAGTCTAGCGCGTAACTGCTTATCACTAAAGTCCAGCAGGTTATTATCGTTAAATAACTTTAGCTCAGAGAAATCCAGATTGCCGTCATCTAGCAAACGGTATAACGATGAAAATCCAAAAACTGTTGCGCCTTCGTCCAATATTGTTGTCAGCTGATCTCCCAGCAAACAGCGGGATACTTGAGAACGGGCGCTGTCCGTTGTGATTAACTTTTCGAGCTGGTGACGGAAGGTTTCGGGATGCCAGATAGCATCCGGTGCAGCGACATCTTTGGTACTATTGAGTAAGGTATCCAGCATGCTGTTGTGGATAATCAACAAAGCCGTCTGGGAAAAAATGCCATTGCGGCCGGAAATCTGATCGCGCAAATGAGAAATATAGTTTTCTGTGAATGCAGGGGGAGTAGTACCGTGCAGTACCGGAATAAGCTGGATATTATTGCATTGGACGTAGGGAAGGTATTGCCCCGGTGCAATTTCTAGTTTATTTCCATTCGCTAAAGAATCGAAAGCCATCCAGAGCTTTAAGGCGTTATCCGGATCGGGAGATTTAAACTGGTAGCGCTCACCAGGCTGGATAATGCTGCTAACCCATTCAATGAAGGTTTCTGCCAGATAGGTTTCATACTGTTTTGCGGACATATACGGCCTCTCCACTGTCACTCATTCTCTCCACATTCCCCATGCGTTCATAAAACGCAACCAGCATTTGTGTAGACTGGTTATCCAGATAAAATCCGCGTTGCTCAAAACCACGTAGTAGCTCATGCAGCCGGAGTTTTTTGTTTTTACCCACGGTAAGGTTAGTTAGTAGCAGTAGTCGATCCTGGTTCAGTACCAGTACTTTCCCCGCCCGGCCACGAACCTGAATGAAGTCAGTGCAAATCTGGCTTTCCAGCTCGTTGATGTATTTGCGATTTACCGCTGCTCGCTCGGTTTTTTTACCCTGAAACTGTTCAACAGCAACAGATAACAGCTGTTTAAAGGCATCTTCCAAGTGTGTAGCACGATCGCGTTCAGGAAGATCTCGCTCCTCCTTACTAATGAACTTCTGTATATAATCATTGAGTTCATTCAGTAATCGATTTGATGTGTCTGAATAACCCAAACAATCTTGATATACCTGCCAAAGAGGGCGTTTTTCCTCACCTTTTACTTGTAATACCTCTAATGCAGAGAGTACGGGGAACAATTTTTCACTTTGGCGGGCAAACCACTTATAGCCGAAGAATTTTATTTTATCTCGTTCAGAGCTGGCTTTTTCAGTATCGAGGATAAAGAATAATGATTTACTCTGCGGCTCGCCGTCTTGCCAGTTGTCCAAATTGAGCGCCAGTTGTGCGCACCAACTAAAGGCATACAAACGTAGAGTATTGGTCAGTTCCTGCAACAGATATTGTGGATGCTCAGCCAGAAACGCCAAATCAGACTGAAAACACGTTACCAAATAGGGTAAATAAGGTTGTTCTTTTGCAAATGGCCCCTCTCCCAGTCGGATTAATTTCTTATTTAGCTTATTCAGCATCTCTTTTTCAATAAAGTTTAACTTATCTTGTATAGGGTTATTAAGGCTAAAACCTCGCATCAGATTGGCAAACAGAGTTCCAAGGCGTTTGTCGGCTGTAGAACCTGTGCTTATCTTTTCACCATCAAACTGAGCGTGAAACAGCAAGAACAGCGGGGAGACACGAAAAATATCCTGACTGGAAAAATACATGCGTTCCAGCACGGACAAGAACGCGGGCTCATCAATTAATATTTGCAGATGATTTTTACAATCCTCGCGAAACTGCTCGAGACTGTAAGTATTGATTTTATACTTCACGGCATAGCTCAGTACTAAACCTGTGACGATTTGCCAGTCAATGTTGTTATTCTTATTACGTATTGGAAGGTAACTATCCAGCTGGTTATTTCCAACTTTTAAATTTTCTGCAATCGGATACATGATGTTATCCCTCCATGCCGCTGATAGTAATCATGTCGTCGTCCGCTCTTGCACTGTAAACTCGTGTTACACCATCATAAAACTTGATTTCGCTGCTGGATTTTGCTTTTTCCGCAATTAGTTCAACGATTTCATCCAGTAAAACAATCGCACTTTTGTCATATTTATTAGGGCGATAGCCATTATTTAGCTTGCTCAATAACTCAAATAAATTAAGACCGATTATAATCGGATCCAGCGGATCCTGTCCTACTTTTAAATAGATATCGAAACAAGTTGTATGAGCTGTATTTTTCTTGAGGATGGAATCCCAGTCCGGTTTCAGCGCAACAGGTGCTGTGATTTTAATCCCACCAAATTCGCCTAAAAAGAACTCTTCTTTTTGTGTACTCAGTTCAGGTGCTTTACGGTTTGCATAGCGCTGAATACCAGCGATAAGCTCGAAAGAGTAAAAGCGGTTCAGTGCTCTTTTTTGTTCCGGATCTGCGGTATAGTTTTTATGCAGATGCCAAATCTCAGAATAACGCTCAAAGACAGCTTCTTTAAAGAAGATAGAGAATTTTTTTTGATAGTTATTGCCTAAAGATTCATGTTGTAGTAGCCAGAAAAGTCTAATTAAAGAAGCTGCATCACCCGGCTTAACACATTTACGATCAAACGTAAGAGGTAATTGTGCAAGGGTACTTAGGAACTCATCCAGTTCGGGATCAACCAATCCAAGCTCATAGCGTAAAATAAATTGATCAATCTCGTATGTATGCAATCTAGCAGGATCAAAATCAGAAACCTTTTTAATTAGATCATTTTCTGCACCATTAAACAGATTATCAAATAGGTACCCAGGTCCTGTCAGCAGGTGATGTAAAAAATCCAATAAGGTTCTTGTGGTAACGAATTGATCTTTTATTAATCTGGCTTTAAATAGCTGTGTTATTAAAACATTCTGAACACCGGGCATGCACAGTAGTTTAAAGTTAGCAACGGTTTTTAAATCATGTCCTATTGATTCATCACGTTGATAAATTGTGTAAAAGAGGTTTTTGTCGCCATTCCCCGTTAAGTGATTCATTAATTTTTTGATAAAAGGGGAGTATTCCTGCTCTTCGTCAAACTCGAACTTTGGATAATGTTCGAAATCAAAGAATGTACAATGTTCATTGCGGTAAGGACGCTGACCTTCCTGTTGCGCTGACAAGAATGAATCAATAGCAGCGCGGATAGCCATATGAGACTCAGAACCTTCTCTTGCAAAGTTGGCGAGCATCCCGGTGTTGATACCGATGAGGAGCGGGTATGATTGTGCGTGATGATTTTCAAATAAATCATTCAGTGCATCAATGGCTGATTGTTGAGGCGCAAAGCTGTGCGTAGCATCCAGATGGAAACTAAACTTATGTTGATATCGTGGATCTGACTTACAGCGGGTTAAAATTTCGGATTTCCCATCCCCGCTACTTCCGCATAGAAAAATGATCTCACCGGAAGTAGCTGTATCCAGATAACGCTGTAACTCTTCTTCGATTTCTTGTTTAACAAAGAGTTGTTCTTTTAGCTCATCGAACACATCCTTTTGCCGATGAGTTTCTGTGGTTACAGAAAACGAAGATGACTTCGCAAGTACACCTAACGCTTTACGTAATGTGATCGCGCTCATAACTTCATGTTCCTAAAGTAAGAATTCACCTATTTTATACGAGCTTTTCCTTGATCTCTATAGGACTTTTGTTATCGAGTTAGGGAAGCGTGTTTTTCGTGTAACGAATGAAAGGGTTAAATAATATTAGCTCCAGTAATGATGAAAAACTAATAATAACCAAATGAAATTATCTGCTCTGGCAAACAGGTAAATTTGCCATTCCTGAAATCATCAGCTCTTCATGTAAAAAATGTTTTTTGGAATTTCTGGTACTTTCTTAGAAAATTAAAAAAACTTACTTATGTGAAATTGCAACAAAGTATGCACCCTGCAAATATGGTTTCCTGGGAAGCCATTGCGTACAAAGTAAAGGAATAGTGCTTGCAAAAAATGAAGTAATTTATCCACATCCCATAAACACCACTTTATTTCCCCAACACTATTTCCTGAATCCCCCTCGCAAATTCTAAATTTACCCCACACCATACCGCTGTATTTATATTCAGCCCTGTATAATGGTCATCAGAAATTACGCCGAACGGCAAAGGAAGTATCAAGGAATATTTAAAGAGAGAATTCGCGATATGAAGGTGCTGCAACACCCCCATACCGCTAACCACAACCAACTATAACGGAGTTGAAAATGGCTGCGACGAATTTTAAGCCAGAGTTTACTGTTTGCAAAACAGAATCAGACGCTTTCACCGGCATGATTGAAAACCGCGATCTGGTACGCAAAAACAGCGCCCGTCGACTTCACGGCAACCAGCCCAACGCGGCGCCCGTCCATCCACGCGCGGAGACGCTGCAGGACAGTGCCGCCTGCTGCGAACTCTATTCCCGAATAGATATGAAATACCTTCTTCTGGGCGGCGAGTGGTTAACCCGTGCGGGCTTTATCGACGGCATGCCCGTAAAAATCCGCGCCATGAAAGACTGCATTGTGATTACGCCGCAGCATACAAGAGAATTATGGGGATGCCTGGAGGGTATGAGCGTGGTGAATATCAATAAGCAGAAAGTCGCACAGTGGCTGAAGACGTTTCCGGGAGCGCTGAATGATACAGGTGATCTTCCGATGATTAAGCGTGGGAGTGGGCAGGCTGTTTAAACTTAAGACTACCTGCACGGGCATGTAAGCACATGCCCGCACTACACTAAGAATAACTCAATCATGATGTACTTGTTCTTTGACTGCCCTAATCAGCACAGCATGGAGCTCGCCAACGGTTAAATCGCGTATCACAGGTTCGGGTATGCCACGTAGCCTGCGAATCAAGCGGCAGATACCAAAGTAATCTATGCCCTCGGTGCTAAAAAGAAACTCGTTTTCAGCGAGGGAAACGTATTCTCATAGCCATCTTCTTCAGTGACAAGCGTAACGCCAAACGCTGCCTCGCAGTCTTCAATCAGGGCATCGCCATCCATGCCGCAGATATCAAGGTCGGCTTCGATTAGGGTGCTATCAACAATAACGTATACGTTTATTAATAGACCGAGTTAACGCTTGGGACTTATTATTGAAGGTACAAAGAAAATCAAAACAACCCACACAAACATCCCAATGATTTTTAGCGGCCAGGGTTCGAATACATCAAAACACACAATTGTGCCTATAACTAATAGTGGTCCTCCCAATACTTCCAGTATTCCTTCTAAGATAGATAACTTATGAGGCAATACACGATTCAGTAAAACACAAGTAAGGTGCGTGCCTCCTAAAATAATGACTATATCTAGAGTACATTCTTTCCAGTTATCAGTGACACCCACGAAAATGAGGCACAGTGCAATCACAAAAACACAAAGCAACGTATTCAGCATGGAAATAATAAACTTACTCATATCATTTTACGCCGCGCATTAAAAATATAAAGAAGCCATGAATATAGCATTCCTGAAAGAATGATAAACGGCATTGGCTAATAAAGGATTTAATACTTTATTGCGCCTCGTTTATTTCCGTAATAATCAAGTTAGCGGCTTCATGCCAATCCCCCGCATTCCACCGCTAAATCGACTTTAACTAAACACCGGCACCCCCAGCCCAACCTTCACCTCCCTCAACGTCTCCTGCGTCACCCCCTGCGCCCGTTCGGTCCCGCGCTTCAGCATCGCCATCAGCTCGCCCTTATCCTGCATATACATCGCCCTCCGCTCCCGCATCGGCGCAATCAGCTCCTGCAAACACCCCTCCAGCTCGTTCTTGCACGCCCGGTCACCCAGCCCGCCCGCCTGATAGTGCGCCTTCATCGCCGCCACTTTCTCCCTGTCCGGATGAAACGCGTCGAGATACGTAAACACCACGTTCCCCTCAATCTGCCCCGGGTCGCTCACCTTCAGGTGGTTCGGGTCGGTGTACATGGCGCTGACCGCACGGTGAATGGCCTCTTCGCTGGCCGAAAGGTGCAGCGTGTTGCCCAGCGATTTCGACATTTTGGCGCTGCCGTCGATGCCGGGCAGGCGGCTGGTGTCGCTCAGCATCGCCTTACAGTGGCGCAGCACCGGGGCGGGCAGCAGGCTGTTCATCTTGTGCACAATCTCGTTGGTCTGCTCAATCATC
>Ga0207713_1001437_pt1 | contig 19017 bp, 17 predicted proteins | sample KBSS64metaG_FD_184404 | JGI IMG/M metagenome (GOLD analysis project Ga0207713, IMG submission 184404) | Switchgrass rhizosphere microbial communities from Kellogg Biological Station, Michigan, USA - KBS S6-4 metaG (SPAdes) (version 2) | ecosystem: Host-associated > Plants > Roots > Rhizosphere >... | reverse complement strand
GACGTGGTGACGCGTTACCTCTTCGAGCAGCGCTGCTACGTGACGGAGCACCACTCCTTCGATGACCGGCAGTCGGGGCGCTTCTTCATTCGCGTCGAATTCCGCCAGCCGGACGATTTCGACGAGGCGGGCTTCCGGGCCGGCCTCGCCGAGCGCAGCGAAGCGTTCGGCATGGCCTTCGAGCTGACCGCACCCAATCACCGCCCCAAGGTGGTGATCATGGTGTCCAAGGCTGACCATTGCCTGAATGACCTGCTGTATCGCCAGCGCATCGGTCAGCTGAGCATGGACGTGGTCGCGGTGGTGTCCAACCACCCTGATCTCGAACCCTTGGCGCACTGGCACAAGATTCCTTACTACCACTTCGCCCTCGACCCCAACGACAAGGCTGGGCAAGAGCGCAAGGTGCTGCAGGTGATCGAGGAAACCGGCGCCGAGCTGGTCATCCTTGCCCGTTACATGCAGGTGCTGTCGCCCGAGCTGTGCCGGCGCCTGGATGGCTGGGCGATCAACATTCACCACTCGTTGCTGCCCGGGTTCAAGGGTGCCAAGCCTTATCACCAGGCTTACAACAAGGGCGTGAAGATGGTTGGCGCCACGGCGCACTACATCAACAACGACCTCGACGAAGGGCCGATCATTGCCCAGGGTGTCGAGGTGGTGGACCACAGCCATTACCCGGAAGACCTGATTGCCAAGGGGCGCGACATCGAGTGCCTGACCCTGGCGCGGGCGGTGGGGTATCACATCGAACGGCGGGTGTTCCTCAACGCCAACCGGACTGTCGTTCTCTAACAGCCTGCACCGGCCTCTTCGCGGGCAAGCCCGCTCCCACAGGTATTGTGTTGCTCCAGAGCCTACACAATACCTGTGGGAGCGGGCTTGCCCGCGAATGGCCCAACACAATTTCCCCTGCCGTTAAAAGGCATCTCCCTGTCGTTTCCAGTCAGTGCAAACCGCCGTATCAGGCCCACAATTCCCTGCATTCCAGTAACACATGCCGCCCATGGATGGCGGCGCGTTCCACCACCGCTGCATTAATAAAAATCAAGCGAGGTAAGAGCATGTCTGGCAATCGTGGAGTGGTGTATCTCGGCGCTGGCAAGGTCGAAGTACAGAAGATCGACTACCCGAAAATGCAAGACCCACGCGGCAAGAAGATCGAGCACGGCGTGATCCTCAAGGTGGTCTCCACCAACATCTGCGGCTCTGACCAGCACATGGTTCGCGGCCGTACCACTGCCCAGGTCGGCCTGGTCCTGGGCCACGAAATCACCGGTGAAATCGTCGAGCTGGGGCGTGACGTAGAACGCCTGAAGATCGGCGACCTGGTGTCGGTACCGTTCAACGTCGCCTGCGGCCGCTGCCGCTCGTGCAAAGAGATGCACACTGGTGTCTGCCTCACCGTCAACCCGGCCCGCGCTGGCGGCGCCTACGGCTATGTCGACATGGGCGACTGGACTGGCGGCCAGGCCGAGTACGTGCTGGTGCCTTATGCCGACTTCAACCTGCTGAAGCTGCCGGATCGCGACAAGGCCATGGAGAAGATCCGTGACCTGACCTGCCTGTCCGACATCCTGCCGACCGGCTACCACGGCGCCGTCACCGCCGGCGTAGGCCCAGGCAGCACCGTCTACGTCGCTGGCGCCGGCCCGGTCGGCCTGGCCGCCGCTGCCTCGGCACGCCTGCTGGGCGCCGCCTGCGTGATCGTCGGCGACCTGAACCCGGCCCGCCTGGCCCACGCCAAGTCCCAGGGCTTCGAAGTGGTCGACCTGTCCAAGGACACCCCGCTGCACGAGCAGATCATCGACATTCTCGGCGAGCCCGAAGTGGATTGCGCGGTCGATGCCGTCGGCTTCGAAGCCCGCGGCCACGGCCACGAAGGCGCCAAGCATGAAGCCCCGGCCACCGTGCTGAACTCGCTGATGCAAGTGACCCGCGTTGCCGGCAGCATCGGTATCCCGGGCCTGTACGTGACCGAAGACCCGGGCGCGGTCGATGCCGCCGCCAAGATCGGCGCGCTGAGCATCCGCTTCGGCCTGGGCTGGGCCAAGTCGCACAGCTTCCACACCGGCCAGACCCCGACCATGAAGTACAACCGCCAGCTGATGCAGGCGATCATGTGGGACCGCATCAACATTGCCGAAGTGGTGGGTGTGCAGGTGATCAACCTCGACCAGGCGCCGGAAGGCTACGGCGAGTTCGATGCAGGCGTGCCGAAGAAATTCGTGATCGACCCGCACAAGATGTGGGGCGCGGCGTGATCGCGTGATGTAACTAAAGAGCCCCTCAATATGAGGGGCTTTTTTATGGCTGCTTGCCTGGGTCTTGGACGGCAAAGACAGAGCCTTTGTCATCGGTGGCCAACAAGCCGCCGGTCTGGGTTTTGTCTGTACTCAGCTCTGCCAGCGGTAGTTCAGCATTGCGGAAGATGGCGCGATGCTCGTCGCCTTGTTTCACGGTGATGAGCTTGTCGCCTTGGTAGAAGAAAAGCGAGCGGCTCGATGCTTTGCTCATGATTCAAGTCCCTGCCGTGCTGGATGAATGGAGGCTGATGGAAGTCCATTCTGAACAAACGCAGCAATTTTGATACTGGCAGAAATACTAGTTTTGTGGCCTGACACGGAACCTGTGGGAGCGGGCTTGCCCGCGAAGAGGCCAGCCCTGGCAACCCATCAATCAGCGCATCATTCCCAACTCTGCATCATCCATCAACGCCTTGGCCAACGCGCTCAGAAAATGTGAAGCCCAAAGCAACTGCGGTTTGTTGTCCATCAGGCCGTCAATGGTCAAATCCCGTACATAGCCCATCAGTTCCGAAGCCTGTTCGCGCGCGCTCTGGCAGGGAATGCCCGGGGCAATGCAGAACAGCGGGTGGGTGTGGCTTTCGCCCTGGTAGAAAAAGGTCTTGCCTACGGTGGTCTTGGTGTCGTTGCTGGTCATCATTCAATCTCCCTGAAGTTACTCGACTGCCAGGCCCGGCCCTTCGCGGCTAAAGCCGCTCCTACAGGCCTCGTGCGGCCCCTGTAGGAGCGGCTTCAGCCGCGATAGCGCCAGCCCAAGCAACACAAGGCTCAAGCCTTAATGCAGCGTCCGCGGCTCCGCCGGCATCTGAACCTGGATCAACGCCGCCTCAAGCAGCATCCGCAGCGCTTCAAGCTCATGCATCGTGGCCATCATCAGAATCGAGATCGGCGACTTGGGCTGCAGCAGAATCGCCTGATGCGCGACGGTTTGGGCGCACAGCGCATAGTCCGTTGCCTGGATGAGGGTGTCTTCGAGGGAATGGCAGGTGTGGGGTGGATCGGGGACAATCTTAAGCATTGGTTTTTTCTCGATAGGGGCCACCACCCTTTGCTGTCAAACAAGAGGGTGGCAGCTGTGCATGGGTTGACAGACCGGTAGAAAAACCAAAAAACCCGGCGCACACGAAGTGCCCCAAACACAGCCGCCATCGAAGGCGAAAGCCATGAGGATTTTCTGGTCGGCCTGTCAAAGCCGGTCGCTGATTTCGCAACGACCGCCCGAGACTAGAGGGCAGCCCAGATCACCGCAATGGCTTAAGCGGCTTGGGACTTTAATTCAGAAACGTCCTACAAGTAAGGGGAAAAAACGGAAGATTTGAGGGCGGCGCGCATAGAGTGCAGCGGAATGTGGGCGAGCAGAGCCCCTTGAAGGGGCTCTGCTGTATTGATTACCCTATGTTTACAGGTGTACGGTCTGCCATTTGTTGTTCATATGTGCGTCCAAAAAATCCATCGCCGCTCCGAGTAGCCCGCATATTATCTGGAATTGCCGTGCGTTCAGGCGCTTCGTAGTCGATTGCTAGATAGTAAGATGAATAATTGCTTTCAATCTGGTTCTCGTAGGCGCGAACTTCTAGGCGCCTTGGTGCATTTGCATTCGCTCCGCGATCCCCAAGTTTGGATGTTAAGTGTGAGCGTCTGTCTTCAAGTTTTGATATTTTTGGATTGTTGTTTTCGTACCTGATCCCTATTGTTGTCTCTTTACGTGCTCCAGGCTTAAAGCCCTCGGAGGTAACAGCTTGAGTATTGCCTGAGAATGCTTCATTTTTTTTGGTAAGAAGTTTAGTGATAACCGTTTCAAGTTTACCTTTGGTTGAGTTGTGTTTTTCTAATGGTGTGCGTTTCGGCTTCCAGAATTTCAAGCCTAAGCGCCCCCAACGGCCATCGGGGTCAACATGGTTAATCGGGTCGCCGATACAATAGTTGTAGGTATTAATTCCACCTTTACGAAATGGGCTTAAGTAGTCAGGAGAGAGGAAGCGCATAAGCGTCGGGTTGTATAGACGGTATCCGCTACCGAGTGAATATCCACCGATCAGCGGCTCCAGGTATTGTCCATTGAAACCGAGCAGTGCAGCTACCGCCTCGATCGGCCGATGGCCATAAGGCGAATAGGCTATGCGTTGAAGGCCCATTCCGAGTACCGAACCTGGCAAGTCGGTCTGCAAGAGTTGCTTATCGCTCACACCATCAAGCTGTGCGACCGCTGAATCTTTCGTCCAGAGTACTCGACGGTCGCCCAGTGGACCCGTCTCGGTTACCAAGCGGTCTTTCTGATAAAACCGAAGAACCGCGTTGCCTGCGCCTTTAACCGGTTGGGCTTCGGAGGCGGTGGTGCGCTGAATACCCTGCTCTTTAAGTGCCATGGTTGTCGCTTCCTGGTTCGACTGTTAAGCCTTAGCCTGCCCTCGGATGCCAACGGCAACAACTGGCAGAATTATCAGGTCACGAAGGCGTGTCGTTGGTAAAAGGCTTGGAACAAACCTCCAAAACTTCAGTCGAATACCTCGTTTCCCCGGCCATCCCGGCCGACGAGGTCCCTCCCGATGAAAGCATTCACCCTTGCAACCCTGATGACCCTGGCCGCAAGCCCGGTGTTCGCCTTCAACCTCAGCGATGCCGCCAACGCCGTATCCGCCATGCAAAACCAGAAACAACAGGGCCAGGTGCAGGCACCCGAGGCGCAGGCCAATCTGCTAAATACGTTGGGCAGTGAACTGAAGATCACCCCGGAACAGGCCGTGGGCGGGGCAGGGGCGATGTTGGGGTTGGCGCGAAACAACCTGAGCTCTGACGACTATGGTCAGCTGACCAAAGCCGTGCCCGGGCTGGACTTGCTGTCGGGTGCCAATGCGCTGGGCGGGTTGAGCGGGCTGGGTGAGATGCTCGGCAAGAACAGCGATGGCCAGTCGGCATTGAGCAATGCGCTGGGCAACAACGTGGAGAACCGCAGCGACCTGGACAGTGCGTTCAAGGCGCTGGGGATGGATACCGGGATGATCGGGCAGTTTGCGCCGTTGATTCTGCAGTACCTGGGGCAGCAGGGGATTGCCGGGTCGTTGTTGCAGAATCTGGGTAGCCTGTGGACTACGCCAGCGCCGTTAAACCAGCCATCAGTCTGAGGGGTTAAATGGGCATTGCTTGAATCACTAGCCTTCAAGTCTAGCGCTATGCCTGTACGAGCGGCCTTGTGTCGCGAAAGGGCCGCAAAGCGGCCCCTGCGATCTTGAAGGTGAAGCTGAAGTCCTGGGGCCGCTGCGCGGCCCTTTCGCGGCACAAGGCCGCTCCTACAGGTGCAGTGCAGGCTACAAGATCGATGTATCCCAGCATGACAGCATCGCGTCGGGTCAGGCGGCTTCGGTGAAGTCCACCAGGCGCACCGGTCGGCGGAAGCCGGCGGTCAGTACCGCCAGGTAAGCCAGCCCCAGGGCAAACCAGCACAGGCCAATCACCAAGGTCAGCGCCGACAGGCTGGTCCACAGCCACAAGGTCAGCGCCAACCCCACCAGCGGCACCGCGCCATAGCACAGCAGCCCTTTGAGGTTACGCTGGGCGCCGTCATCCATCAGGTGGGTCTTCACCACCGCCAGGTTCACCGCCGAGAACGCCACCAGCGCACCGAAGCTGATCAGCGAAGCGAGGGTAGCCAGGTCGATCACCAGCGCCAGTAGCGAGAACGCCGACACCAGGGCAATGGCGAACACCGGTGTGCCGAAGCGTGGCGACAGGTAACCGAAGCTGCGCCGTGGCAGCACGTTGTCGCGCCCCATGGTGAACAGGATGCGCGACACCGCTGCCTGCGAGGCCAACGCCGAGCCCAGGCTGCCGGCAACATAGGCCGCAGTGAAGAAGTTGGCCAGGAACTGCCCGCCCGCCTTGAACATCACCTCATTGGCCGCCGCATCGGCATTGGCGAAGGTGGTGCCCGGCATGACCAGCTGGCTGACGTAGGCCAGCACGGTGAACAGCAGGCCGGCGAACAGGGTGGTGAGGATATCGCCCGTGGCACGTCGCGGCGGGCATCGCGGCATTCCTCGGCCAGGGTCGAGACGGCGTCGAAGCCGAGGAACGACAGGCACAGCACCGCCGCGCCGGCCATGATCGCGCCGAAACCGGGCTTGGAACCATCACCCATCAGCGGCGACAGCAAGTCCAGCGGCTGGCCGGCCAGCGATTGGCACGACAGCGCAACGAACACCACGATGAAGACGATCTGCGCGCCAACGATCAGGTTGCTGGTCTTGGCCACCGAGTGGATACCGACAACGTTGAGTACCGTCACCAGCACGATCGAGGCCAGGGCAATGGACCAGGCCGGGATGGCCGGGAAGGCGATGTTGAGGAACAGGCCGATCAGCAGGTAGTTGATCATCGGCAGGAACAGGTAGTCGAGCAGCAGCGACCAGCCGGCGAGGAAACCGACGTTAGGGCCGAAGGCCATGTTGGTGTAGGAGTACGCCGAGCCCGCGACCGGGAAGCGCTTGACCATGAAGCTGTAGGACGCGGCGGTGAACAGCATGGCCACCAGGGTAACCATATAGGCGCCGGCGGTGCGGCCACCGGTGAGTTCGGTGACGATGCCGTAGGTGGTGAAGATGGTCAGCGGGACCATGTACACCAGGCCGAAGAACACCAGGGCGGGGAGGCCGAGGACACGACGCAGTTGGGCGGAGTTGGAGCTGGGTGGGTTGGCCATTGATCGATCCAGGCATTTTTGTAGTTGTGCTTTGGTCGATTTTTATCCACTTAGGTAGGTGATGACAAAAAAGTATTACTTATTCTAATTATTAGCCTGGGTTTTAATTGGAGCTTGTTGCGCCTGTGCCGGCCTCTTCGCGGGTGAACCCGCTCCTACAGGTACTGCGCAAAGCTCAAGACCTGTGCAATCCCTGTGGGGGCGGGATTACCCGCGAAGAGGCCGGCACAGGCCATGAAAATCTCAGTTCATTTCTGCCCGCAGCAACTCAATCCGCTGGTCCTTTTCCAACCACAACTGATTGACCCAGGCCTGCACTGTCTGCCGGAACTCAGGATCATTCTCGTAATCCCCATCCCACAACGCTGGGTCCAGTTCACGCACCTGAATGTCGATAATCACCCGGCTGATGCTGCCATTGAGCAAGGCCCAGAAGCCCGGTGCCTGGTTGCCGGGATAGACGATGGTCACATCCAGCAGCGCGTCCAGCTGCTCGCCCAGCGCTGCCAGCACGAATGCCACGCCGCCGGCCTTGGGCTTGAGCAGGTAGCGATAGGGCGATTGCTGTTCGCGGTGCTTGGCCGCGGTGAAGCGGGTACCTTCGAGGTAGTTGACCACCGTCACCGGCTGGCGCTTGAACAGCTCGCAGGCGGCCTTGGTGATCTCCAGGTCCTTGCCCTTGAGCTCTGGGTGCTTTTCAAGGAAGGCCTTGCTGTAGCGCTTCATGAACGGGTAATCCAGCCCCCACCAGGCCAGGCCCAGCAGCGGTACCCAGATCAGCTCCTTCTTGAGGAAGAACTTGAAGAACGGCGTGCGGCGGTTGAGGCTTTCGATCAGCGCCGGGATGTCGACCCAGGTCTGGTGGTTGCTGACGGCCAGGTACGAGGTGTCCTTGCGCAGGTTCTCGACGCCGCGGATGTCCCACTGGGTCGGGATGCACAGGGCAAAGATGGCCTTGTCGATTTCCGACCAGGCCTCGGCGACCCACATCACCGCAGCGGAGGCATAGTCACGCCAGCGGCCCGGCAACACCAGTTTGAGCAGGGCGAAGACCAGCAGCGGGCAGATCATCACCACCGTGTTGATCAGCAGCAGCGTGGTCGTAAGAATGCCGGTAAGCAGGTGACGCATAGGGAAGCTCTTGTTGTGGGAAATAAACGGGCGGCAATGATAAGCAGCGCCGCCGCCTACGCCAAATGTCCAATGCCCAGCGGCGCGGACAAATGTTTCACAGTATGTTGTTTACCCTAGTGTCAGCGAACCTATCCTGCTTGCACAGTCTAAGCACTGACCCCCTCAAGGAAGCCTGCCTGTGAAACCACTGCTTGCCCTGTTATCGCTGTTGGCGCTGCCGGTGATGGCCGCAGAACCCACGCTTTACGGCCGCTACGAGAACATTGCCCTGCCGGAACTTGGCGAAACCATGAAGGCCAAGATGGACACCGGGGCCTACACCGCGTCGCTGTCGGCCAAGGACATCGAGCTGTTTACCCGCGATGGCGAGGACTGGGTGCGCTTCCGCCTGGCGACCAAAGACTCGGACGGCAAAGTCTACGAGCACAAGGTTTCGCGTATCAGCAAGATCAAGAACCGCGCCGATGAAGAAGACGAGGGCGATGCGCCCGAGCTTTCACGCCGGCCGGTGGTCGACCTCGAGCTGTGCCTGGGCGACGTGAAGCGCACCGTGGAGGTAAACCTGGTGGACCGCAGCAGCTTCAATTATCCGCTGCTGGTGGGTGCCAAGGCCCTGCGTGAATTCAAAGCAGCGGTTAACCCGGCCAAGCGCTTTACTGCAGGCAAGCCTGACTGCTGAACAGCAGCCGCAAGCTTGAAGCCGCAAGCTGCAAGTAACTGCAGATCAGTGTAAGTTCACGCGATCCGCTTTTACTTGAAGCTTGCAGCTTGAGGCTTGCCGCTCAGATGCCCCACATCCTCATCGTCGAAGACGAAGCCGCCATCGCCGACACCCTGATCTACGCCCTGCAGGCCGACGGCCACAGCACCGAGTGGGTGACCCTGGGCAGCGCGGCCCTCGACCAGCAACGCCTGCGCCCGGCCGACCTGATCATTCTCGACATCGGCCTGCCGGACATCAGCGGTTTCGAAACCTGCCGCCAACTACGCCGCTTCACCGAAGTGCCAGTCATGTTCCTCAGCGCCCGCGACGGCGAGATCGACCGCGTGGTAGGCCTGGAAATCGGGGCCGACGATTACGTGGTCAAACCCTTCAGCCCTCGCGAGGTGGCTGCCCGGGTGCGGGCGATCCTCAAGCGCATGGCGCCCCGTGCCGAGCCCTTGGGTGAAGCGGCACTGTTCCAGCTCGACACCCTGCGCATGCTGATCAGCTACCGCAGCCAGCCGCTGGCCCTGACCCGCCACGAATTCCGTTTGCTGCAATGCCTGCTGGAACAACCGCAGCGGGTATTCAGCCGCGAGCAGTTGCTCGATGCCCTCGGCGTGGCCTCGGACGTCGGCTACGACCGCACCATCGACAGCCATGTCAAGAGCCTGCGCGCCAAGCTGCGCCAGGTGGCCGCCGACGCCGAGCCCATCCAGACCCATCGCGGCCTGGGCTACAGCTACAGCCCGGACCAGGCCTGATGCGCCTGGGCATACGGATCTTCCTGGTGTACTTCCTGTTCGTCGGGCTGGCGGGTTACTTCCTGCTGAACACGGTGCGCGAGCAGATTCGCCCGGTGGTGCGCCAGTCCTCCGAAGAAACGTTGGTGGACACCGCCAACCTGCTGGCGGAGATCCTGCGCGACGACGTCAAGGCCGGCACCCTGGCGCAGGGCCGTTTGCCGGAGGTGCTCAAGGCCTATGGCGTGCGCAGCCCCGGCGCGCAGATCTGGGGCCTGGCGAAGAACCAGGTCAGCCACCGTATCTACGTCACCGATGCCAAAGGTACCGTGCTGCTCGACTCCAGTGGCGAGGCCTTGGGCAAGGATTACTCGCGCTGGAATGACGTCTACCTGACACTGCGCGGCCAGTATGGTGCCCGTTCCACACGCAGCGTCGAAGCGGACGAAAGCACCTCGGTGATGCACGTGGCGGCGCCAATTCTCGACGATGGCAAGATCATCGGCGTGGTCACCGTGGCCAAGCCCAACAGTTCGCTGCAACCGTACATCGACCGTTCCGAGCAGCGCTTGCTTGGCCTCGGGCTGGGGTTGATCGGCATGGGCCTGTTGATTGGCGCGGCGCTGTCCTGGTGGTTGGCACGCTCCCTGCGCAAGCTGGCGCGTTATGCGCAGGCGGTCAGCGAAGGTGAGCGCGCGGCGCTGCCGCACTACAAGGGCGGCGAGCTGGCGCATCTGGCCAATGCGGTGGAGCGCATGCGCATCCAGCTGGAGGGCAAAGCGTATGTCGAGCGCTACGTGCACACCCTCACCCACGAACTGAAAAGCCCGCTGGCGGCCATACGCGGTGCTTCCGAACTGCTGCAGGGCGACATGCCAGATGAGCAGCGGGCGAAGTTTGCCGGCAACATCGAGCGTGAAAGCGAGCGGCTGCAGCAGATGATCGAGCGTTTGCTCAACCTGGCTCGGGTCGAGCAGATGCAAGCGCTGGAGGATGAGCAGCAGGTGGCCTTGGCGGCACTTGTCGACGAGCTGTTGCTGGCGCATGCGGCGCGCATCGACGCGGGCGGCTTGCAGGTACGCCAGCGGGTGCCGTCCGGGTTGTGGCTATTGTGCGATCCATTCCTGATGCGCCAGGCACTGGCCAACCTGCTCGACAATGCGCTGGATTTCACCCCGCCCGGTGGTGCGCTCTTGTTCGAGCTGGAGCGCGATGGCGAGCGGGTGTCGCTGAGTGTGTTCAACCAGGGCGAGGCGATACCAGCCTACGCCATCGGGCGCGTCGCCGAGCGCTTCTATTCGCTGCCGCGGCCGGGGAGTGGGCGCAAGAGCACGGGGTTGGGGCTCAACTTCGTGGCCGAGGTGATGCAGCTGCATGGTGGGGCGCTGGCGGTGAGCAACGTCGAGGGCGGGGTGCGGGTGCGGCTGTGGCTGCCGGAGCGGCGCATCAGCTGAATTGGCACAGGCGAAAAACACCGAATCTCCACACAACCTCCCCAAGGCCTCCACGCAAGGCGCACACACTGCGCCCACTGCCACAGGAGGCCCCATGAACAAGACCCTCGGTTTCAAGCTCGGCACCATCGCCCTGCTGATTGTGCTGCTGTTGATTCCCCTGCTGATGATCGACAACCTCATCGACGAGCGCCAGAACCTGCGCAATAACGTGCTGCGCGACATCGCCCAGAGTGCCAGCTTCGACCAGCAGGTCAGCGGCCCGTTGCTGGTGGTGCCCTACCGCAAGTTCCAGCGCCGCTGGATCGACAAGGACGGCCAGAGCGTACAGGAAACCAGCACCATCGCAGGCCACTTGTACTTCCTGCCGGAAACCTTCGACGCTGACTTGGGTGTGGACACCGAGCTGCGCGCGCGTGGCATCTACCAGGCGCGGCTGTTCCATGCCAAAGGGCGCCTCTCGGGCCGCTTCAAGTTGCCGGAACGCTGGGGTATCGACAAGGACTTCGACGACTACCGCTTCGACAAGCCGTTCCTGGTGCTGGGCATCAGCGATATCCGCGGCATCGAAAATGCCCTGGAACTCGAGCTTGACGACCAGCGCCTGGCGTTTGAGGCGGGTACCGGGCTGGACTGGCTGCGCAGTGGTGTGCATGTTGCCCTGCCGCAACTGGATGGCCAGCAGGCCCGTGAATTCAGCTATGGCTTCGACCTCGCGTTACAGGGGACCGGGCAACTGCACCTGTTGCCGGTGGGCCGCACCAGCAGCGTCGACATGCGCGCCAACTGGCCGCATCCAAGCTTTGTCGGCAGTTACCTGCCTACTCGCCGCGAAATCGACACCAAAGGCTTCAGCGCGCACTGGCAGACGTCGTTCTTCGCCACCAACCTGGAAGACGCCCTGCGCCAGTGCGCCGGCGGCGGGCAATGCGCGGACTTCAGCGAGCGGACCTTCGGTGTGAGTTTTGTCGACCCGGTGGACCAGTACCTCAAGAGCGAGCGTGCAATCAAATACGCCTTGCTGTTCATCGCTCTGACCTTCGCCGGCTTCTTCCTGTTCGAGGTGCTGAAAAACCTCAGTGTGCACCCGGTGCAGTACATCCTGGTCGGTGTGGCGCTGGCGTTCTTCTACCTGTTGCTGTTGTCGCTGTCCGAGCACATCGGCTTTGGCCTGGCGTATGGCGTGTCGGCGTCGGCGTGCGTGCTGCTGATTGGCTTCTACCTGAGCCACGTGTTGCGCAGCCTTGGGCGTGGCGTGGGCTTTGCGGCGGGGTTGGCGGCGCTGTATGCGATGCTTTACGGGCTGCTGAGTGCCGAGGACTATGCGCTGCTGATGGGCTCGTTGCTGTGTTTTGGCTTGCTGGGCGTGTTCATGGTGCTGACCCGCCGGCTGGACTGGGCGCGGGTGGGGAGGGCGGCATGAGGGAGGATAGAGCGATCGGGCGGTGGTTGGCCCAGAGAATCGGGGAGTTGTTTCCTGTAATACCGGGTTGAATCCTTCGCGGGTAAACCCGCTCCCACAGGTACGGCGCCAGCCCCTAGGCCTGCGCTTCACTTGTGGGAGCGGGCTTGCCCGCGAAGAGGCCCGTCAGGTGACCGGTGCTGTGGCGACCATCGACGGCCGCTTGGCCACCTCGGCATACCACGCCGCCAACCCAGGCTGGCGTTCACGCCAGCCAAAATCCGGCTGACGCAAGTCCAGATACCCCAGCGCACAGGCCACACCAATGGCAGCCAGATCAAAGCCTGAAATCAGCTCCGCCAGATGTTCCTGCTCCAGGTTGGCCAGGCTACGACGGATCTTCTCGCCTTGCGCCTGCAGCCAGCCTTCCCAACGCTTTTCCTCGGGCCGCAGGAAGCTTTCGTAACGGCTCGAAACCGCCGCATCCATGATCGCATCCGCCTGCGACGCCAAGGTCATGCGCCGCCAGCGCGCCGAACCCTCGCGTGGCAGCAGCGGCAGGCCGACATGCTGCAGGTCGAGGTACTCGCAGATCACCCGGCTGTCGTGCAGCACGGTGCCGTCTTCCAGGCGCAGGGCCGGGATCTTGCCGATCGGGTTGCCCTGGTTGAGCTGCTCGTCGCCGCTCACCGGGCTGATGTTCACCGGCTGCAGGCTCACGCGTTGCAGCTGGCCGGTCTCGTGCAGCACCACCATGACCTTGCGCACGAAAGGCGACAGCGGCGAGTGGAACAGGGTCATCGTGCTCATGGTTCAGTTGCCCTGCAGGCTCGGTGGCAGGCACACGCCGGTACCGCCGATGCCGCAGTAGCCGTTCGGGTTCTTGGCCAGGTACTGCTGGTGGTAGGCCTCGGCGAAGTACACGGTCGGTGCCTGGTCGATTTCGGTGGTGATTTCGCCGAAGCCGGCCTTGCTCAGTTCGGCCTGGAAGGCATCGCGGCTGGCCCTCGCCAGTTCAAGCTGTTCAGGGCTGGTGCAGTAGATGGCCGAACGGTACTGGGTGCCGACGTCGTTGCCCTGGCGCATGCCCTGGGTCGGGTTGTGCAGTTCCCAGAACATCGCCAGCAGCTCCTGATAGCTGACCTTGTCCTTGTCGAACACCACCAGCACCACTTCGGTGTGGCCGGTCAGGCCCGAACAGACTTCTTCGTAGGTCGGGTTAGGGGTGAGGCCGCCGGCGTAGCCGACCACGGTGCTGACCACGCCTTCACGCTGCCAGAAGCGGCGCTCGGCGCCCCAGAAGCAGCCCAGGCCGAAGATGGCGAAGTCGATGGCGCCTTCGAAGAACGGGCCGAGCAGCGGGGTGCCTTCGAACACGTAGTGGAACTCGGGCAGCTGCATGGGCGTCTCGCGGCCAGGCAGGGCCTGCTCCGCAGTTGGCATGACGTTTTTGTTCACCAGGATTTCCGAACGCAGGACCATGGCCGTTCCTCTGTGTTGATTCAGTTGGATAGGTGTTGGGGCCTTCGCGGGCAAGCCCGCTCCCACAGGGAACGCCACAGATTCTGAAGGTTGTGGAGAACCTGTGGGAGCGGGCTTGCCCGCGAAAGGGCCCGAATGGGATCTAGTGTGCCCGACCTTGAAGCAGCTGTCAGGCCATTGGACCGCGCGGATAGCGCTTGAGTTTTTCCTCGAGCTCGCGGCCCGGGATTGGCCGGTCGAACAGGTAGCCCTGGCCGACATCGCAATGGTGCCGGCGCAGGAACGCCAGTTGCTCCGGCGTCTCGATGCCTTCGGCCACCACCTTGAGCTTGAGGTTGTGGGCCATGGCTACCACCGCCGAGGTGATTTCCATGTCGTCCTGGTTGTCGGGGATCTCGTTGATGAAGCTGCGGTCGATCTTGATGATGTCGATCGGGAATTTCTTCAGGTAGCTCAACGACGAATAGCCCGTGCCGAAGTCGTCCATGGCCAGGTTCAGGCCCAGGGCCTTGAGCTCGTCGAGCTGGCGGTGGGTGTCTTCGGTGGCTTCCAGCAGTAGACCTTCGGTCAGCTCCAGCTCCAGCAGGTGCGGGGGCAGGCCTTCTTCCTTGAGGATCGAGCTGATCGAAGCCACCAGGTCGGGGTCGGAGAACTGCTTGGGCGACAGGTTGATGGCCACGTGCAGGCAGCCCATGCCGGCTTGCTGCAGCTGTTGGCTCATGCGGCACGACTGGCGCACCACCCACTTGCCGATGGGAATGATCAGGCCGGTTTCCTCGGCCACGCTGATGAACTGGTCCGGGCGGATCATGCCGCGCTCGGGGTGGTTCCAGCGCAGCAGTGCCTCCAGGCCCAGCAGGCGGCCGCTGCGCAGGCACAGCTTGGGCTGGTAGAACACCTCCAGCTCGTTCTGGGTCAGGGCGCGGCGCAGGTTGTTCTCGACGAACAGCTTGTAGCTGGCTTCGGCGTTGAGCACCTCGGTAAACACCTGCACCTGGTGCTTGCCGTTGGCCTTGGCCTTGTGCAGGGCAAGGCCGGCGTTCTTCATCAGGGTGGTCGGGTCGCTACCGTGCAGCGGCGCGCAAGCCAGGCCCACGGAGGCGGTGACGTTGATCAACTGGTTGTCGACGAACATCGGCTTGTCGAGGGTGCGCAGCAACTGCAGGGCAACCCCCTGGCCGTCTTCCAGGCTGGTGTCGTCGAGCAGCACGGCGAACTCGTTGCTGGCGAAACGGGCGAGCACGCCGTTGGCGCTCAGGCTGTTGCGCAGGCGCCGGGCCAGGCTGATCAGCAGCTTGTCGCCGGTCTGATGGCCGAGGCTGTCGTTGATCCGCTTGAAGTTGTCGATGTCCACCAGCAGCAGGCAGATTGGGTTCTCGCTGTCACGGGCGAAGCGCTCGTCGAGCTTGCGGATGAACGCCGGGCGGTTGCCCAGGTTGGTCAGGTTGTCGGTGTAGGCCAGGCGCTCGATGCGTTGCTGGGCCAGCTTGGTCTGGGTGACGTCTTCGTAGATGCCGATGTAATGGGTCAGCTCACGGTTGTCGCCGTACACCTTGGAGATCGACAGCTGGCCCCAATAGGGTTCGAGGTTCTTGCGCCGGCTCTTGAATTCGCCCTGCCAGCTGTTGCCCATGGCCAGGCTCGACGGCGAGTCGAACAGCAGCTCGCTGAGGTTTTCCAGGGCTGGCAGCTCGGCCAGATGGTGGCCTTGGACTTCCTCGGTGCTGTACTGGGTGATCGCCGTGAAGCTTGGGTTGACGTACTCCACCACGCCGTCGCGGTTGACCAGCAGGAAGGCGCTGGCGCTCTGTTCCACGGCCCGCTGGAACAGGTGCAGGGCGCTGGCGGCGGTACGCCGGTTGTGGTTGGTGATGACCTGGGCGAACTGGTCGGCCAGCTCGCCGGCAAAGGCGATTTCGTCCGACTGCCAGGCCCGCGGCTGGCCGGTCTGCTCCAGGCACAACACGCCGACCACCTGGCCATCGACGCGGATGCTGGCGTCGAGCATGGCGTTGTTGTCGGCATACAGGCTCTCGGCCAGCTCACGGGTCCGCGGGTCGTGGTTGGCGTTGTGCGCGTCGATGGCACGGCTGGCGTGCAGGGCCTCCAGGTAGTCGGGGAAGCGGCTGGCATCGATGGCTTCGGGCAGGCGGTGCACCTGGTCGTTGCGCAGCCAGGCGCTGATCGGCTCCAGGCGCTGCTCTTCCAGGTGCCAGATGCTGGCGCTGTCGACCTTGTAGATTTCGCAGGCACTGCGGGTGATCAGCTGGGCCGCTTCGAGCAGCGAGTTCTCGGCAGTGTAGCGCTGGCGGGCCAGGCGCAGGATGAGGTCCTGCTGGGCGCGCACGCGCTCCAGGTGCTCAAGCTGTTCCTGTTGGGCACGCTGGTTGATCTGCAGGGCCAGTTGCAGGCGGTTGTTGCGCGATTCCAGGTCGTTGGTGTCGAGCTCGCTGTCATCTTCGTCATCGAGCACCGTCAGGAATCCGCGCAGCAGCTGGCGGTTGTGCTGCTTGAACGCCTCGCCGGCCTCCAGCAGGCGCAAGGCGCGCGACTGGGTATGCAGGGTGTAGCGCACGCGGTAGTAGCCACGGTGGCTCAGCTGCAGCTGGATTTCATCGTGCAGCCGGTAGCGTGCCTCGGGCTCCATCAGGCTGGCATAGGGCGAGTCGATCAACGCGCACAGCTCGGAAGCGGGCAGGCCGAACTGGCGATCGCAGGCCGGGTCCAGGTAGAGCATCGCCCAGTTGGCTTCGTTCAGCCTTTCGAAACGCAGCATGCCGAGCCGCGAGGGCACGGGAAGCTGCGTGACGACCTCGGCCGCCACACGGCTGGCGGCATCGGTTTGGCTTTTCATCAAAGACTCGCTTGAAGAGGGTGGCGCGGCCTGGACGGCGGCGCATCTGGCAAGGTTGCATTATGTCCTGAAGGCTGGCAAGCGGCCATACAGGATCCTGTGCTCTCTATGTCGGCCAAGGCTGACATTTCTGCAGTATGACTTTTTGTTATCAGGCGCTTTCAGCAGGCACCTGGTAATTCTGCCAGTTGTGGAGAATACCAAATGTGAATTCAATGAAGGCGTGTTGTTATTAACTTGCCTTGGAATGAGGGATTGACAATGGCCATTAGCAGAATACCACGTCAGTTGGAAATCAATCAGTTTTATGCTTTGCTGCCAGCGGTAAATTCTAAATTTAAGTACATCTTTCTTGATGAGCCGGTTTATTCATTGGCCAGTGGGGACGCGCTTGTTGGTATAAATGGCAGCGCATTGGACTCTGTTAATGAGCTGACGTTCTGGCTGGAAGTTCCACCCAATGTTGATAATCATGTGGTCCGAGCCTATATGGTGGGCGTTGGTGTTACCAATGTGCCGTTTGCTTTTTCCGGTAATATTCCTGTTGGTACACAAGGGTTGTACGAGTTTAAAATCCCCAGGGCCAAAGTAGTAGAAGGGGTTGTTCAATTTCACGCGACCATCACTGACCCAAGCACGGGTAACTACGACAGTACTCCAACATTGACAGTGAAGATTGACCTGGAGGCCCCGGGTGGCCCTGTTGACCCATCTGGCGTTCAGAAAAACCTGGCATTGGTCACTGCAGCGCTGCTTGTTCCCGGGGAAATCAGTGGCGCGGAGCTGCAGCAAGGGATTACCTTTACAGTCCCTCCATACCCAGGGATGAAGCAATGGGACACTGTTGAGCTGAAAATGCCGGGGGCAACACTGCGCAAGCGTCTGAATACAACAGCGGAGGTCAACAAGCCCGTGGTATTTACAGCAACCCCCCAGGATCTCATCTGTTTTGCTGGGCGCAACACGGTCGATATCCACTACAGAATCGTGGATGAGCTGGGCAATGAGAGTCAGCCTTCACCCAACGCTACGTTCATCATCGATAACATTCAAAACCCGCAATCTGGCCCGCAGTTCGTGGATGTGAATTCATCGAATGGCACTATCTCGCTTTCCTCCCTGCCGGGGCAGGACACCGGGGTTCGCGTAGCAACCTCAGGGCTGTTGGCGGGTGAAGTTGTTTCGCTGGAATGGTCCTTGGTGACGGCCATTGGAAAAACTATCTCTGGAACGCTGAGTGAGGCGGTGATATCGCCGTCCAGCGACTTGATCTTCAACGTGCCTGGCAATACCGGATTAGCGCTGGAGGCAGGCCAGTTGTCCGCCTACTACAAGGTGGTCGGCAGAAATCGCTCAATAAAAACCATTGCCACGCTTAGCGGTGCCGTGGTGAAACGGGCCTTGAGCTTTGGCACGGACATCCCCCACCAGGCAGGCCGCAGGTACATCATTCTCAAGGGGCGAGCGCCGCTGTATCCAGCTGCCGACTCCAATGGTTCTTATCAGCGGCAGGCTACTGGGGGATCGCCTCCCTACAGTTACACGTCAAGCAATACGGCGGTGGCCAAGGTTGATAGTAATGGCATGATTATCGCGCAGGACAATGGCACGGCTGAAATTATCGTGACGGATGCTGCCAAAAACACTGCCAGTTATAAAATTACTTTCAGTGGCGTCAGGTTGGTCGAGTTACGTCTTAATCAAGTTTGGTCTGGGCAGATCAGGGCTGTGGATCGCCCCGAGTATCACTCGCTCTCACTGATGCAATTGCAGTCGTTCTGGGAACAATACAGGAACGAGGACATTAGCAAGAGCGTAGCGGATATCCTAAAATGGAGTCAGCCAGTTCTCTGGTCAGGGGATAATTATTACCCCGATGGTACGGCATACGTCATGGACTTCAGCGTGTTGAATCCTGATTTCCGCGGCGAGGAAAGAAGAGCGGGCGGGACAGTGCTTCCGTCATTGGCCCGAGTAGGCTGGAGTTGAGCTAGCTCATCAATTGCTATATGCGTACACGTTTAATAGCCAGCCAAAAGGCCCCGCAAAAAAAAAGCCCCGTCAATCGACGGGGTTGAGGTACGAGCGTGGCAGCTCGAAAAGGGTACCTGCCTCCCCGAGGGAAGGCAGGTTGGCTGCGTGTTACAGCAGCATGGTGCGGATATCGCCCAGCACGTCGCCCAGGCGCTTGGTGAAGCGCGCGGCGGCAGCGCCGTTGATCACACGGTGATCGTAGGACAGCG
>Ga0207713_1001435_pt1 | contig 19035 bp, 17 predicted proteins | sample KBSS64metaG_FD_184404 | JGI IMG/M metagenome (GOLD analysis project Ga0207713, IMG submission 184404) | Switchgrass rhizosphere microbial communities from Kellogg Biological Station, Michigan, USA - KBS S6-4 metaG (SPAdes) (version 2) | ecosystem: Host-associated > Plants > Roots > Rhizosphere >... | reverse complement strand
AAGAAAGAACGCGAATTCACGCAGACTGACATCGAGCATGTGATCGTGGATCTTGCCCAGCAAAGACAGATAACCCGCAACCCGTAAACCTGGCCGGTGGTCTGCAGGGTCAGTCGAAACAGACGTCGGCGCCCTGCCCATTCACGGCGGATCCTTCGACACTGGGTGATCAGTAACCGATGAAAGACCGACCTTTTAACCCTGAAAACACGACATTTGTATTTAGCCGCCGCCACGACATCTTGAAATGGCCTCGACAAACAATGCAGTGGCTAGACGGTAATGTCCGCTTTTAGCTAGATAGATGGAATGGTCGCCTCCCGCCTTTGAAGTCTTTCAAGATCAAATGGTCAGGCATACGGCATTGCTGAAGGCCGGGCGTGATGGAGCCTGCACTCCCGTTCGCTCCATCCCGCCCGCGTCAGCCGCATCCCGCGAAACGAACGGGCGCTCAGAACCGATGACGGATACCGGCCGCGACCAGCAACTGGCTGCGGCCCGCCGACGGATCGGACGTATTGATCACGGCGGGGACGCGAGATGAAGCGCGCTGATACACCGTCTCCAGATAGGTATCGGTGCGCTTCGAAAGCTGGTAGCCAGCCTGCAACGCGCCCTGATGCCAGTGTGCACCCGAGCCCTTCGTATAGGTGTACATGCTGGCGAGCGACACTTTCGGCGCCCACTGGTACACGCCATTGATCTCATAGTTGCTGAAGCCTACCGAAGGCTCCGCTGAACCGGAACCGGCATCGGTCACACCGCTATAGGTCGAGCGGGACCACGCGGCACCCACCGTAAAATCGCCGATCGCATAGCTTGCGCCGACGCCATACGTGCTCTGCGTCTGCACGCTCGCGTCGAATACGTCGCGATTCGAGCCGGGCAGATTCACGGTGTCATATGCGCCTCCCGCGGTGTTGCCGCGGCCGTTCACGTGCAGGTAAGCGGCGCCCGCGTTGAACGGCCCGCTCTGGTAGTTCGCGCCGACGCTGTACGCGCGATTGTTGGCGAACTGACCGGCACCGTTCGAAAACGCGTACATGCCGCCGAAGCTGAAGCCGCCGAACGACGGGCTCGCATACGTGACCGAATTGCGCGCGAGGTACGCGTTGTTGGCGTTGTCGTTGTCGAACGGATGCGCGAACGCCGTGCCCCCCGCACTGCCCGTCAGCGTGAACGGTGCGAAGTAGTCGTGGACCGAATCGTACTGGTGACCTACCCTGACCGTCCCGTACGTCTCGTTGCCAAAGCCGACGTAGTACGGGTGATCGATGAAGCCGTCGCCCGTCGTCACCGAAAACCCGCGCTCCAGTTGAAAGATCGCCTTGTTGCCGCCACCGAGATCCTCGGTGCCCGCGAGGCCCCAGAAGCTGCCATCGATCAGCCCCGAGGTGGCCTTGTACTGCGCGTGGCCGCCGACGTTACTCACATACGCGAGCCCCGTATCAAGTTCGCCATACAGCGTTACGCTGCTCTGCGCGTGGGCGTTCGCGCCGAGGAACGCGAGCGTGGCGGCGGTGGCGGACGGAATGGTGAAAAGCTTGTTCTGTTTTGCGGACATGTCGTGAACCGGTTGAAAAAATGAACAGGTCGTGCGCATCCGGCGCTGCACGCAACGGTGCGTGGCGAGGAACGTGTGCGCACGATATATGCATCGTGAGGTCTGCGGTGATCGTGAGCGCCATCAACAGACGACGCTCACGCACCATGATTCAAGGCTGGTCGAAGCCATTGCGCACGGGCTTGAACCCCATCCCGCTGCGCAGTTGCGGTCGGCTTCAATACCACTGCCCGTAACGGCGGATATACAGCGTCTTCACAACCTGCGTCAGCATCATGTAGCCGAGGATTGTTGCGACGAGCCAGAGCCAGTAGCTGTGATCCAGCGAAGTAAAACCCAATGCCCCGGCCAGTGGAGAAAACGGCAACCAGCAGCCCACGAGGATAGCGATCGAGGTCGACAGCAGCACCGGCAGCGACGCGGTACTCTGGACAAACGGAATCTTGCGCGTGCGCAGCATGTGGACGACGAGCGTCTGGGAGACGAGACCTTCGATGAACCAGCCGGAATTCATGATGCTCTGACCGCCGCCGTGCAGGTGGAACGCCGCGCCGGCGCCGAACACTGTCCACATCAGCACGTAGGTCACGATATCGAACACCGACGACGTCGGTCCCAGCCACACCATGAAACGTCCGATATTGCCCGCATCCCACTTGCGCGGCTTCTTCACGAAATCGGGATCCATCCGGTCCCACGGCAGGAACATCTGCGAGAGGTCGTAGATCAGGTTCTGGATCAGCAATTGCATCGCCAGCATCGGTTCCCAGGGCAGGAATGCAGAGGCGATCAGCACCGAGAACACGTTGCCGAAATTCGAGCTCGCCGTCATGTTCAGGTACTTCAGGATATTGCCGAACGTCTCGCGGCCCTTGATTACGCCCTCTTCCAGCACCATCAGGCTCTTTTCGAGCAAGATGATGTCGGCGGTTTCCTTCGCGATATCGGCCCCTGTGTCCACCGAAATGCCGACGTCCGCATCACGAAGCGCCGGCGCGTCGTTGATCCCGTCACCGAGGAAACCGACCGTGTGGCCGTTTGCCTGAAGCGCCTTCACGACACGCGCTTTCTGCAGCGGGGTGAGTTTCGCAAAGACCGTCGTGTGTTCAACCACCTGTGCAAGCTGGACATCGTTCATCGCCTCGATGTCGCGCCCGAGCAGCGCAGCGCCCGGGTCCAGTCCCACGTCGCGGCAAACCTTCACCGTGACAATCGGGTTGTCGCCCGTCAAGACCTTGACCGCCACGCCATGCTCACGCAGCGCACGAATGGCGGGCGCGGCCGAATCCTTCGGCGGATCGAGGAAAGTGAGGAAACCGCGTACCACGAGGTCTGCCTCGTCAAGGGTCTTGTACTGGGACTTCGCTTCGGCGCGCGGGATCTCGCGCGTGGCGACCACCAGCACACGGTAGCCCTCCTCGTTGTACGCCTCGGCTCGTGCAAGCAGCATGTCGCGCTCGTGCGCCGTCAACGCGTGGACCGTGTCACCGTTCTGAATGTGTGTCGACACCATCAGCATTTCTTCGACAGCGCCCTTCGACACCATCAGTTGGTTGCCGTCCAACCCCTCGACCACCACCGAAAGTCTGCGGCGTACAAAATCGAACGGCAGTTCGTCGACCTTGGCGTACTGCGTCAGTTTCACCGGCGCGACACGTTCATTGGCATGGTCCACGACGGCGATGTCCATGAGATTCTTCTGCCCGCTCTGGTGGAAGCTGTTCAGCCAGGCAAGTTGCAGAATCCGCTCATCCCGCTTGCCGTGGATGTCGAGGTGACGTTCAAGGATGATCTTGTCCTGCGTGAGCGTGCCGGTCTTGTCCGTACACAGGACGTCCATTGCGCCGAAGTTCTGCACCGAATTGAGCCGCTTCACGACCACCTTGCGTCGCGCCATCGCAATGGCGCCCCTCGCCAGATTCGCCGACACGATCATCGGCAGCATCTCCGGCGTCAGACCGACCGCGACTGCAAGCGCGAACGTCACCGCGGACAGCCAGTCGCCCTTGGTCAGGCCATTGATCAGGAACACCACCGGCACCATGACCAGCATGAAGCGGATCAGCAGCCATGACACACTGTTGACGCCGCGATCGAAGCTGGTTTCGACGCGCTTGTGACTGACCACGTTTTTTGCCAGTGAGCCGAAATAGGTATCGACGCCGGTGGCGATGACGATTGCCGTTGCCGTCCCGCTGACCACGTTGGTTCCCATGAAGCAGATATGGGCGAGATCGAGGAGATCGGTCCGGTCATCGGAAGCGGCATGGGCCGATTTCTCCGTCACCGCGCCGAGCGTGTCGTATTTCTCGACGGGCAGTGCCTCGCCGGTCAACGCCGCCTGACTGATGAACAGATCGCGCGACTCGATCAGACGGATGTCGGCGGGGATCATGTCACCCGCCTGCAGACTGACGATATCGCCGACGACCAGATCACGCATCGCGATTTCCTGCCTCTCTTGATCCGCGAATACGGTTGCCCTGCGAATCACGGTCGCCGTTGTGCGAACCATGGACTTGAGCCGCTCTGCTGCCCTGTTTGAGCGGTATTCCTGAAAGAAGCGCAACAGACCGCTGGCGGTCACCATCGTGAGCAGGATGCCGACCCCGGTCCAGTTGCGATCGTCCGGCGCAGCAAGGTACACGTCCGTGAAGAAGGTAATGACCGACAGACCGAGCAGCACCAGCACGAACGGGTTTTTGAAGGCTCGCAGCAGCTGTACCAGTGCGTGTGGGGCTCTGTCATGGGCGACTTCATTGGGACCCGCACGTTGCAGACGCTCCAGTGCGTCTGCCGTGAGAAGACCGTCGAGCGAGCTGTTCGTCTGCTTGAGCGTGGCGTCGACGGATTCGTTGGCTTCGCTTACTACGTGCGCGAAGGATCTCTGGTCGCGGCCAGCGGAGCCAGACACAAAGCCTTTCTGCTTTCGCCTGGATGTATGCGGTTTTTTTGTGGATTCGTGTTGCATCGGCTGTTCCTGCTGCTATGCACGCGGCGAACGGCCCGCGGCTTTTGAATATTGGAGATGTGTCGTTCCATGAGGCCCGAGGCGCTCAGCGACAGCGCGCGTTGCCTCGATACGGCGGACGCGTGCTGTCGACGCCATGCTCAGGAGAGACCGTGCTTCTGGCCCAGCAGGGCCCTGACTGCCGCCCACCACCGGTGTGACGGTTTGGTGGGCGTTGGCGATACGAGCGCTGGCGCTGCTTCGTAATAGTGGTGCGACTCGCGGACCTGTGGCAGTTGCGATACGAGAAGGGCGAAATACATGCGATTTCTCCGTTCGGGTCGAAGCCCGACTGATTGTTGAGGTCGCCGGGACGCCTGCACGGCAACGCTCAAACAGTCAGGCAAGTGACGGCGAACGCGTGTGGGCATCCATCAGGCAATGAAAAAACGTAAGCGGCGTAAAGGCCATATGTCACTGTCGGGCATGACGTCTCCTTTCCGATGCGTTGTGCACGGGCGTGTCAGTTCATGCGCCCGCAGGGATAAACCAGCGGGCGCACGCGAGCATGGTCCCGAGTCGGGCTCAGGAAACCGGCCGTACGGACGGACGCAATCTGGCGTGCCGAAGCGGCGCTGAAATGGAGTGAACGGGAGCGGTACTGAAAACTACTGCGACGCGCACCATCTGCCTGCGGGCAGAACGGTGGCTGAATGAGGCTAGCGGATGTTCTGCCGGTCAGGCAATCAAACTGTTCGAGAATTGACTACTGCAACTGTCCAAGGCACTAGCCCCTGTTTGTGAAGACGGACGGATTGTAAGCAGACGCTCAGGACAGCGTCAACCTTAAATTTTGCTGTACGGAGCAAATGCGCGCGTTGAAGATTCGACGCGTCTCGAGATGGATTGGATGTCAGAGTCGTTTTTTGTCAGGGCCGTCGAGAAGATGGATTGCCTCTCACACTCCGCAGGGAATGAAGTGCGAGACCGCGATCGAGGCGTCCGGCACGGCATGCCGCAGCACGCCTGCCAGCCCTTCAGCCGTGCGTGTTTTCTGCATGGTGAGCGCGAGCATCGATAGCAGCCGGCGCTTGTCGGCCACCTCGAGCAGTCGCTGACGCGCGGTGGAAGGCTGCGGCTTTTCATCCGCCGCGGGTAGCCTGGGCACCGACGTGATGAGGCGCGGGGATGTACTGAATCCGAAGCCGGCGAAGCTGAGCAGATAGCGCGACACCGGGTCCGTGCCATCGCGCCTGAAGCCGACCGGGTACCGGTATTTGCGCGCGACACGGTAGTACTGTGTGATGACGCGGTGGTGGAACAGGTCGAGAAACGCCGACAGGCGCTCTGCCCCGTCGCGGTTCTGGGCTACCACATCGACGAAATACGCGGGCATGCGCGCGTCGACGCCATAAAGTCCGAGAAACGTCGTCACCACCGATGGTCGCGCTGACAGATCGTCGGTGTCGTACCGGACCGCATCGATTTCGCGCCCGGGAAAGCCCAGCTGCGCGCGCGAACGGAACCGGATGGGATCCGTACCTCTACAAGGCAGTCACGAGCGGCCAGACCCTCAAGTCCGCTGAAATCAGGTGGTACAAGATCGACGACGCGGGCAAGGAGAAGGAGTACTTCAACACGAAGCTCGATAACGTGAAGGTGGTCGCCGTGCGTCCGAAGATGCTCGACATCAAGGATCCGGACTACGAGAAGCACAACCACCTGGAGGAGGTCGAGCTGGTAAGCATCTGATTTGTACCGTTCCCCGTCTTGCGTAGAAGATGCAATCATCGCCTGCGACGGACACGAGTGACCGACTCTGTCCACAAACAGCGGGAATGGACACAGTGCCTCAGACAGTCGAGTTACCTGCCAAGCGCCAGAATCGACGGCATCCATTGGAATGGAAGCGATCGGTCGTCGAGCAGACGTTTGAACCTCGAGCTGCGCTACGAGACGATCACCTGTTCGTACAAGGACGGCAACATCATTCACAAGGACACCTGGAACGAGCGTTCCTGAATGACCGCTGGTCTGAAGGCCGGTCCGCCTCACCGGTAGTCTCCGGGATATCGGCCTTCCTTTGCCAGTCCGCCTGTGCGGACTGGCCTTTTTCCTGCGTGGGGCGAGCGCTCCCAGCGCCGGCACGCCCCCATTCCATGTGCGACAAGCCCGACCATGACCGTGCATAACGACCGAAATGCATCCTTCCGCGACGCCAGCCAGCTCCTGCAGCGGCTCAATCCACATTGCGCGAAAACGCTCGAGGCTGCGGCAAGCCTGTGCCAGACACGGCTTGCGGACGAGATTTCAGTCGAGCACTGGCTGCTCAAGCTGATCGAGGCCAGGGACGGCGATATCCCGGCCATCATGAACCACTATGAACTGGATATCGATGCCGTCTGGGATACGCTGCTCAGGGCCATCGACCACACGCCCCGTAACCTGCGCGGCCGCCCCAGTCTGTCCGCGCAGTTGGCCGTCGTCCTCCAGGACGCCTGGTTGCATGCGTTGACGCACGCCGATGGCGGCGCCCCGGCCATCCGTTCCGGCCATGTCCTGCAGGCCATCGTGGAAGCGCCACATGTCCTTCGCACAGCCAATGCCTGGCAACTGCTGTCGGTGAGCAGTGCACAGATTGAACGGCTGCTGCCGCGCCTTGGGCCGCGCACCTGCGAGAACCCGCTGGAAGAGCCGGAAGCCCCCGAAGAACCGACCGGCGCCCCGCCGGTAACCGGCGCCGTTGAACACGCGCGGCAGGGACCCGCCGCACGGGCAGCCACGCGCACCGTGGAAGGCGACGCACTCGCCCGCTTTGCCATCGACATCACGGCGAAAGCGCGTGACGGCAGGATCGACCCCGTATTCGGGCGCGAGCGCGAAATCCAGCAGATGGTCGACGTGCTCGCGCGCCGGCGCAAGAACAACCCGATCCTCGTCGGCGAGCCGGGTGTCGGCAAGACCGCGCTCGTCGAGGGCCTCGCGCTACGCGTCGCCGCTGGCACCGTGCCGAACGTGATCCGTGACGTGCGTATTCTCACGCTCGATCTCGGCCTGCTGCAGGCGGGTGTGGGCGTGAAGGGCGAATTCGAGCAGCGCCTCGGGAATGTGATCGATGAAGTGCAGGCATCCACCGTGCCAATCCTGCTTTTCATCGACGAAGCCCACACGCTGATCGGCGCGGGCAATGCCGCCGGCGGCGCTGATGCGGCCAACCTCCTCAAACCCGCACTCGCGCGCGGCGAGCTGCGCACGATCGCCGCGACCACCTGGTCCGAATACAAGGAATTCGTCGGGGCCATGGCCGGGCTGTGTCTTGCCCGCGAATCCGGCGCGCGCAACGTGGATGCGTTCCTGAACCAGCGCATCCTGCCGGCGGTTTCCCGCGAACTGCTCACGCGCATGGCAGGCGGAACCCCGCCCGCGAGGATTGTTCTGTCCAGTTCGGCCGAAGGCAACCTGACGATCGACTTCGTCGATCATGGGCTGCCCGCTGCGGCAAGCTCCGCGGCGCCGGTCGCCTGAGGAAGACGGGAGATGGGGCTGCGGACGTTATCCGCTGAATTCCCGGCTGTTCCTATCTCCGAACACGAAGAAATAAAGATTCGCCTTGGCGAGCAAATCGAGGCGAGCTTGTCCTATTTCCACTGCTCCACCTCTGCCACGAGCAGTCCACTCCGACGAGGTTCGCGGTCTCCCGCGCGACTGCTTGCCCGTCACCAACGCTTAATAGCCGGTTGCAAGAAACCTCTCGAATGGTTTGACTTGCCACGCGTTGGAACCCAACTCCGCAGCGAACGCTTGTAGCGCAGCCGAACACCATCGAGACAATATTCTCCTGGTCTTTACCGCAATAAACCTCCCCACTCTCCCATCATCCAACGCCAACGCCCAACCTGCTCGCGCACCTGTTCCGCCAAACCTATCAACCAGCATCAACCCTTCTTATCCAGCCAGAACGGCGAAACCTTATTACGACCAGTCGCCTTGGCGTTATACAGCGCCTCGTCAGCGGCCTTGATCACCGCGGTTACGTCGCTATCCTGTTCCGGCGCCCAGCTCGCCGCACCGATGCTGGCCGTCACGCGTCCGTACTCGCTGCCGGCGTGCTCGATGGCGAGTTCGCTGATCGCCGCGCGGATCTGCTCCGCGATCAGCGCTGCGCCCGCGGGCGGCGTATCGGGCAGCACCACGACGAATTCCTCCCCGCCATAGCGGGCCGCACTGTCCGCGGGTCGTCGAATATTGTTGCCGATGCACCGCGCGACGGCGGCCAGCGCGTCGTCGCCCGCCTGGTGCCCGTAGGTGTCGTTGTAAGCCTTGAAGCGGTCGATGTCGACGAACAGCAGCGAAAACATGCTGTGTGTACGGCGCGCCCGACGCCACTCCTGATCGAGAATCTCGCCCAGCGTGCGGCGGTTGTTCAGTCCGGTGAGGCCGTCCGTTCTCGCGAGCAGTTCGAGTTCCGATTCAGCGCGCATCCGGCGGCGCAGTTGCGCGCCAAGCAGAAACGCGAGCGCGACGAACGCCAGCGCGAAGGCGATCATCAGCGAGCCGATGGTGGTTGCGCGCCGCCGCCAGCCCGCATAGATGTCCTGCTCGGCCTCGGCCACCATGATGATCAGCGGCAGATCGGGGAAATTCCTGAAGTAGTACAGGCGGCGCACGCCGTCGATCGACGCGGTTTCGGAAAAACTGCCTTCCGCGGCGGTGCGGAAGCGCCGGAACGTGGCCGCCTTGCCGATGTCGCGCCCGATCGTGCGCACGTCGTACGGCTGTCGCATGATCATGATGCCGTTGCGACCGATCAGGGACACGGCGCCATGCGGCCCGAGCGACAGCCCGGCAAACAGCGTATGGAAATACTCGAGGTTCATCGCGATCAGCACGATTCCCGCGAACGAGCCGTCGGGATGTGAAAGCCGCCGGCTCAGCGCAATGCTCGGCGAGCCGTTGCGCAGCCGCGAGCTAAACGGATCGCTGATATAGAGACCCGCGTTCGGGTTGTCACGCTGGACGATGAAATACTTCCGGTCCGAGAAATTACCCTGGCGCAGCACATCGCCGGCGGAGTCGACGACGATGTTGCCCGACGCGTCCAGCACCAGCATCGAGCCCAGGTATTTCGCGGTCGCGGCGCGGTCGAACAACACTTGTCTGCGCAGACGCGGCGGCAGTGCCAGCACCGCCGGGTCGCGCATGCCGTCGACGACCGCCTGCAGCGACAACGCGCACAGTTCGAAATTCCGCTCGATATCGCGCTGGGCGATGAGCGCGAGGTTTCGCGACGTGTCACGGGCGCGGTCCATCGCATCGAGGCGCGCGTCGTACAGCACCGTCGCGCACAGCGAGATCATGACCAGCGTAATGAAGATGCCGCCCGCGATAATCGCATGCGGCGCCAGATGGCCGCGCCAGAGTCGGTTGCCCAGGCCCACACTTCCCCCGTTGTTGCTTGTTACGGTCCGCACCATGCCTTGAGATAGCCAGGAAATCCGGTTATGCGGATCTCAGCTTGCTGGAGATCCGGGCATCGTAAAACGCCGGAGATTCTACCGGTTCAGCCATGCATTGTGGCCAATTCCGCCATTTGTTTTTCCAGCATTCAATTGCCTTGCAGCGAATGGCGGGCTTAAGGGTATTCCGTACCGCCTTGAAAGAATGTTATGCGTTTTCCCTATTGGTTTTTACATGAATTGTCTTACCATAAGAAAAACAACAAGCCGGTGCGGAGTCGTCGTGGCTGGATCCGCCATTGACAATGCAGCGAGGCATGCGGTCTTTTATAGCGGTTACCGAGGGATGCAACCTGCAAGGACCTTCAACCCATGACAAACCAGGAGGCTAAATCTATGTCGCAGGGTTTCCCCCGATCCGACAACCGCCCTTTTCTCTTTTAACACCACAGCCATATCGCTATTTACCGAAAGTAATCGGTAATTTCGATGCGGAAATGATATTCGGTGCCGGGTTGGTTATTCATTCATTGGGTCCACCCTTCGCCACTTTGTTACGGGAGCCAAAAATGCAAACCTTTCTGAAAGCATTCGTTCGCGACGAGCGTGGTGTCAGCGCCATGGAATACGCGGTTCTGGCCGGCATCGTCGTGATCGCATTGGGTGCGATGGCCGTGGGCTTCAACACCAACATCGGCGCGATGTTCACCAACCTCTTCACGCAAGTCACGACCTCGCAGAACAAAGCGTGATGTTGCGCGGCCGGGAGGTTCGATACCGCCGTTTATCGAACCTCCTTTATCGAACGTTCCACGGAGCGCTGATTGTGTCGCTACTCTCTGCCATCATCCGCGTCACCGTACTTTGCGCGCTGCTGCGGCTCGCCGTTTTCGACGTGCGTTGGCGGCGCCTGCCAACCAGGGCGACCCTCCTGATCGCCGCGCTGTTTTTCATCGACGCTCTCGTCATCCGCCTGCCCATTCACGACGTGCTTGCGCATCTGCTGCTGGCGCTTGCCGTTCTGGTGATCTGCGCGGCCTTGTTCGCCGCAAAAATGCTGGGCGGAGGCGATGCAAAACTGGCCTGCGCCGTTTTCCTGTGGACGGGCCCGAGTCTCGCCTTGCCTGCCCTCGCCATCGTCTCGGTGCTCGGACTGGGCGTTTCCCTCGTCAGTCTCGCCACACGTCACATGGCTGCCGAACAGCGTTTTCCCCCGCTGCGTGCCCTCGCGATGTTTTCTGGAACGCGCGGTGTGCCCTACGGTGTCGCGCTGGCGCTCGGCGGCGGGTCGGTCATCGCGTTGCCTTTGCTTGCGATGCGGTAGGACAGCGCCCTCATGTCCAACGTCATCAAAATCGGTTTGCTGGTCCTCGGCGCCATTCTGATCGCCCTGATCGTTCGGGCCGTGGTCGCCGGCTTGTCGCGTCCGTCCGCGCCCGAGGCCAGCACCGAAAAAGTTCGTATCAGCGCGGCGGACCTTCCGCAGGGTCTGCTTCTGCGTGACGAGGACATGATCTGGAAGCCGATACCCGTCGCCGACGTTCCGCTGAATGCGATCGTCCAGGGCGCATCCGGCGCGGTCGAACTGAAGGGCGCGCTTTTGCGTCACGGTATAGCGAGCGGCGCGCTGATCGTCGCCGACGACGTCATCCTGCCGGGCGCCCCCGGCTTTCTCGCCGCCACGCTCAAACCGGAAATGCGCGCGGTGTCGGTCGCCGTCGACGATGTCTCCGGTAACGCCGGACTGATCCAGCCAGGCGATTACGTCGACCTGCTGCTCACGCAGCAGATGGACCGTCGAACCGACTCGCCCGAACTCGCGGTGTCGAGCGAAACCGTCGTCGAGCGCGTTCGGGTGCTCGCGGTCGGTTCGGAGATACAGCGTCCGAAGAACGGCGAGGCCGCCGACGCCACCAATCGCGCCCGCACCGTCACGCTGGAAGTCACGCCGCGCATGGGCGAAGTCGTTGCCGTCGCCGCGCGCCTCGGCAGTCTGTCGCTTGCCTTGCGCAGCTTCGCAACCGTGACCCGCAATCCCGCCGCGTCGGCGTCGGCCGACTCGCCACCGCCGCCCGTCTGGGCCGGCGACATTTCACGCGCCGTGCGCGATCTGCCGCGAGCGCACGCCCCGCAAGGCACCAGCACCAGTGCGAGCACGAGTTCCGGACCGGCTGCGCCGCCCACCGTGACGATATACCGAGGTTCCGAGAGGAGCGACGCGCTATCGAGCGTCGCCCAGTCAAGCGGTAGCGCGGGAAACAACGTACCGCCAGTGCCGTCTCTGCGCGCGCCGCTTTGACGCGCGCGGAGGGCCCAAACAGCGTCCAGTCGCGGGGATGGAACGCCATGACGAAGCAGTTCAGTCCGGGTCGCATCGGTTCGAAGCTCACGGCTTGCGCGGTGATTAGCTGGGCCACGGCGCTCGCGGTCCACGCACAGGCGGCGCCGGCTCGCGCGGCGCTGCCCGGGCCTGACGCGCCGCTCGCGAGCGCGCCTGGCCGTTCAGCGGGAACGTTGGCCATCGACGCCGGCAAGGGCACCCTCGTGCGTCTGAACGAGAACGCGAGTTCGGTGTTCGTCGCCGATCCCACGATCGCGGACGTTCACGCGCCGTCGCCGAAAGCGGTCTTCGTGCTGGGCAAGAAGGCCGGCACGACGACGCTGTATGTGCTCGGCGCGGACAACCGGACCTTGCTTCAACAGACGGTGGTCGTCAGCCGCGACACGGATGCGCTCCGACGCGCCGTCGCGGCGCGCTTTCCGGCCATGCGCCTGCAACTGACAGCCGGTCCCGGCTCGCTGCTGGTGTCAGGCCAGGCGGCATCGGCTTCCGACGCCGACGCCGTGGTGCAGACCCTTACGCCCTATCTGGCGGACAAGGAAGTGCTCGTCAACCGCATCACGATCGACCGGCCGCTCCAGGTGCAGTTGCGGGTTCGCATCACGGAAGTGGATCGGAACGTCACGCAGCAGTTGGGGATCAATTGGGCGGCACTCGGCTCGGTGGTGGGAAATTTCACGGGCGGTATCTTCGGCGGCCGCCAGATCTTTAACCTGGCCCAGCCGATCGTCGGCCCGTCCGGTACGTCTTATCCGATCAATCTGCCTTCGAACAACGCCTACTCGATCTTTGGCCAGTTCAGGACTGGCAACGCCAACATCCAGGTACTCGTCGACGCACTGAATCAGGAAGGCTTGCTGACGGTTCTTGCCGAGCCCAATCTCGTGGCGATGTCGGGACAGACTGCCAGTTTCCTCGCCGGCGGCGAGTTTCCCATTCCGGTGGCGCAGATCAACGGCGCGGTCACCGTGGACTACAAGCAGTTCGGCGTCAAACTCGATTTCACGCCGACGGTCATGAACGAACGCCGCATCAGCCTGAAAGTGCGCCCCGAAGTCAGTCAGATCGACGCGACCGCGAGCGTCACCACCAATGGCATTACGGTGCCGGGGTTGAGCGTGCGCCGCGCCGACACCACCGTCGAACTCGCGAGCGGCCAAAGCTTCGCGATCGGCGGCCTGTTGCAGACCAACACCACCGACATCATTTCGCAGGTGCCGGGCCTCGGATCGATTCCGATTCTGGGCAAGCTGTTCTCGTCGACCAATTACCAGAACAACAAGACCGAACTCGTCATCATCGTGACGCCCTATCTGGTCGAGCCGACCGATCCCGCCAAGCTTCGCACGCCGCTCGACGCGCTGATGTCGCCGAGCAGCGACATCGAGTACAGCTTCAGGCGCGAGTCCGGCGACGCGTCCACCCCATCCGGACAACCGCGCCTCGTCGGCGCGGCCGGGTATGTCTACTGAGCGGAGCCGCCATGATTTCCGCACGCATTAGCCGCCTTCTTCGCCTCCCCCGCCTTGTCGCGCTCACGCTTGCCTGCATCACGGCGGCCGGCGTCGGTGGCTGCGTCAAGCCGCCGAGAACGATGCCCGACGCGTCGATCATCCCGTTCGACGGCCATCTCGCCTTGCCGCCCGATTGCGCCAGCCTGGCTCGCCCATCGGTGCTGACCGACGCCGGCTGGAGGCGTCCCGACATGGCATGGGGCTGCGCGACCTACACGAATCTCGCGGCGCAGCTCGCCCATCCTCGGGACATCGTCAAACCGGAATCGCTCGGACCCGCCGATGCCGCCGTCGCGGCGAGCGCGGTGCATCGCTATCAGACTGAACGCGTGACACCGCTCGACAAGACGACGACGCGCGATCCGCGTTGATGCGCGAGTCATTCACCGAAGGCGACCATGAGCACAGACTTCAGTTTTCGGAAAAGCGCGACGGCGGCTCGGCTCGTCGACTTCATCGCGTTCGTCGCGGATCACGCCACGGAACAGGTGCTGAAAGACTATGTGCTCGAGCAGGCGATGCCGCATGCGCACGTGGCGATCGGCGACATTCACGACGCGATTGCCTATCTCTCGAAGATCGAACGCTCGCCCCTCTTTCTGCTGATCGACCTGCATGGCTCCGCGATGCCGCTGTCGGATCTGGCACGGCTCGCCGAAGTGTGCGAACCGTCGGTGCAAGTCGTCGCGCTCGGTGAGCGCAACGACGTCGGGCTCTTTCGCAGTTTGCTCAAGCTCGGCGTGCGTGACTACCTCGTCAAGCCGCTGACCGTCGAACTGCTCAACCGGACCGTCAGCGCAACCGAGGGCAAGATCAATCCCGTCGTGCAGACTCGCGCCGGCAAGACGATCGCGTTCATCGGCTCGCGGGGCGGCGTCGGCGTCACGACCATCGCCCTGAATCTCGCCCGCCATCTGGCCGAGGACACGCATCGCCGGGTCGCTTATGTCGACCTCAACGTGTATGGCGGCGCGGCCAACAGCATGCTGGGCTTGCAGAGCAACAACGGCCTGACCGACGTGCTGCAGAACGTGCACCGGCTCGATCCGCAGTATGTGGAAAGGACGCTCGTCGCGAAGGGAAGCCGCCTGTTCGTTCTCTCCTCCGAACTCGACTACGGCGCGCCGAAGCCGTTCCAGGCCGGAGCGCTCAAGCGCGTGCTCGAAGTGCTACGCGACAGTTTCCACTACGTCATGCTCGACGTGGGCAACCGGGCCGATCCGCTGGCGGGCGAAGCGTTCGACCATGCATCGCGCGCCTATCTGGTGGCGGACCGCTCGGTGCATTCCGCGCGCGAGACGCTGCGCCTGTTGCGCTACATCGAGGACCGCGACAACAATCCCGCCGCTTCGCTGCTGCTCAATAACCCCAATGCCGCGACCGCGGGCAAGGTGCAGCCCGTCGATTTCGCGGCAGCGGTGGGTCGCCCCGCGCTGCATGAAGTCCCGTTCGAAACCAGGGCGATCTCGCTGGCCGAGAACCTCGGCGAGGCGCCCGACGAAAAAACGGCCAACGGTTTCAATCAGGCGATCACGCGTATCGGCAGCGACCTCACGGGCCAGCACATCGCCGTCGAGCGCACGTTCCTCCAGAAGCTCGGAATAAGGAAACGCTGATGTTCGGGCAAAAGCAGCCTCCTTCCCCAGACGTCGCCGCGCCGCACGACAATCCGGCGGCGACAGCCGCCGCGTCGCCTCCCGCCGCGGCCGGCGGAACGGTCACCGCTTTGCCGGGACGCGCCGCGTTACCGCAGGGCAACGAAGCCTTGGTCCGCTCGGAACTGTTCAAGACCATCCGCAGCGGCGTGTTCAATTCGATGAATGCGTCGGCCGCGGTCGGCAAGACTCGCGAGCAGATGAAGCCCGGCGTCGAACAGCTCGTGCTGGAGATCGCGGCGCACGAGCGGCTGAACGTCACGATTTCGGAGCAGATCCAGATCGTCAGCGAACTGCTGAACGACATGTTCGGCGTGGGTCCGATCGAGCCGCTGCTCGCGGACGACAGCGTCACCGACGTGCTCGTGAACGGTCCCGATCAGATCTACGTCGAGCGTCATGGCCGGCTCGAACTGACGCCCTACAAGTTCCGCGACAACGCGCACGTCGTCAGCGTCGCGCAGCGCATCGCGGCCGGCGTGGGCCGGCGGGTCGACGAAAGCAGTCCGATGGTGGATGCGCGTCTCGCCGACGGCAGCCGGGTCAACGTCATCCTGCCGCCGCTCGCGATTCATGGCGCCTGTATCGCGATCCGCAAGTTCTCGAAGCGCAACATCACGCTGCACCGGATGGCGCAGCAAGGCAACATGTCGGCGCAGATGAGCAACGTGCTCAAGCTCGCCAGCACATGCCGCCTCAACGTCATCGTGTCGGGCGGCACCGGCTCCGGCAAGACCACCTTGTTGAATGCGCTATCCCATTTCATCGGCAATGGCGAACGCGTCATCACGATCGAAGATGCGGCCGAACTTCAGCTTCAGCAGCCGCATGTCGTCAGCCTCGAAACGCGCCCTGAAAACGCCGAGGGTCTCGGCGGCGTCGCCCAGCGCGATCTGGTGCGCAACGCGCTGCGGATGCGGCCGGATCGCATCATCCTCGGCGAAACGCGCGGTCCCGAAGCGTTCGACGTGCTGCAGGCGATGAACACCGGTCACGACGGCTCGATGACGACGATTCACGCGAACACGCCGCGCGACGCGATCACCCGGCTGGAGAGCATGGTCATGATGGCGAACGCCAATCTGCCGCTCATGTCGATTCGCCGGCAAATCGCGAGCGCGGTTCATCTGTTCGTGCAGATCGAGCGGATGCGCGACGGCGTGCGGCGCGTGACGCGTATCACCGAACTCGTCGGCATGGAAGGCGACGTCATCATCACCCAGGATCTCTTCACCTTCCGTTACGACGCGAGCGCTTATAACGAAGAGGTCAAGGGCGTCTTCGAAACGGCCGCGCTCAGACCCGCGTTTTCCGAACGCGCCGCCTATTACGGCGTGGAAGAAGCACTGCTGGAGGCCATGCGCCCATGACGACGATCGACCTCGTCACGCTCGCCTCGTTCGCTTGCGCGCTGGTGCTCGGACTGATGGCGCTGACCGCGCAGGATCTGCGAAGCAAGCAGCCCGGCGCCAGGATCAGATCGCGCATGCTGCGGTCTTTCTCGATCGAGGACGGCGTACGCGCGCCCGCTCAAAGCGGTGTCGACGCGAACCTCTTCAAGCTGAACCGGCACGGCAACGCGATCAGCCGCTGGCTCAGGCCGAGGATCGCCCGCCTGAGAACGGTGGCCGGCGCGAACGGTCTTCGCGTCGTGATCGGCGCGGCGATCGCGGGCGCACTCCTTGCGCTCGCCATGACGCGTTTCATGCCGCTTCCCGGCGTCGTCAAAGTGCTTCTGCTGCCGGCGCTCCCTCTCTTTGGCGCGGTGCAAGCCTATCGTTTCCTCGTCGCCCGCTTCCGGCGACGCTTCCTCAATGGCTTCCCGGACCTGCTCGACATGATCGTGCGCGCGGTGCGCGCGGGCGTACCCGTTACCCACGTCATCCGGGCGGCCGCCGACGAATGTCCCGAGCCGCTGCGTCATGAATTCCGCTTGATGGGCGACGCGTTGCAGCTTGGGATCGACCTCGAGGAAGTGCTGGCCGTGGCAATGCGCCGAATCGAAGTCACCGATTTCTCTTTCTTTTGCGTATGCCTGCTGCTGCAGCGTGAAACCGGCGGCCAACTCGGGGAAACGCTCGAAAACCTGGCCGCCATTGTTCGCACGCGCGGCGAGGTCCGTCTGAAAACGAAGGCGCTGACCGCGGAAGCGCGCATCACGACGAGGATTCTGGCCGCCATTCCGGTGGTCATCGTGCTTGCCTTGTACGGCCTGAATCGCTCTTACGTCATGGTGCTGTTCGATAGACCGGCCGGGCAGAAGCTGCTGACGTTCGCGTCGATCTCGGTGGTGCTCGGCATCGCGGTGATCAACAGGATGTCCAAACTCAATACTTCCCGATGAGCGACGCCAGCATAGAGACACTGCTCGACCTTCTGATGCTCGTGGCGTTGTTCGGCACGCTCGCGTTATGGTGGGCCGCGAAGCGCGGCGGCAGGCGCGGCAGGATCGCCGAACGGGTGCGCGAGGCGGCTGTCAGCCTGCGCCCGCACGGTTCGCCCGCCGGCATGGATGACGACGGTGCCGGTCTGCGCGCGCGTCTGCTGCGGCGCCTCGCGACGCTGGGGGACCGGCTGCCGCTGTTCGACGCGAAGTATCGCGCGGAACTCGGGCGGCAGATGGTGCGCGGTGGTTACCGCGGCAAACATGCGGTTCCCATTCTGGTCGCGATCAAGTTCCTGTTCGGCATTGTGTGTGCGACGCTGGCGGTCATGCTGGGCTCGCATATCGCGTTCGTCGGCCGCTATCCTGCCGCTCGCGGCATTCTGATGGTGTTCGTGTTCATCGTCGGGATGATCGTTCCGGAATACGTGCTTGCGTTGCGCGCGCAGCGGCGCCGCCTCGCCATGGCGGCCTGCTTGCCCGACGCGCTCGACCTGCTGGTCATCTGCACGAACGCGGGGAACAGTTTGGCCGTGAGCATTCGCCGGGTCGCGGACGAACTCGCTTCCATCTGCCCGCCGCTTTCGGACGAGTTTTCGCTGACCGCCGACGAGCTGAAACTGTCCGGCGACAGCACGCGTGCGCTGAATGGGCTCGCGCAGCGGATCGACCTGCCCGCCATTCGCGCGCTGATTTCCACGCTCACGCAATCCATGCGCTATGGCACGCCGATCACGCAGGCGCTGCGAACCTTGTCGCGCACCGAGCGGCTGGCTCATATCGTTTCGCTGGAGGAAAAAGCCGCCAAGCTCGCGCCGAAAATGGTGCTGCCGATGATGCTGTTCATTCTGCCGGCGGTCGTCGTCATCGCAGCCGGCCCGGCAATCATTCAAATTCTCGAATTCTTCGCCAAACAATGAAAACCGTCGAATTGCGAATTGCCGTTCGTGCCCCTCGTGCCCCTCGTGCCCCTCGTGCCCTTCCTGCCCTGCGTGCCGTTCCGACGCATCGCTTCGCGATGCCGCGCTTTGCACGGCGCGTTTGCTTCGTTGGCCTCGCTTGCTGCTGCGCCGCCGCGCTGCTCGCGACAGGCGCTTGCACGACGACGTATCGTGTCTCGGAAGCGCACACGCTGCCCCGCAATACGATGCCCGACAGGATGAGCGAGCTTC